>OFML01001329.1_pt1 | contig 14184 bp, 6 predicted proteins | sample 1541831 | NCBI WGS metagenome assembly OFML01 (sample SAMN04209237, study PRJEB22552) | human gut metagenome | biome: gut; material: feces | host: Homo sapiens | place: USA: Oklahoma | reverse complement strand
GTGGAGATCACGTACACCGTCGCCAACGCGGCCGGCTCATCCACCGGCACGATAGTGCTGCAGCCGCCGGCACTGACCGCCGGCAACTCCGCGCCCAAGGCGTCGAACGTCAACACGCAGGTGCGCACCGACGGCATCGTGTCGGTGAACGTGCTCGACCATGTCTCGCATTCCGACGGCACCACGGTGACGCTGCAGCAGAAGCTGCAGTACGACAAGGACACGTTCAAGGGACTGGTGTTCGTTTCCGGCGACACCGTGCGTTATCAGGCTTCCAAACAGACGGGCGTGTTCCCGGTGACCTACACCGTCAAGGACAATCTCGGCAACTCGGCCTCCGGCACAATCACCATCACCGTGCATCAGAAGGACGCCAAGAACAAGGCCGCCCCCACTCCGCAGGACGTCGAGGCGCAGGTGGCCGCGGGTCAGAAAGTGCGCATACCGATCACACTGACCGGCATCGACGTGGACGGCGACGACGACCAGCTGCTCGGCCTGGGCAACAAGGCCCCGCAACTGGGACGCATCACCGAGGTCGGCGCGAACTACATGATCTACGAGGCGTACGAGGACTCGTCGGGCACCGACACGTTCTCCTACGCGGTGGAGGATTGGACCGGCCAGCGCGCACAGGCACAGGTCAGGGTGGGCGTGTTCCAGGGCGCGTCCGACTCCGGCGTGTACGCGCGGGACGACGAGATCACGCTGCGCCCGCACACGGCGGCCACGGTGCCGGTGACGCTCAACGACATTTCCGGGGACAACACCGATCTGACCGTTTCGAAGAAACTGGAGTCACAGGGTATCTCCGGGGCGAGCGTGAAGGACAACATGATCTCGTTCACCACGCCCGACCAGGCGGGAACGTTCTACATCATGCACACGGTCGCCGATAAGGCCGGCCTGAGCGACACCGCGACGTTGACGGTCAACGTCGACCCGAATGCGACCATCGAGCCGCCCACCGCCTATGACTACCGCGTACCGTCCGCCGCGACCATCGACAAGCGGACCGTCGAGGTCGATGTCTCGCAGTGGATCGCCAACCCGTCCGGCACCGCGAACGAGCTGAAGGTCGGCGTCGACCCGTCCGCCACCGACCACGCGAAGGTCAAGGGCGGCGAGAAGTCGACCGTCATCTCCGTGGATCTGACCGACGAGGCCCGTTCGGTGCCGTACACGGTAACGAACACGACGTACGGCATCACCTCCACCGCGTTCATCCAAGTGCCCGCATACGGCGTGTTCCCGCCGACGCTGCGTCCGAAGGCGCCGCCGCTGAAGGTGAACTCGCGCGAGACCATCACCATCAACATCGCCGACTATGTGCGTGTGGGCGCCGGCAAGACCGCTTACGTGCAGTCCCCCGAATCGGTCAGCGCCACCAAATCGGATGGCGGCGACCTCTACGTGAACGACACGACGCTGAAATTCACCGCGCCGAAGGATTACAGCGGTCCCGCCTCGATCACGTTCACCGCGGCGGACGGCAAGGGCAACGACAAGACGCAGATCATCAACTCCGCAGTGCTGACCCTGCCGATCACGGTCATCGGCCGCGAAGTGCCACCGCCGACCTTCTCGTCGTCCACGATCGACGTGGTGGCAGGTGAGGATGCGAAGATCATCGACCTGACCGCGCTGACCCACTCCCCCGCCGGCACATACGACGATGAGAAGCAGTACACATATTCCGGCGGCAGCGAATCGGGCGGCATCACCGCGCGCGTCAGCGCCTCCGGCCAGTTGACCGTAAGCGCCCCCAAGGACGCTACCGTGGGATCGCTGGCCAGCATCCCCGTGACCATCATCTATTCGGGCGGCACGGTCAAGGCCGGCATGACCGCCCGCGTGGTGCAGTCGAACCGCCCGCTTGCCCGTATCGGCGCGAAGACGGTGAAGCTCAAGGCCGGTTCGACCGAACGGGTGGACCTGTTCTCCGACGCCTACAATCCGTTCCCGGATTCGTCGCTGACCGCCGTCAGCTGCAAGTCCGACGATTCGGCGAAGCTGACCGTGAACTGCTCTTCGAACGGCAACATCAGCATCACCGCCGGAACCGATATCGGCGCATCCTCGAACACCGTGCTCGTCACCGTGCAGGACGGCACCCGTTCGCGCGACCGACAGGTGACCGTCACCATCACCGTCTCCGTGGTGGACAAGCCCGGCGCGCCGCTGCTCTCCCCCGTCTCCGGGCAGCCGGCTGACGGTTCGGTGAACCTCTCGTGGACCGCAGGCACGGCCAACGGCAGCCCGATCACCGACTACGAGGTCGATTGGGACGGCGGCAGCAAGTCGTGCGGCGCGGTCACCACCTGCCAGATCACCGGGCTGACCAACGGCAAGGAATACTCGTTCACCGTCAAGGCGAAGAACGAGGTCGGCTGGTCGAAGCCGTCTACCTCGGTCAAAGCCATGCCCGACAAGGTGCCCGATCCACCGAAGAAGGTCACCACCGAGGCCGGCTACCAGCGTGTGACGGTCAAGTGGGATGTTCCGGATTATGTCGGTACGAAGCCGGACAGCTACACGGTGACGCTGACCGGTTCGGGCGGCGGTTCCGTCACCAAGGAGACCTCCGGCAATTCCCTAGTGTTCCCAATCGACAACAGCGCCACCGGCGATGGCACCTCATACACCGCCACCGTCAAAGGAAAGAACCGTGCCGGCGAAGGCCAGCCCAGTGCCGCCAGCAACGCGGCGACGCCCTGGGGCGACCCGGACGCGCCGACGGTCAGCCTATCGGTAATAAAGGGCAATACATTGAAGGCCACGTTGACGCTCGGCAACATGCACAACGCGGGATGTTCCAGCGTGGAACTGAGCGGCGCAATCTCCGTGTCGGCCCCCTGCGGCACCCACACCTTCACCGATACGATCAGCCGCGATCAGTGGTATGAGGAGCTCAGTGTCAAGGCGACCGTGAACCCGCAGCAAAGCGGCGCCAAACCAGCTTCGGCTGACTCGAACAAGGTGACGCCGCAGTACAAGATACAGCCTCCGAAAAACCTGCAGGTGACGCTCAAAGGTAACGAGTGCTCCGTGTCAGTTGGCGGTAATGGCGAGCATGACGGACTCTCCATTTTCGCCAACGGTCAGGAGTACAGAGGCAACGGCGATTCAGCCGCCGCAACTTACCGCATCAACCCGTGGGAAACCTGCGGCACTGTATCAGCTACGCAGTCGTTCAAGGGGCACTCCAGCGAAGCCATCATATTTGACGGTAAGGGCCTTGTATACAAGACCCCAGCGAAGATCGAACCGCCTACGCTGGCGTGGAGCACGACAGACCGTAACCGCATCACGGTGTCCGGCGGCAGCGTGAACCTCTACGGTCAGCCGGCAACGGTCCTTGTCGCGTTCTCCACTACCAGCGGCAAGCCGACCGGTGAAAGTGATTGGAACGTCACATGGAGCACAGCTTCGAAGCAGGGGTACATCGATATCTCATCGTTCAGGATCGACACGGAAAAGCTGTATTGGTACATCAGCGTGACCGGTGCCGACTCCGCGCTGAACACCGCCGACGACATCAGGGAAGTCCAAGGAATGCGCAAACCGGCCGAGGGATCCGGAACGGTCACGGATGGCGTAGACCCGAGCCGCATCCGACGCCGGTCGTTCGGTTCCATGCCATCCATCAGCACACTGGCCTCAAACCGACCATGATTTATCAACCATCCATCAACCGATACGACAACACCGTCCACCACACACATCAAGGAGTATCACGATGAGCGAGAGCAACGAACTCGACGACGCCACGCAACTGTCCGACAGGACGGTGTTGTCGGACAAGACCGTCCTGTCGTCCGGCAACACGGCTCAGTCCGCCGAGGCCACGACGAATGCAGCCGCACCGAGCACAGTGAAAAACAGTGCCGGGGAAAACGCAGCCGAGAAAAACGACACCGCGGAAGGCAACGCGGAAAAGAGCACAGTAGCGCAGTCCGTCTCATCAGCGAGCGGCGATGGGACTGAGGCCTCCGATGAGACGGTGTTGTCCGACGGCACCGTGATTTCCGAGACACCGCATGCCAGGGGCGGTGCCGCGGTTGGTGAGGCCGACAAGTCGAAGGGGGCACCGACCGTGGCCATTCCTACGTTGCCGAAGCGCCGCGGAGGTGCTGCTGCCGGCAAGGCAATCCGAGGCAAAAAGTCGGCACAAGCCAAGCCGTCACAAGCCAAGAGCGTACAGAACAAGTCGACGCAGTCCCCGGTGCAGAACAAGACGAACGGCGAGGCCGTCTCGCCCGTCAGTGACACCGGCGACAACACCACGAACAACGGCCCGACCAAGACCGGCGTCGATCTCGATGCGACGCAGCTGAGCTCCATACAGCACCCGACCACCGCACCCGCGGCCAAGATTCCGAACGTCGCCTTTCCCAAAGCCAGAACCGCGAATACTCCCGTGGCGGCAGCCGCGCGCCCAGTGACCGCGAACCCGGCCGTCGCGAACACCAACCCGCAGACCTCGGCCAGCGCCGACGACATCGCCTACTTCAAGCAGGCGTTCGACGCGCTGCTCGCGAACGTCTCCACCGTCGTGGTCGGCAAGGCACATCCGATCCGTCTATGCCTGACCGCCCTGCTCGTCGGTGGCCATGTCCTGCTCGAAGACAACCCAGGCACCGGCAAGACTCAGCTGGCACGAGGCATCGCGAGCTCGATCAGCGCGTCGTTCAAGCGCATCCAGTTCACGCCCGACCTGCTGCCGTCCGACGTGGTCGGCATCACCTTCTACGACCAGAAGCACGGCGAGTTCGAGTTCCGCGAGGGCCCGGTATTCGCGTCCATCGTGCTCGCCGACGAGATCAACCGAGCCTCGCCGAAGACCCAGTCCGCACTGCTGGAGGTCATGGAGGAACAGAAAGTCACCGTGGACGGCGTCACGCACGACGTGCCGCAGCCGTTCATCGTGATCGCCACGCAGAACCCGATCGAACAGCTCGGCACATACAAGCTGCCCGAAGCCCAGATGGACCGTTTCCTCATCAAGACGTCGGTCGGGTACCCCGGCCATCAGGTAAGCGTCGACCTCCTGCGGCAGGTCAACATCCGCGACCGCGCGCAGACCGTCTCCCCCGTGCTTGCCGGCGATGACATCCTCGCGCTGCGCGGCATCGGAGAGCGCATCCACATCGACGACAACATCCTCGAATACATCGTGCGCATCGTCGAGGCGACCCGTCATGACGAGAACATCGCCATCGGCTCGTCCATGCGAGGCGCGTTGGCGCTGACCCGCTGCGCGCGCATCTGGGCGGCCTCCGACGGGCGCGGATACGTGGTGCCGGACGATGTCAAGGATCTGGCGGTCGCCGTGCTGTCGCACCGCATCAAGCTCACCGCCGAAGCCACCTTCGCCGGTCTGACGACGGACGAGGCCATCAGCCGGATGCTGGAGACCGTGCCGGCGCCGTCGCTCGGCGCGTGAAAGGCGTTCCATGCGCAGGCACAACGACAGTTCATCATCCGAAGCAAGGCCGCAGAAGCCGCGGAAACCGCGCAAGCCGAAACCACGGAACGAGCGAGACCAACAGGCATCGGGCAAGTCGGCGCGTCACAGGCGACGGCTTAGCTCGGCACGCCTGTGGCGCCGCTGCAAGCGCGCGGTCAGGCGATTCTTCACCTCGTTCATATCCCCACTGGGCTGGACCGTGGTCGTCATCGGCATCGTATGCGCGGCCGGATTCCCGTTGGTTCGCTGGCATGAGCTGCTCGCCATCGCCGCGGCGGCGCTGATGATGATCCTCTGCGCCATCGTGCTCTCGCTTGGCAATACCGGGTTCAAGGCGTCCATCGCCGTGTCGCGCCGCCGCGTCACCGTCGGCGACGACGTCCATGTGACCGTGGACATCGACAATCCCGGGCGCACCCCCACCACGACCGCACGCGGCGACCTGCCGTTGGGCGAGGCTCACGAGCGGTTCGGCATCCCCATGCTGGCGCCGGGCCAGTCCAAGCAGACCGATATCGAGTTCACCACCGTCTCCCGCGCCGTCCTGACCGTCGGACCGTTGAACATCCGCAAGGGAGACCCGTTCGGGCTGGTGCGCCACGAGAAGGCGCTGGCCGAACGCATCACCGTCTATATCCATCCGAACATCGTGCGGCTCAACACGCTCAACGCCGGCGTCGCACGGGATCTGGAAGGCCAGCCCAGCGGTCAGATCGTCGACGACGACCTCGACTTCTACGGGCTGCGCGAATACGAGCCGGGCGACGACGTGCGCAACGTGCACTGGCTCAGCTCGGCGAAGACCGGCACGCTGATGATCCGCCAGTACGAGGCGACGCGGCGGACCGACACGAGTATGACGCTCGACGTGAACCCGCAGGATTACGTCAGTCAAGAGGAGTTCGAGATGGCCGTGAGCGTGCACGCCTCGCTGGGCGTGCAGTGCCTCAAACAGGACCGTCCGCTGCAGACGCATGCCGGCAGCGCGCATGACACGCCGAAATTCCCGATGGGGTTCCTGGACGATTGCAGCGCCATCACCCCGCGGACCGACGACAACCCGAATCTGGTGGAGAGCACGCTGCGACACTCGCCCGACAGCTCGTTCTACTTCTTCACCGTCGGCTCGCTCAAGCAGCTCGACCATATCAAGCGCATGGTGCTCGCGCTGCCGAAATCCGCCACGTGCCTCGTGCTGCAGACCTCGCCGGGCGACGTGCGCGCAATCAAGCATTTCACGGACTTCACGCTGGCCACCGTCGGCTCGCTTGACGACCTGCCGCTCATCATGGAGGTGCTCGCATGAACGATGTGATCGACAGCTCACTCGGCTCGGACTCCGCCACGTCGGCCGTGGACGCCCTGCCCGGCCAGGTCGGGCAGACCAGGCGTCCGTTCTCCGGTCTCGGCTCGACCGTGACCGGCACGGGCACCACCACCGGCTCATGGGCGGAATCCACCCATTCAGTGATCTGGCTGACACGCGGCGGCAACCGTCTGCCGCTCGCCCGCGTCGGACGCCGCTCCTGGGGCACGAACCTCATCAGCGTGACCGTCATCGCGCTGACGTCGCTGATTGCCGCATCCAATCTTCTCGACGTGTACGGATCAGCCGCCATGTGGGCCGTCGCCGCTGTACCGGCCACCCTGCTCGGCGCCCTCATCGCCTATGCAGGGACCGCACCTGCGCTGCGCCTGTGGTGGCAGATCGTGTTCCTGATCGTTGCGCAGGGCGTCATCGGCCCGGTCATCGCGCTGAACGACACCGCCATCAGCCATGTGATTCCCTCTGTGGAAACGCTGTCACAGGGGTTCGTCAGCACCTTCGGCGCGTTCAAATACCTTATCGCCGTACCGCCGCCGACCGGTTCCGGCGATGGCAGCCTGATGGCGGCATGGACGATATGCCTATGGCTGTCATTCCTCGCCGGCGTGTTCGCCATCGGCGACAAACGGCAGCTCAGCGTGCTGAGCCTGCTGCCGATCGCCATCGAACTGGTGGTCTGCGCCCTGTTGGGCACGCAGACCGGTTTCCAGCCCATAGCCTCCGGCGTTCTCATCGGCCTCATCATGATCGTCTGGCTGTCATGGCGATGGCAACTTCTGGAACTGGGACGCTGGATCAGCGCCACGATCATCCTGCTGCTGGCGGCCGGCCTGGGCGTGGGCGCATGCATGGGCATCGGGCAGTCACGTCTGATCCTGCGCGACTACTACGATCCGCCGCTCAGCCCGTACGATTACGCAAGCCCGCTCAGCGGCCTGCGCTCCTACGTCAAGGACCACAAGGATGACACGCTGCTCACGGTCACGAATCTGCCCGAGGGCACGCCGGTCAGGTTCGCGGTGATGGACCAGTTCGACGGCAACGTGTGGAACCTGTCCGACTCCACCGAAGCCTCGGACTCATCCGACTACCGACGCGTCGGCACCCGCATCCCCAATACGGTGGACGGCAAGAAGTTCACCGCCACGTTCACCATCGACAAGGGTCTGAGCGACAAATGGCTGCCGCTGGCAGGAGCGGCGAGCAGCGTCGATGTCACGTCAGCGGGAAAGACCGGAGGCGCCAACGGAAACGGCGGCGGCGAATCCCGATCCTCCACCGGCCACACGCTCTTCTACTACAACGAGAGCACGCAGTCGGCCATCATCCCGGCCGGGCTGTCCACCGGCATGACCTATACGGAAAGCGGCATCATCGCCCCCACACCCACCGACAAGGAGATCGCCAAGGCCAACGCGGCGGTCACCAACCAGCCGGGCACCAACCAGCCGGGCACCAAGGACGTGCCTGACTCGGTGGGCAAGTTCGCCTCGTCGGTGGCGGGCGGCGAGGACACGGCCGGCGCGCAGGCGCAGGCGCTGGTCGCGCAGCTCAAGGATTCTGGTTGGTTCTCGCACGGCCTGACCGGCGACTATCCGTCGCTGCCCGGACATGGCAGCTATCGCATCAACGCGCTGCTCGCTGGATCCGCGATGGTCGGCGACAGCGAGCAGTATGCCTCCGCCATGGCGCTGATGGCCCGCGAACTCGGCCTGCCATCCCGCGTGGTCATGGGCTTCCTGCCCAAGAACGACGACGGCGACATCAGCAACGACCGCACCGAAACGGTCAACGGCACCTCGACCGTCAAATTCACCGGCAACGACATCGAAGCATGGGTGGAGATCAATCTCGAAGGCTACGGCTGGGTCGCGTTCTATCCGACGCCTAAAGAGACGAAGATACCCGACGACAACCAGAACCTCACCCCACCCAACCCGCAGACGCTGGTCCGACAGCCTCCCGTGCCGCTCACCGACCCGCTGCGCGACGAGGAGCAGGCACACGGCAAATCGGCGCTGGCCGGCGAGGATGCCACCGATGAGCCGGCGGCATCCATCTGGAGCACCATCGGACGCATCGCGGCGAAAGTCGCCATCTACGGCAGCCCGGTATGGATACCGCTGCTGATCTGTCTGCTGATCCTCGCACTCAAGACCGTCGCCCTGGCCCGCCTGCGCCGGCACGGCGACGCGCGGCAGCGCATCACCTCCGGTTGGCAGGCCGTGCACGCGCTCGCCGGGCAGAGCGGCATACCCGTCACCGGCACGCGCCGCGACCAGGCGCAGGCCATCGCACGGCAGCTCAACATCGACGGTGCCCCACTGATTGCGCTGGGACGACAAGCCGATTACGCGGCGTTCTCCGGCCAGCCGGTCACGCCCGAACAGGCAGGCGCCTACTGGCGTTCCGTACTGACGACCCGCAAGCTCATGCTCGCCTCGCAGTCCTTCATGCGCAGGCTGCGAACCCGCCTGTCATTGCGCGGAGTTTTCCATAACGTTCGTATACTGTCAAGTATTCGTACATGGCGGCACGGAGACAAGAGGAAGCCAGACGGGCGGCAACCCGCCAAACAGCGGCCCGTCAAGCGGAAATCCTCCACGCAACAGCCCGCTGGCCAGAAGCCCGCCACGCAACAACCATCCGCACAGCAACCCTCCTCACAGAAAGGCCGACAGTCATGAACGACATGCAAATTCACGTGGCAGCGGACAGCAACATCGGCCTGAGGCGACGCGCCAATCAGGATTCGTTCATCATCGACGACGGCGTGTTCCTCGTCTGTGACGGCATGGGCGGCGGCGTCGGCGGGCAACGGGCCAGCAGCGCCGCGGTGGATCGTTTCGAGACACTGGCGTCACGTTTCAGCCGGAGCCGCACGACCATCGGGCGTACGATCGACCTCGCCCAAGCCGACGTGCTCGCCATCGGCCAGGAGCTCGGTGGCGTGTCCGGCACCACGGTGACCGGACTGATCGCGCCAGGGCGAATCGAACGGGACGCGCCCGGCGATGTGGCGCTCGACATCAACCCCGACATGGACTGGTACGTCATCAATATCGGCGACTCGCGCACATATCATATGGATGCCGACAGCGACGGCCAGTGGGACGCCTCCACGCTGTGTCGCATCACGCGCGACCACTCCCGCCGTCAGGAGGCCATCGACTCCGGTGAGATGCTGCCGGAAGATGCCGTCATCATCCCGCGCAACATCATCACCCAGTGCATCGGCGACCCGGACGGCATCAACCCGGACTTCTTCGCGGTCCGACCGACCGGCAGGTTCATCATCTGCTCGGACGGCCTGCACGGCGAAGTCGATGACGCCGCCATCGCCGCCACTGCTGCGGCATGCGCGGACCCGCAGACCGCCGTCGACGAACTGATCCGCATCGCTCTGGAAGCGGGCGGTACGGATAATGTCACCGTAATTGTTCTGGACATAACGGGCGAGTATGCTGGGCAGAAGGTGTGGCATGCCAGTAGGCTCGCGCAGCAGGAGGATCTCGAAACGGTCAGTGACGAGACGCTTGACACCATACGCATCCAGAAACCGGCCAACCAAATCTGAACATCAAGGAAAGAGGTCACGATGGTTGATTATGACAAGGCCGTCGCAACAGTGCAGGATCCCAATGCCGATCCGGTCTTGCTGGCGAAAATCGCCTATGAAAACCCGGAATTCGGCGCCAATGTGGCAGTGAACCCGCGCTGCTATCCGGGATTGAAGCGTTGGCTGGCAACGTTCGGCGATGAGCGCGCGCGGCAGACGCTTGCGCAGATGGGCGTCACCGCCGAGGACGGCCCCGTGGCCGACGCGCAGCCGGCGCAGGATGTCGCCGCCGACTCCGCCGCTGACTCCGCCGCTGCGGACCAGTATTCCGCAGATTCGTACAGTGCGGACCAATATTCCGCAGATTCGTATGCGGCATCGGCCGCGCAGCAGCAGCCGGCACAGGACCAGTACGCGGCGGCGCAGTACGCGGCGCAGCAGGAGCCCCAAGCCACCAATCCATACGGGTACACGGCTCAGATGGCGCTGGAGACCACAGATCAGGAGCTCATCGCCAAGATCGCGCAGTACGCGCCGGAATTGCGCCCCTGCATCGCGCGTAACCCCAGCACCTACCCGGCACTGGTCGACTGGCTCGCCCAGCTGAACGACCCCGCGGTCAACGCCGCCCTCGCCACACGTCAGTGAAAGGAGCCGCTGACATGGCAACGATTCCCTATCCCCCGGCACCCGAGCTGGGCTGGTACGCAGACGATCCGGTAGACAAGCCTGCCGCAGTCTCTTCCGCAGCGGCGGAACCATCCCCCGTCTCATCCTCCACCGCCAGCCATGCGGCCGAGGGCTCGTCCGACGGCGATATCGAGGACTGGGACAGCACGGTGCTGTCGTCGTCCTTCACCGCCAAGGCGCCGCGGAAGATATACATCCTGCACAACGACGCCACCGGCCAGACCATCGTCATCGACAAGAGCACGCTGCTCGGACGCAAGCCGTCCATGGACGTGCCCGAAGGCGCCAAGGCCGAGAAGGTCGAGGATCCGACGCGTACCACATCGCGCAATCATGCCGCGATCAGCATCGATCAGAACGGCACGCTGTGGATCGAGGACTACGGTTCCCTCAACGGCACCTACATCATCCGCGACGGGCAGGAAGCGCAGGTGCTCAAGGGCAAGCCGCGCGAACTCGACGCCCCCGCCACGCTGCGTATCGGAGACCAGTTCTTCCAACTCACCGAGCGCCAGTAGCGGCATTGCACTGTCCATCATGTGAAATATCATCTGGCGAGAGTCCCATCCAACGACGGAAAACGGGACTCTGACCGGATGCAATCGATTCGATGATGCGCACCCAGAATGTTTCACGGGATGTTTCACGAAGTATTTCGCGTCTATGCATTCTCCCGTAGACATTCCCGCGCTTCGCATATGACAAAGCGGGGCTCGGAACCACCGCAATGGTTCCGAGCCCCGCTTTCACAGAGCTAGGACAGAGCTAGGACTCAGACGAGATCGTTGCCGGAGTCGGCGCCGAAGTCGTTCCCACCCTGATCATCGATGAAATCGTCAGGATTGAAGTCGTCGCCGAGCTTCAGGTCACCGAAGTCGATGTTGGAGAAGTCCACATCGGACAGGTCGGCATCGGAGAAGTCGGTCTGCGAGCCGTCCATGTCCGCGCCCAGCCCGAAGTTCGGGTAGATCGTGTCGCGGATGGCCTTGTCGGGCTCCACCACGGCGTTCTGGTAGCGGGCGAGGCCAGTACCGGCCGGGATGAGCTTACCGATGATGACGTTCTCCTTGAGACCCTTGAGGTCATCGACCTTCTGGCTCAGGGCGGCTTCGGTGAGCACGCGCGTCGTCTCCTGGAAGGAGGCGGCGGACAGCCACGAGTCGGTTGCCAGCGAGGCCTTGGTGATGCCCATGAGCTCCGGACGAGCGGCGGCCGGCTTGCCACCGTTCTTGATGGTCTCCTTGTTGGCGGCCTTGAAGCGCGCCTGGTCGACGAGCTCGCCAGGCAGCAGCGGGGTGTCACCGGAATCGATCACGGTGACGCGGCGCAGCATCTGGTGCACGATGACCTCGATGTGCTTGTCGTGGATATCCACACCCTGGGAACGGTACACGGTGTGCACTTCGTTCACGATGTTGACCTGGGCGGCACGCGGGCCGAGGATGCGCAGGATCTTCTTCGGATCGACGGAACCTTCGACCAGCTGGTCGCCGGCGGCCACGTGATCGCCGTTCTTGACCAGCATCGGCGCGCGACGGGTGTCGGTGTAGACGATCGGTTCGACGCTCGTGTCGTCCGGCGTCAGCGTGATCTGACGGCCATGATCGGTGTTCTCCACCTTGACCACGCCGGCGAACTCGGCGATCGGCGCCTCACCCTTCGGGGTACGGGCTTCGAAAAGCTCGGTGACACGGGGAAGACCCTGGGTGATATCGGACGCGGCGGCCACACCACCGGAGTGGAAGGAACGCAGCGTCAGCTGAGTACCAGGCTCGCCGATGGACTGGGCAGCGACGATGCCAACGGCCTCGCCGACGTCCACCAGCGTGTTGGTGGCCAGCGACCAGCCGTAGCACTTGGCGCACACGCCGCGCTTGGACTCGCAGGTCAGGACGGAACGCGCCTGCACCTCTTCGACGCCGTGCGCGACCAGGTCGTTGAGCACGTCCATCGACAGGGCGTCGTCGCGCTTGTACAGCACGGTCGTGCCGTCGGCCGGGTCGATGACGTCGGCCGCAAGCAGACGGGAGTAGGGGCCACCGTCGGCGGCCTTGACGAGCGTCAGGTTGCCGTTCTCGTCGCGGTCGGCGACGCGCATGGTCAGACCGCGCTTGGTGCCGCAGTCCTCCTCGCGTACAATCACGTCCTGCGAGACGTCCACCAGACGACGGGTCAGGTAGCCAGACTCTGCGGTACGCAGTGCGGTATCGGCCAGACCCTTACGAGCGCCGTGCTCGGAGATGAAGTACTCCAGCACGGACAGGCCGCGGCGGTAGTTCGACTCGACCGGTCGCGGAATGATCTCGCCCTTCGGGTTGTTCACCAGACCACGCACGCCGGAAATCTGGTTGATCTGGGTCATGTTGCCTCGTGCACCGGACTCGACGATGATCGAGAGGTTGTTCTTCGGGTCGAAGTTCTTCTCGATGGCCTTGGAGACTTCCTCACCGCACTTGGTCCACACGTCGATGATCGCCTGGCGGCGGTCCTCTTCGGTATAGAAACCGAGGTCGTACTGCTCGTTGATCTTGGCGACCTCCTCCTCGGACTGGGCGACCAGCTCGTTACGCTCCGGCGGCTCGACGACGTCGGAGAACGCGAAGGTCACGCCGGACCAAGGTGCGCGGGTGAAGCCGAGATCCTTGAGCGCATCCAGCGAGGCGGCCACCTGGGCGGTGGAGTACCGGGTGGAGATGTCGTCGACGATCTTGGCGAGCTTCTTCTTCTTGGCCTGCTCGTTGACGAACGGGTAGTCGACGGGCAGCGTCTCGTTGAAGAGGATGCGGCCCATGGAGGTAGCGAACAGCACGCTGCCGTCGTGGAAGCGCTCTTCCTTGACGACGTCGGGGCTGCCCGGTTCCGGATGCACGACGGTGATCTCGCGGGGCTCCCAGCCGGTCGGCAGCACGAAGTCCTTCGGCAGGCGGATCAGCACTTCGGCCTGCATGTCGATCTCGTGCAGGTCGAGCGCCATCTGCGCCTCAGCGTATGAGGAGAACACGCGGCCCTGACCCTTGGCGCCGTCCATGACGGTCGTCAGGTAGTACAGGCCGAGGATCATGTCCTGGCTAGGCATGGAAACGACGTGACCGTCGGCGGGCTTGAGGATGTTGTCGGAAGCGAGCATCAGCGAGCGGG
>OFML01001328.1_pt1 | contig 14187 bp, 12 predicted proteins | sample 1541831 | NCBI WGS metagenome assembly OFML01 (sample SAMN04209237, study PRJEB22552) | human gut metagenome | biome: gut; material: feces | host: Homo sapiens | place: USA: Oklahoma | reverse complement strand
ATGCCCATCTGGATGGCATTCAGCATATTGGTGATGCCGACTTCCGTTTCCTTCAGCTGCTTTTCGTAGATGGGCAGATCCGTGCTTTCCTGATTTTGCAATTCCATGACTTTGGCAATGATGGCATTCATGGAAGCGTCATCTTCCACCAGCTTCATGGTTTCGTTGACCACCAGATCTTCCAGCCACTGTTTCCGCACAGCCTTTTTATCGCAGGTCTTTTTCTTCTTGGCAGCAGCACACTTGTAGTAGGTATACATTTTCCCGGTGTGGCTGACACCGCTTTCTCCGAACATCAGTGCACCGCACTTGCCGCAGTACAGCTTGGTGGTGAGCAGATAGCTTTCCTCTGCCTTATGACGGGCAGGGGCCTTTTTATTTTTTGCCAGCTTTTCCTGCACCTTGTTGAACAGCTCTTCCGATACCAATACCGGGATCGCATTGGGCTGTACCACATCCCGCAAACGCAATTCGCCGATGTACCGGCGATTACTCAGCATCCGCTGAATGGTGTTATAGGACATCTCCCCGCCCATCGAGTTCTTAATGTTGTGCGCCTTTAACCAATCCCTCAGGTCAGTCATGGTCGCACCGTCCGCATACTTCTGGAACGTCTGCTCCACATACGGAGCCAACAACGGGTCGGGCTGGTAATGCCGGGTCTCATCGATCATGTAGCCGAACGGAATCGTGCCACCATTATAAATGCCCTTGAGAGCGTTCTCGGTCATGCCGCGCACGACCTTTTCAGACAGGTCAGCCGAGTAGTATTCGGCGTAGCCTTCCAGCACCGATTCCAGAATAATGCCCTCCGGGCCAGCCGAAATGACTTCCGTTGCCGATACCAGTTTCACGCCGTTCCGCTTCAGTTGGGTCTTGTACCGGGCACTGTCATAGCGGTTCCGGGCAAAGCGATCCAGTTTCCAGACAATGATGACATCAAAGATGCCACGCTCACTGTCTTTTATCATTTGCTGGAACTGCGGGCGGTTGTCTGTTTTTGCAGAGATTGCCCGATCAATATAGTGTTTGACCACCGTGAAGCCGTTCTTCTCCGCATAGGCGGTGCATTCCCGAATCTGACCTTCGATGGATTCTTCGCGCTGGCTGTCAGTGGAATAACGTGCGTAGATAACGGCAGTCATAGCGGACACCTCTCTTCTTTACATCAATGAACGGTGGATCGTTCATCCAAATCAATGTTTCGTATAATGTATATACCATATTTTGCAACTAATTGCAACAGAAAAATAAAATCAACAAACAGCCTTTACTTTTTTGTAAATAAGATACCCACCGACCTATGGTTTTCACCATAAGCTGGCGAGTATCTGTTCTTCTTGGTCTACAATCACCGATGGCGCAGTAATGGACATATCGTCCTTGTCGTATCTGGTTAATTGCAGTTTCGGAGTACAACAAAAAATGAGACAGGCAACCTTTTTCGAGGAAGTCCATCTCATTTTTTCGTTTTGGCTGTTTTGCAACAGCCCTGTTTAAATCGCTCAAGCTAACCAAAACCAACGGCTGCTTTTCGGAGCAGAGAATTGATTCTGTTAATAGATGCTGTCTTCTGAAATTTCAATTCCAAGTACTCCGAGGATGTCTGCGTTTTTCTGCTGCAAACAGCTCCTGATGGCCTCCTTCAGTTTCTCATCCGTTACCCACAAAGGCATCATTTCATGTGGGATGCAACGATGAAATACATTTTCAAATTCGGCACACAGCTCAAACAATTCCTCATCCACAGCAGTTTGGGGCATAGAATCGTCCGAAAAAAAATCATCTAAAGTTTCAGCAACCACTCTGTCAGGCCTCCTTTCTGCCTTTTGTCAACGCTCTTCCCAGATGGCACGTTCACGTTGCTCACGGTCATAGGGTTCTGCATTCTTGATGATTGCGCTGAGCATCTGGTTAAATACCCTTACCGCATTGGGAAAAAGTTTGGTCAACCGTTGCAGCTTGATGCTATCACCCATACTCGCTTCAAAAAAGTGTGCAAACGCCTCATGCTCCATGGCCCATACTCTTGCGCAGTATTCTTCGCTATGACCCCATCCACCACGAACATGGCCATTGGTAGCAAAATTTGCGAGATCCGAACAGCTGTGCCACGCTCCCTCGCAAAGATTGCGCACAGCTCTTTCCCTCTGTTCCGGGGTAGAGTTATTATAGCATTGAATTAACCTTTGTCCATCACTGACCAGCGCATGGTGAAACGCAGCATTTTCCGACATCAAATTTTGATACCTCATACATGCATGATCAATCATGTGCCCCAGTTCGTGGTAGTATGTAGCACCCGCCCCTCGCACATTCTTCTCATCCTCTGCTGCATTGTAATAAACGCCGTGCTCGGCAGGCGAGTAATGGCTTGGCTCCGGTCCGCTATAATCGCCGTTGAGGATACATAGCTTTTCTGCAAACAAATCAAAGACCTTCCTTGCAGCCGGAACAGCATTCCCATAGCGCTGATCAAGGATCGCATTATATTTGGGGGAGGAGAAAGGCTTGTCCTGTTTGATGCTCGGTCGTATGCTGACAGCTGTTTTTGTTCCTGCAGATGCTACTGAAGCAGCCGCTGCTACGCCCGCTGCTGCCGTTGTTCGTGTAGCACGTCCGATTTGCTCATACTTCTCGACTGTGTCAAGTGTTTTCTTGAGGGATTCTTCCAGTGAACGCAGCTCACCATAGCTGGTTCGGAGACTTGTGACGCTGTCGAGTACGATTGCATAAAGTCTTCTGGACTGCTGGTCATTCCAGCTATGATTGACGTTATTAAACTGCTGCAGGATTCTTTGAATAAAATACCCGATTGCTTCCCGCGCAGCAGTTGTCTGATTCAACGCATGACGAACCGCAGATGAGTTTACATTTGTCATCGCGAATCACCCTTTACATTGGCAACAACTCACTGCAGAAAGTTTCGACCTGCTCTGGTGCAGGGCTGACATACGGTTTGAACTGGAACGTATCAGTAGTACCATTTGTATAGTAAACCGTATTGTCATGCAACGTGGAGACGTTCACGTTATCGATCAGATTGAATGCATCCGAATCACTCAGTGCAAACACGATTCTCTCCCGGAACTTGTTCAAAATGTTCATACCAAAGTGCATGGACTCCTTTACCGTCTGATAATCGCTGGAGCAGATGATAAAGTGGATGCCATAGGCTGCACCGTCTGCAATCAGTTTCTGCAATTTTTCGCTAGCATTTCCCATTGCTCCGGAGACAGGCTGTGCAGAAACATGGGAAGAGTCTGCGCCAATGCTGGAGAACGATGCCATCAGATCCGCAAACGGATCTCTTTCCTCTACATTTTGCGATTCTGCCGGAGCCACATCCGCAGTAAGAGACGGCACTTGAGCCAGCAGTGCGGCAAAGGGATCGTCATCCGCAGGCTTCGTGGAGAATCCCGTCGGCTCGACAGTGGAATCCGTCGGTTCTGCAGAGAATCCCGCCAGAAGATCAAGTGTCGGATCATCCACCACAGCCGACAGGACATCCGCTGCTTTGGGTTCTGTCGGAAGCTCTATATACTCCGCCTCATCGACCCGGTCGCCCAGCAGCATCGTCTGCATCAGATCCAGGAACTGCAGATTTTTGATGACAAACAGCACCGTATCTCCACCTGTTTTCTTTTTGCGCTGCTGATACTTTTCGTAAAGATCATGGACAAACTGTACGATATCCGAACGGGTATGCGCAGTGTGCAGTTCTGCTGCACCATGCTCGAGGCTTTGATAAAAACTTCCGCAGCGGTCATCTCCCACGATGCTGTCGCCATCCACACAGTACACACACGCCCTGCGGTTCAGCGCAGCCGAGAGCAGGAACAGATTGACCGTCCGATCCATCAGTTCATCATTGGAACCACAGATCAGGACATTATGCTGTTTTTTGCGGTCAAACGTCAGTTCAAACGGGTCATCCACCTTAATTTTTTCGCCCATATGCACAGTGACCGTGCTGGTATCGGCAATACCGATCGACCGTGCAGCAAGATAGTCCAGCATCGGCACAGTGCGGGAGCCCTCGAACACCTGCATCGTGCAAGGAGAATCCGCAAACTTCTCACTGATCTGTTTCAGGTAATGCTTTTTGGTTTCATCATTGCAGAAAGCGACCCGCAGGCCAACGTTTGGATTGTTCTCTGTGTAGTCTTCGTTCAGCACAGCGGTTCCGCGGGGTCCTTCCATTTTTTTCATTGCATCCGAACAATGGGTATCGCCAAACAGATAACGAGTATCATCTTCGCCACATTTAAGGCCAACACGGATACGCATTTGCTCGATTGTACCACGATCCAGCGTCAGGGTCGAAATGATTTTGGTGGACTGAGTCGCCATCAGAAGATGCACGCCGTAGGAACGTCCTTCCGTAACGATCTTCTTCGCCAGATTTGCGCACCGCTCTGCCACCTTGCGGTTTGTTCCGCTGTCAAACAAGATCTGGAACTCATCCATGATGACCAGGATACGGGGCATGCTGTTTCCGGTATTGGTAACATAGTCTTCCAGCTTTGTATATCCGCCGGATCTCTTGAATATATCCGAGCGATTCGCCATCTCCTGGACCAGATTTTCCAGGATGCTCTCGCCGAACTCCTGCAGTGCATCCAGCGCCAGCAGCTTGATGTGCGGCAGCCGCTCCGATTCGTAGATTTTGAACTCGGTACCGCCCTTGAAATCCATCAGATACAAATTGAGCTGTTCCGGTGAATAGTTCATCATACTGCTCATGATCAGCGTATGCAGCAGGGTCGATTTGCCACCACCCGTACCACCGCCGATCAGGCCATGATGCGAGGTGCCCTCGCCAAACACCATGCTCACGACCGAATCACCATCGCCGATGCCCATCGGCAACTTCAACACCTTGGCCGTGCTGCCCTGGAACGGTTCCGGCGGGAGGATTTCTTCAAAATGAATGCTCTGAACGTTCAGTTTTTCGACTGCCTTGTGATATTCTACCGCAAATTTTTCCAGCTGTCCGGCATCGGGTTTTTCGATCAAACGGACCGAGAGGTGATACGGCAGCAGAGCAAAGCCGTTTTCTTTACATTCGATCTGGACACAATTCTTTTCCAGTTCGGCCAGTTTTTCGTCTACGTGATCATAGCTGCTTGCCACCTCGACCGCAGTATTCCGGCACAGGATGACATAGATGCCGCACTTGTTTCCTTTCTGCATAACAGAGGACAGCAGTTCCAGACAGCGAGCGTCCGCGTTCAACGGGAAATCATACAGCATGAGCAATGTAATCGCTTCTGTACGTCTTGGATTGTGTGCATTATAGTCCAGCAGATCATCATAATCAGGGCGGTCACGAATAAAGTCAAGCGTCTGCCCTTCCAGCTCTTTCAAGCAGCTCAGCAATTCTTCTGTCCGGGACATCTGCGTGACAGCTTTTTTGTAGGAATCCGGCATTTTATTGACGAAGTTGGACAACATACGGACACTCCCGCCGCCCTCTTTCGGATCAAAGATACAGAAGCGCACTTTGGATGCCGGGCACTTCCGAAGGAAGCCCCAGATTACGCGATATGCTGCACTCTGCATATTATCGCGCTGCGCTTCAGGTCCGATTACCTCCAGATTGAGTGGATGATGGAGATTAAACATCATCGGCAGTTCCACACGGCTCATATCAATAGAGTGACCCGGTGTTTCCGCGCGGAAAGCCCGCACAATCTTTTTATAGCCGATGCTCTCATCAAAGATCTCGGCCGGATAAGCAATCTGACCCATGCAGAACAACTCCGGGAAAGTTGTACTTGCTGACTGTTGATCAAATGGCTCCTGAGATATCTGCTTCCATTCAGTAAGGTTCTGAATGGAACCATCCAGCTCTGCATCATCTTTCGCTTCGACCAGCTTGCGGATAAACGGCGAGAACGCAATGCCCCGGTTCTGCATTCCCTCAAAAATAAGCATATACTTACTGAAGAAGCGGTCGAAACCGGCTTTGTCCGGCATCGGATGATAAAGCAGCGGCAAGCCGCGCTCCGAAAAGCTCTGCTGATCCTGCTTGATGACCGCTGTCAAGGGCTGTATCGTCTGCAGCATCTGCCGGTAGCTTTCCTGACGTGTGTCTGGCTGCGGCGGTGGGCAAATGATCATTGCATAAATGCCGCACCGGCTGCCATTACGCAAAATATTGCGCACATCCGCAAGAACCGAATCGCTGATATTGCGAGGAAAATCATACATCACGAGGCAGCGGACTCGCAGGGCCTCTTCCGGGTGTTCCCTTGAATAGTCAAAAATACTGTCGTACTCTGTTCCGAGTTTGTCCATCAGGGTCGTCTCGATTTCTTCGTTCAACAGAGCCAGTTGTGCAGCGATATCCTCTGCCGTAAAGCAGATTTTTTCACCGAACAGTTCTGGCAGCCGCTTGCGAGCATCAAAGAAAGGCCCGACACTGGTTCCACGGTTTTCCGGATCGATTACCATGATTTCCAACTTTGCCACAGGGCTGCTGGCCAGAACACCAAACATCCATGCATGCGACAGTTGCTTTGCCTTTTCCGGGAAACGAGCGTCCGACATCACAAGGAGCGGTTCAGCTCCTTTACATGCCATCGGAAGCGGAAAGCGAATCACATCGTTAACCATTATATGGGCACAGCGCTTTTTCAGAAGGGACAAAAGTTTTTTATTCTCGACCAGAAGCAAAATGGGATAATCCGTAAAGCTCATCCAGAGGATTCCATCTGCAAAGTTTTTCCCGCTGTTCACTTTCACTCTGCGCGATTCATAGTCCATTCCCGTCTGCGCCAGAAAATCAACAAATTCCTGCGGGAACAGTTCATCAAGCTCTCTCTGCAGCTGCGTTTCATCGTTCTTGTTCTTGATGCTCTCCTGATTATCAAACTCCTGAATCGTAGACAGGAAATTGAGTGCCAGAGTCTTTTGGTCCTGCTCGAACGCTTCTTTTTTCATCGCCAGCTCATCCTGCGTAATTTCCGGCAGCAGTTCACTGACCTCATTCACAAATTTATGCACCGTATTTCTCAGCACAATAAGGCTTTCGTAGTCTTTCTTGCGTTGTGCCGAAAACAAAAAGTGCAGATCATTGATCAGAAAAGGAAGCATGGACTCACGATATTTTTTTGAAATCTGGCCATAGTCTCTGCGGATTGCCTCGATGCCTTCCATCAATGCAGTATAGTTTCTGTATGCCTGGCTTTCCACACCCGCCAGTTCGGCTTCCTTACGTGTTTTGGTCTTGCTGTAGTACTTGTCAGAACTCATCAGCTGTTGATCCATCTGATCCACATCTTCAAGGATCTTCTGGGCATCCTCAATCATTTTGGCCGACTGACGTGACAGTGTCTCACATTCCTGTTTGTAAGCCTTTTCCCGGTGCGTCTTTTCCGCATTGTTCTCTGCGACGATTCTCGTTCTTTTGGCCTGATATTCTCTTTCCTTCGTGACGAGCCGGGGATCCCATTTTTCAATAAAATCATTCAGTTCCGCGATCAAAGCAAATACTTCCGCCTGCGTCAAAGCATCCATCGTGTTCTCCTCTCTATAAAGACATCTTAGTGATCTTCGATTTCATACCGGCACTGTCCTGTGCACTTTTCCGAATGGAAACCCACCTTGAGCGAGGTGGTAACCTGCAAAGGATAGCTGAATATCTCTACCATTTCCCCGCCAATCTCTGGGTCGCTTGTGTTGCACACCAGCGTGTACTGCTTCAGGTCGTTCAGCAGACGAGGCCGGTAGCCCGGCTCCGTCATGTTCAGGATATCAAGGCACAATTTCACTCCGATGCAGGTGATAAAATTGATATCCACTGAGATGCCCGGCTCAAAGCGGACTCCCTCAATATTCTCCTGATTGGAATAAACATGATGGTTTGCCTGCACCCGTGCCGAAAGTTCCGTGCCCTCGCCCAAAGCACATGCGTAGCAGGGCATTCCACTGTCCGGAATATGATAGAAAATTTCTCCGGCATAGGCACGCTCCCAGAATCCTACCGAGAGAAATGCCGCTCCGTAATAAATACTTATGCGGTTTGCGTAGACATCTGCTCCACGGTTATCTGCACAGCCCACAAAAACGGTTTTCCCTTTTACACAAAAATCATCCAGCATGGCCTTTGGAATGTTTTGAACGATTCCTTCAAATATCTGCACATCAATTTGAGGATTGATATTCAGCAGCTTACGCTTCAGTGCATTTATCTTAAGGTCTCCGACGTCCTCAATACCACACTGGTGCCGACAGATATTGTGATATTCCATTATATCCGGGTCAGCAAGCAGAAAATGGCCCACACCTGACCGCGCAAGTTCCATTGCTACAAGGCTTCCAACTGATCCACACCCCAGGATCACTGCCCGTTTGTGATCCATTTTATCCGTTTCCAAAATACCTTTGTTGCGGGAAAATATATTCTGGTGCAATTCATAGGGTTCCGCATTAATCGGTTTTCCATCGAAATAGAACTGAATTTTTTCCTGTCCTGCGACCCCGCAAAAACCTTTGGCGTTCGGTTCAGAGCCTTCCGGAAAGATCTGCCCCAAAAGCTCCCCACGCTCTGAGAGCTCCGGCGGAAAAATATTGAAGATGGCAGTGTCCTTGAAATATTTTCCTCTCACCGGCCCCGGGCGTGCTTCTCGCATCTGCGCTGCTGAAAGGAATACTGTCTTTTCTATTTCTTCCCCAAAAAAATTCTCCAGCATATCAATTACCCTTTCTCATGCCAAACATAACAAAACGTCTGGCAATTTCCTCCATTCGCCCGTTTTCTTTCGGTGACTTGCCATCTGACGTGTCATGTGCATCATTCCATGCTTTTTCCAAATCTCCGGAATGATAATAAAACACCTTTTCACGCCACGCTCCCTGCATTTTATTTTCCGTCAGATCTGTAAAACGCACAGATTCGTTCTCGTTATTGCTTTCCGGCAAAAGCCATAATGTATTCTCATTCCATCTAACCCGTACAGAAATATTTTTCCCCCCCGCAAAAATTCCAAATCAGCATATAAGAGATCAATCATCCGGGTCATCTGCTCCTCCGAGACATCTTGCTTCACGCCCATAGCCGGTGCGGTAATCTGCATATCAAGGTAAGACGATACTTCTTCCATAAAATTCTCGATGGATTTTTTGTCGGATGTTCCTCCTGCTTCAGAACGACCACATTTCCGCCGCATAAGAGCAAGTGAATCTTCTACCGAACGATACTCCAGAAGTTGCTGTGGAAACCGTTCATTTCCTATCTCATAGGAAATACGCCGATAGTTCCGGTATGCCTGTCCCACATGATAGACCGTCATACGGAAATCCGGATCCAGATTGACCAGAATTGAGATCGCTCCCTGCGGCCGCATGGAAGCATAGACGTGATTGGTTTGATCGTCCGTCCCCGAGAACTGATCAAAAGACCCCGGATGACGATGCCACAACCCGATCAGTTCCAACCGTTCCTGATAAATTGCAGCAACCTTGTTGATCAGGTGCTGGACATACGGCTGATCGTATTCAAAATATGCGACCTCAAAAACCGAATTCGGGCCGGGGTCGATGGACTCCACAACATACCATGTATCTCCGATCACTTTGCCAAGGAACAGACCGCCCGTTTCTGTCTGTATCTTTTCTGCTGTCTCTGCCATGACTGCCGCTATCGCCCGCTGCGAAAAGGCCACTTCCATCTGCTCACACCTCGTTCTAAACAAAAACACTCATCACCCACCGACGTGAGTGATGAGTGTTTTTCAATACTCAATAATTGCCTTCAAGTGCAACATCATCGCTGATCTCGCCATTCATCCACATCTCACACAGCAGAATCCATTTGCAGGCCCAGCTGAGAGAGGACGCAGCCGAAGTCGAACGTGTCATACCAGTCTTGAAGTATTTCGGATCTGCAGTACAGATAAAATATTCTTCATTGCGTCCGAAATTATCCCGATAGATATGCGGCAAGCCAAGGCCGAAACCATGTCTTACACAATTTTCGTAACTGCCATATGTTTCCTCAAGAATTGGCATCATGCGGGTCGCGATATCCTTCAGCCGAGGCTGTACCGGAAGGATCTGGATCGAACCGCCATATTCCGATGCACCTGCATGAGGATGATCGTTTTTATAGATCAGCATCAGATCCCAAACCATACCGTCCGGACCAGCGGGCTGCACTTTGCCACGCCAGTACAGTCTGCCAGAACCATCGGGAAGCTGATGGATTGTAAATGACGGAAAGAACTTGTTCATGGCCTGGACTTCTGCCCGATAGAGGTCGGGATCACTCTGATACCAGTAAAATGCCATCGTTACTCCCTCCTGCCTTAAGCAAGCTTACCCTGCGGAACCGAAATTCCCGGACGGGTAGGGTCATCCGATTCGCCCGGCAACTGGACCTGGCCCGTGGGCGAAACCATAACGGTCTCACCGCTATGGATTGCTTCCTGCAATGCACGACGACGTGCAGCGACAACATCATTGTTATCCATACTGTATTAACCTCCTGCAGAAATAAGTCGTTTGATACGACAGTATTTTTTCCTTGCCAGACGATCAGGCTGCAAAGCTGCGGATGATTTCTCCATTCTCTGCAATCTGAGTGGTGCAGCTACTGACAAATGCCTCTGCTTTTTCCTCACCCTGTTCCTGAACCATACGGGCATAAGAGTTGTTATACAGCTCACTGCCTTCATTCATCAAATCAGCCAAGCTCATGCCGCGGTTCTCATTCATCACACGGCTGTATTCCATACGATCCCGGATGCACTGTAGGGCAGAGCTGTCCTTTTCCAGACAATCTGCTGTCTGAGCCATATAATTGCGGTAGTAAAGAATCTTTTTGACCGTTTCAAACAACGCCATAATAGCATAGAGGAAGAAACAGACGATAAATTTGATCAGACCGATGCAGATAGAAACCACAATATTTCCAGTAGAGACAAAAAAGCCCGGAATCGCAGCAATAAATCGACGGAAGAAATTTCCTGCACTGCCACCAATTGCTGCGCACAGTACCATATAAAGGAGGGCCCCCATAATGCCGCCACTCAGTCCCCAGATGAATCCAATCACGCCGCCGATTGCGCATCCAGCCAGGCATTGCGTGTACTGTCCATGGATATAATTATGGTTTTTCTGCAGTTCTTCTACATTATCCTTCACGAGCTTTGTAGTGCAGTCATAGCACAGCATCTTTCCCGCGTATTCGCCGCCAGTCACACCAAAGGAATCGCAGCAATAGCGGCACAGATTTTTACCGCACCGTGCGCAGTGGCCTACTACCCTCTCCTCCGGGTGATAGTAGCATCCCGGGTCCATGCTGGATGTTGTGGGGGGTGTAAAAGTCGGAGCCTTCTTGCTCTTGCCGTCAACTCCCACCTTCGGTGCATCACCTGCAGGAGGGGTGAATGTCGGAATATCATTTTCCGACGACACTTTCTTGTTTTCCGCACTTGTGAAATCGTTCAGATCCATTTTTGATTCCTCCGTAATGATTTTATCTTATCCATTAAACTGGTGGCTCTGATAGCTCTGTACCAGTTCCTCCAGTTGTTTCAGCTTCTCCTGTTGCTTTTTCAGATCTTCCGTCGGCGATTTGACCAACCGGGCAATTTTTTGCATCACCTGATTGTAAGCCACCGCCTGATTATCGTTCCAATCTGCTGAAGGACGGAAATTCGTGCTAATCTTTTCACTGAGCGTGTCCAGATTACGCACTGTATCCGCAAGCGTCTTTTCCATATCCTGAATAGCAGAAACGGATGCATTCATTGCCATTTTATCCAGCCTCCTTTTTATAAATCGGCATCAGGTTTCATATTTTTCAACCAAATCCGCAAGCTCCTGCAGCCACTTCTGACAGTTTTCAAGCTGTGGAATCGGCTGCAGAATTGCAGTGCAACTATCGTCAACGATCTGTCCAAGATTTTTGTACTGCTCATCCTTCCAGCCAGAGCCAGCACTCATATAATCACGCTGGAGCTGTTGAGTTGTAAGTTGCAATTCATGTGTACATACGCCGCAGGCATTGATCCCGTTTTTCAAATCCTGAATCTTAACTTGTGCGCTTGCCAAAAGAAACACTTCCTTTCATTTATCTATCGAATTTACTTAGCGATACTGCATATAAAGTTCCACGCATTGGATGCAACTGTCTACAGACTGCATCGTGACCTGTCCCTGCTGTGCTGCCTGCGCCTGAAATACTTGCATCGACTGCTGATACTCTCCCAGTGCACTGGACAAAATGCTCATCTGCTGTTGCAGACGTTCCAGTTTACCCTGATACTGCTGTAGCCGTCTCTTCTGGGATGCAAGTTCCTGCTCTGCACGCGCTTTCTGGCTACGCTGCCACTCCTCTTGCTGCTGGAGCCGAGCTTTCTCCTGTTCCATTTCTCTTACAGCATTTTGAAGCTGTGAAATTTGTTCACGGCATCGCTGTAATTCCTCTTTCAGCTGCCGAATACGCTGTGCAATCTGGCTCTGTCCATTTTCATCACTTGTTGAGACGTTTCCAATCTTCTGCAGTTCCTCTTGAATTTTGGCTACACGCTGTTCCAGCGTTCCAATCGTCTCACGCACTTCCTGCCCCTGTAACTCCAGTTCCTGAATCATTCTCTCGCTCTGCTGAATCGACTGTTTCAATTCCTGAATCTTATTCTCCAGAGTTTTAACCTTCTGCATCAGTTCTTCGACTGTCTGCCTGGTCTTATTCACAGACTTCGACGCATCGCTTTGACAGGACTGATTATGATTTGTAACGGTATAGGACATCAGAGCAGTCTGATTTTTGAAATCCTGCAGTGCCTGCTTTACTTTTTTAAGACCTTCTACTGAAACTTGTGTCATACCGTTTCCTCTGAACTATTTCTCAGTATTGTTCTTGGGATATCTCAAAGAACCGTTCCGCCGCCTGTGCTGCACGGTTGCCACTATCCAGCACACGCTTTGACTTTGTGGAGAGCCCTTGAATCGACCGAAACAACATTTGGTAGTTCTGATCTCCCCATGAAATAGATGCTGCTCTGACCCCTTGAACCATATTCTGCACTGCACCGGAAAAGTTTCTCAGATCCTGACGGATCACTTGCGCCTGATTTGATTCCATCAACATTTTCCCCCCTTCATCCCATGTATACGCCCTACTTCATAATCACCTTCAGCAGTTTTCCTTAGAACTCCTGTCAGGAACTTTTCTATAACGCAGACAGAATGGTTCTGTACAATTCAACCTTTTTTCCTATTCTGCCACATTGATTCTGTACTGTCAAGCTATTTTCGACCAAATCAAGGCTTTCTATCTGGAACATTCAAAATCAATTCCCTGTATGCTTTCTGATGAGGTGAAAAATGTGGACTATGCAAGCTTCCTTCGGCAACGAATCACAGAACTTCGCATGAAACGCAATGTTTCAGAGTATCAGATGAGCCTAGAGCTAGGACAAAACAAAAATTATATTCAAGGAATAAGCTCCGGAAAAGCACTTCCATCTATGACGCAATTCTTTAATATATGCGATTACTTTTGCATTACTCCAGAGCAATTCTTTAGCGGCAGCTGTCGACCAGAGCTAATCGATGCCATCTCAGAGGGAATACAAGAACTTTCCGAAGCAGATTTGGAACTTTTACTTCTCTTCATTCGCAGATTGCAAAAAAATATATAGATACAATATCAGTCTTTTCAGCTGCTCAAGATTCTCGCACCGCATCAATAAGTCCTACTTCTACCGCTTTACCGCAATAAATTTTGCAAAACCATATTGACGCACTGGTTCTTCCATGATACCCTTTATTCCAAATCCCGACTGAAAAAGTGGTGGTTCTCACCGTGATAACCACCACTTTCAGCAGATGATTGCCCAGAAAGAACGCACCGCCCCGCAACACACCCGATCAATTTTGCCGCCGATTCACCCGACAAAATCCATCGCTGCGCTGCGTGGGCGGTATTTTTCTTTTCCGGGAAGCTGAACCTTGAATCCTTCATAAGCCGTCCGAACGTGATACCGGCTTTCCAGTCAACGCCGCTGCAAAACAGGGGCAGGAACTTTGTTCGGAGCAAACGGTGACTCCCATACATGAGCAGAGACCTTTTACTTATTTTTTGGGTCTTAACAATTCGGAAACAATTACCCGGAAACGATTTTGAGCGCAGCGGTAGAGGGCAAGAACCGTCCCGTGGCCACAAATTTTCAA
>OFML01001284.1_pt1 | contig 14590 bp, 19 predicted proteins | sample 1541831 | NCBI WGS metagenome assembly OFML01 (sample SAMN04209237, study PRJEB22552) | human gut metagenome | biome: gut; material: feces | host: Homo sapiens | place: USA: Oklahoma | reverse complement strand
ACGGGCTATGCCCAGTACATGACGGCGTTCAACCGCAACTTCGGCGGCTCGTCCGGCGGCGGTGGTGGTGGCGGAAACCACAACAACAATGGCGGTGGCGGCGGGGACGGCAGCGGGTGCGGCTGCCTGATCGCTATTGCAGTGGTCGTGGTGCTGATCCTGATCATCTTGGGTGGTTGAATCAATCCCTGCAGGTGAAACACGGGTTTTCCCTGTGGGGATTTTTTGAATCCGCTTGTAGAAAGCAACGGCCTATGGTAGAATGAAACCAAAGAAAAACAGGAGGGATTACACATGGTTTTAATGGTTGTGGATACACAGAAAGGTATCGTGGATGAACGCCTGTATGCGTTTGAAAAGTTTGTCAGCAACATCAGGGAATTGATCCGGACTGCCCGCGAACAGGGAATCGAGGTCGTCTATGTCCAGCATGACGATGGGCCCGGTACAGGCTTTTCCATCGGAGACGATGAATTTGAAGTCTATTCCGGGTTTGCGCCACTGCTGGCTGAAAAACGGTTCGTCAAGACCGTATGCAGCGCGTTCAAAAAAGAAAGCGGTCTGCTGGAATATCTGACGGAAAAGGGCGAAAAAGATGTGATGGTCTGCGGCATCATGACCGACTTCTGCATCAATGCAACGGTGGAGGCGGGCTTTGAGCATGGCCTGCACATGATCGTTCCTGCCTATGCAAATTCCACGAAGGACAACGAGTATATGACAGGGGAGCAGAGCTACCACTATTACAATGAATTCCTCTGGCCAGATTGTTATGCCGATTGCGTGCCTATGGAGAAAGCGTTGGAACTGCTCAAAAAGTGAGGAGTTTACAATGATTTCTGAAAAAGTAAAAAATCAGATTCAAGTGGTGCAGGGTGATATTACCAAACTGGACTGTGACGGCATCGTGAATGCGGCCAATCGCAGTCTGCTGGGCGGCGGCGGTGTGGATGGTGCCATCCACCGGGCAGCAGGGCCGGAACTGTTGGCGGAGTGCCGCACGCTGCACGGCTGCCGCACCGGAGAAGCAAAAATCACCAAGGGCCACCGGTTGAAAGCAAAGTATATCATTCATACAGTGGGGCCGATTTATTCCGGCACAGCAGAGGATGCCGCGCAGCTGGCGGACTGCTACCGCAACTCGCTGAACCTTGCCAAAGAGCATGAACTCCACAGCATTGCCTTCCCGGCAATTTCGACCGGCGCGTATGGCTACCCGCTGGAAGATGCCACGGAGATTGCGGTCAAAACAGTGGCGCAGTGGCTGGAAGCACATGCGGATTACGCCATGCAGGTGATTTTCTGCTGCTTCGATGCCCGGACGGAGCGGGTGTATCAGGCAAGAACTCTGCAACAGTGAAAGCGGCAGGATGGTCGTGGAACTGTATCTTGGTAAACAGGATGGGCATGGCTCCCGAATCCTGTACTGAAAATGGAGTAAAGATTGAAATACAGAGAAATCGCAGACGGCATTTTTGTTGACCGTCCCAACCGCTTTATTGCCCATGTGGAAGTGAATGGAGCAGTGGAAACCGTCCATGTCAAGAACACCGGGCGGTGCAAAGAGCTATTGCTGCCCGGCACGGCGGTTCGGCTGGAAGTGTCGGATAACCCGAAACGCAAAACGAAATACGACCTTGTGGCGGTACACAAGCAAGGTCTTGGCTGGATCAATATGGACAGTCAGGCACCCAATAAGGTGGTAGGGGAGTGGCTTGCAAAACAGGGCTACGACTATATCAAGCCGGAATTCACCTATGGGAAGTCCCGCATCGACTTTTACATGGAAAAGGGTGAGCAAAAGTATCTGATGGAAGTCAAGGGCTGCACACTGGAAGTGGACGGTATCGGCTATTTCCCGGATGCACCCACCGAGCGGGGTGTGAAGCACCTGCACGAGCTGGCACAGGCACAACGGAAGGGATATCAATGCGCTGTGGCCTTTGTGATTCAGATGGAAGGCATCACCGAGGTGCGGCCAAATGTCAGCACACAGCCGGAGTTTGGCACGGCACTGGCCGAAGCAAAGGCTGCAGGTGTGCAAGTGCTGTTTTTGCTCTGCCGTGTGGGGCGTGACAGCTTGGAAATCATGGAGCAGCGGGAAGGCTGAAAAAATTTTCAGAAAACCTCTTGACCCTGACGCAGCGTCATAGCGTATACTGTGGCTGTCGCAAGGGAGGACAGCAAGATGATGACAGTGAACGAAGTGAGCAAGCGGACCGGAGTGAGCATCCGGACCCTGCAATATTACGATAAAATCGGTCTGCTGCGTGCGGCGGGCCGTACCGAAGCAGGCTATCGGCTGTATGACGATGCCGCGCTGGAACGTTTGCAGCAGATCTTATTGTTCCGGGAACTGGAATTTCCACTGAAGGACATCCAGAAAATCGTGGAGAATCCTGCTTTTGACCGGCAGAAAGCACTGGAACAGCAGATCACACTTCTGACATTGAAAAAGCAGCATCTTGAAGATCTGATCGGCCTTGCGCAGAAAATTCGAACCACAGGAGGAAAGGTTATGGACTTTACCGCATTTGATACGCAGAAGATCAAAAAGTATACCGAGCAGGCCAAAAAGGAATGGGGCGAAACGCCGGAATACAAAGAGTTTGAGAAAAAAACTGCCCATAAGACCGAGAAAGAAGTCAAGGACATGAGCAGTCAACTGATGGACATCGTGGCGGCATTCGGCGGGATGCAGGGCAAAGACCCAGCGGACCCTGAAGTGCAGGCACAGGTGAAGAAGCTGCAGGAGTTTATCACAGAGCACTACTACAACTGTTCCAAGGTGATCTTGAATCAGCTGGGGCAGATGTATGGGGCAGGCGGAGCATTTACGGAAAACATCAATGCTGCCGGCGGTGCCGGTGCCGCAGAATTTGCGCAGAAAGCCATTGAGATTTATTGCAAGTGAGCCCAAAAACGCTTTGCGTGATTCAATCACAGAAATCATAAATAGGAAATGTTATCATATAGATACAAGAAACACACCGATAACATTCCGATGGAGGATTTCGATATGAAGGCAAAGTTTTACATCTGCAATCACTGCGGCAACCTCGTCACTACTATCCATAACGCAGGCGTTCCGCTGGTCTGCTGCGGGGAGAAAATGAAAGAGCTGGTTCCCAATACGGTGGAAGCCAGTGGCGAGAAGCATCTGCCGGTGGCAGAGCTTTCCGGCAGTTGTCTCACGGTCACAGTGGGCGCGGTGGAGCACCCCATGGCGGATGTTCACTATATTCAGTGGATTTTTGTGGAGACTGAGAACGGCGGGCAGATCCGCTATCTGAATCCGGGGCAGGCACCCAAAGCTGTTTTTGAACTGGGCAGTGAAAAGCCGGTGGCTGTTTACGCATACTGCAACCTGCATGGGCTCTGGATGACGAAACTCTGATACAATCAATGCAAACAGGGAGTGATTTGATGTCACTCCCTGTTTTTTGATGAGAACTTTATGCGGTTCTTTTGGTTCGGAACTGTGTGCAAATAGGGTGCATTTTCAAGCTGAAAACAGGCCGGGACTCGGAAAAGGAGTCTCGGCCTGTTTGTGTTTTCGGCGCAAAGGAAAGGATTGAACAATGCGATTTGATGCAAAAGAATTCGGCGGACGTATCCGCGATTTGCGGAAAAAGCAGAATCCTCTTTTTCAATGCCCAAAAGCGTGGTAGAATAGGGAAAAGATTCAGTATCTGAAAAACGGAGCGCGCAACAATGAAGATTCTGGTCAGCGCCTGCCTGCTGGGCGAAAACTGCAAATACAGCGGCGGAAACAATTACAATCAGGCGGTCTATGATTTTGCGCGGGGGCATCAGGTGGTTCCGGTCTGCCCGGAGGTTTTGGGCGGCCTGCCCACACCGCGGTGCCCGGCGGAAATCGTGCAGGGCGTTGTCACGAACAAAGAGGGCATCAATGTGGACCGGGAGTTCCGAGCGGGCGCAGCGAAAGCCCTTGCCATTGCAAAAGAAAATGGGGTGGAGCTTGCCATCCTGCAATCCCGCAGTCCTAGCTGCGGCGTGAAGGAAATCTACGACGGAACGTTTTCCGGGACAAAGATTCCCGGACAGGGCGTTTTTGCCAAGATGCTGATGGACGAAGGCGTCCGTGTTCTGGATGCCGGGGAATTGCCTAAAATTATCTTGAAAAATGAGGACGGAAAATGTCAATCAGACTGATTTGCAGCGACATTGACGGTACGCTGCTGCAATACGGCAAAAAGGAACTGGAAGACGAGATCTTTGAGCAGATACGGGAGCTGCATCGGCGCGGCATTCTGTTTTGCCCGGCATCCGGTCGGCAGTATACCAGCCTGCGCAAGCTCTTTGCACCGGTGGCAGACTGCTGTGTGTTTCTCTGCGAAAACGGCGGCGTGATCTATAAAGACGAGCAGTGCATCGCCAAGAACCCGATGCCCTGTGTACTGGCCGAAGAAATCGCCAACGACCTGTGGACCCGCAGCGACGGGCAGGGCGAAGTGATGCTTTCCGGCCAGAATACCGCCTACCTGATGGAGCGGGGCTTGGGAATGCTCAAGCGTGTTCAGTTCATCGGGAACAATTATCAAATCATCCATGACCCTTCCGAGGTGCCGGAGGAGATCACAAAAGTATCGGTGTATCTGCACGAAGGCGTAGAATCTTACACGGAACGGTTTGTCCCACGATGGAAAGAGGCGAACTGCGCTGTGGCAGGGCCGTACTGGATCGACACCACCTTTGCCAACAAGGGCATCGGTGTGTGCAGCATCTGCAAGACTCTGGACATCGCCCTTGCCGATGCGATGGCTTTTGGCGACAATTATAACGATGTGTCGATGCTGGACATTGTGGGTGTGCCCTACATTATGGATGGTGCCGCCGCACCGCTGCGGGAAAAGTACCCGAACCATACACCCCGCCCGGAGGATGTGCTGCGGGAGTTCTTGAAGCAGAACTGAATTTTGCACGCATGTGTGCAAAATTCAAAATGATACGATATAAGGAAATATTTTGACATGACGAAAGTGCTTTTCATCTGCCATGGGAACATTTGCCGCAGCCCAATGGCCGAATTTGTGATGAAAGATCTGGTGGACAAAGCCGGACTTTCCGACCAGTTTGAAATCGCATCCGCGGCTACCAGCACCGAGGAGATCGGCAACCCGGTCTATCCGCCCGCCCGGCGGAAGCTGGCCGAGCACGGCATCTCCTGCGAGGGTAAAACCGCCCGGCAGATGACCCGGCGGGATTACGAAACCTACGATTACCTGATTGCCATGGATCACAACAACCTGCGCAACATGGCGCGTTTTGTGGGCGGCGACCCGGAGCATAAAGTGTCTCTGCTGATGGATCATACCCGCCGCCCCGGCGATGTGGCCGACCCGTGGTATACCGGGGACTTTGAAGCTACCTGGCAGGATGTGCTGGAGGGCTGCACGGCTCTGCTGGAAGAACTGCGCTGACAGGAGAATTTTATGACAGAGCGTTATTGTGAGGGTGAACGGTTTGCTGACCTGTCGTTTACCGAGGAGACTTTTGAAGACTGCGACTTTACCGATTGCGTATTTGCGGATTGCTCCTTTACCAAGTGCGAACTGGATCATACCACGCTGAACGAGTGCAAATTCGTGCGGTGTGAGATCACAGGTCTGCGCAGCACCCATTCTTCGGTGCAATCGCTGGATTTTGAGGACTGCCGTTTGCAGGAAATCGAGTGGGCACCGCTGATGTCCAACGGTGCCTTCCCGGACCCTATCAATACGCTGAAAGAGTGCAGTCTGAAATATAATACCTTCACAGAAATGAACTTCAACCGCTTCGACTTTTCGGACGGAAACGAGATCGTCGGCTCTATGTTTGCCAAATGCGAGATGCAGCTGGCGAATTTCAAGGGCGTGGAACTTCACGAAACGGAATTCTACCAGTGTGACCTGCGCAAGGCGGATTTCCGGGATGCTACAGGCTATAAGGTGGACATTCTGGGCAGCCGCCTGAAGGATGCGAAATTTTCCCTGCCGGAAGCGGTGAATCTGCTGGCAGATTTGAAGATCAAGCTGTCGTAAGAAGGAGAGAAAATGCGTCAACTCATCATTGCACGAAAAGACCTGCAGATGTCTCCCGGTAAGCTGGCGGCGCAGTGCTGCCATGCTTCGCTGGCATTCCTCACCGACCCCATCGGCATGGGACAGGGCGTGGAACCCATCGAGAAAGACGGAGAAATTACCGGCTATCGGGCAGAAATCATGTTGGAGAAAGCAACCTATGAAGAATGGTTCGATGGCTCTTTTACCAAAACTATCTGCGGGGCAAAGAACCACAATCAACTGCTGAAAGCAAAGACAATTGCCGAGGAATTGGGCCTTGTGGAAAACAAAGACTTCTTCCTTATCCGGGATGCCTGCCACACCGAGCTGGAGCCGGAAGAATTTGATGAAAACGGAGAGGGCATGACCCTGACCTGCATCGGTTTCCGCCCGCTGCCGGATGAAATTGCACACCAGATCAGCCATAAGTTCCATTTGTATTGAGTGCTGGTTCGCGGAATAATAAAAATAGTCCCGGCCATTCTCCTGTGACATACAGGAAAATGGCCGGGATATTTTGCTTTTTATTGAAGATTCATCCATGCCGCCAGCGCGTCCGCCGTCTGCCGCTGTTGTTTCTCGGCAGAGATGGTGGGTGTGCCATCGCCCTTCTGCGCACCGTAGCTGCCGAACCCGGCATGACAGCCGCCGTCAATGACAGTTTCGGTGGTGTCCTGTGGGAGGTTCGTGCGGTCGGCTTCGTATTTTTTGCGGTTCAGCACACCATCCTCGCTGCCGTAGGCGGCATAGACCCGCAGGCCGCTGTCGGTCAGGTCGGCGTGGTAGTAGTCGCTGACGTAAATGCCGAACGCAACATAGACGGCCAGCAAAACAGCCAGCAGGCAGAGGAACACTCTGCGGGGAAACGATTTTTTCTTCTGGTTCTTCATAGAACTCCTTTATTTTATAAGCATTTTCCGCAATCGCTGCAGCCGTTGCAGATCAACTTGCTGCCGCAGGTCTCGCAGTTTGCGCGGAAATGGGGCGTATATAAATCTTCCTGCGGGATGGGGTAGCCCCAGTCGTCCACGAGGTCAAAATGAATGGGCCTGCCCTGAAAATTCATGCCGGATTTATAAGCCATCCGGCTTTGCAGCTGCTTGTTTGGCAGGTGGTAGCGCCTGCCGTCCTTGATGAACACGGTGCCGGTCTCGATAAAGCAGAATGTTACGTTGGCATCCACGCATTCCTGCCGGAGAGACTTGACCCAATCGAAATTGCAGGGGCGGGCACCATCGTAGTTTTCGCCGCCGCAGATGACCTGCTCGATTTGCCCGGCGGTAAGGTACTGCCGGATGCTTACTGGCCCGATGAAGGGCGCGCACATGATGCCCTTGTGCTTGAAGGGCAGGTCGAACAGGATGGGAATGCGCTCATCGGCGCGGCGCTGATTCTCGCAGGTGACATTGAAAAAGATGTTGTCCCATCCGCTGCCCCAGTCCGGCGGCAGACACTCCCGCACCCGCTGCGGCCGCTTTGTGAGCAGGAAAAACACCACATCGCTGCGTTGGCGCATGATGTCCCACGCCTCAACCCGCCACGGGTCGGCTTCTTCCAAGAAGAAATCCGAGGTCATGCAGACCCGGATCTGCTCACCACTCTGGATTTTGTAGTGTCCGGTGCGGTCTTTCTGGAGCGGGTAGGAAAAGCCGCTTTTCGTTTTGTAGATCTCGGCTCCGTTCTGGTCCCGCATCCGGTCGAGAAAATACATGTAGCAGTTCTGGCAGCCCTCGCTGCACTTGACGCAGCCGTGCCATGGATTCCAGATGTCGTGCAGGAAGCTCACCCTCTTTCTGTACCTATTATTATAATAGCTGCGCGGACAGGAATCAAGAGCACCCCTTGCACCGCCCCATCGGATGTGATAGGATGAAGAAAACCACATGAGGGAGGAACCACCATGCCGTTTCTGATAATCCGCAACGACATCACCAAAGTGGCGGCGGATGCCATTGTCAACCCGGCCAACCGGAACCTTTTGCAGGGCAGCGGCACCAGCCGTGCCATCTATCAGGCGGCAGGGGAGCAGGAGCTGACCGCTTCCTGTGAAGCCATCGGCCGCTGCGATTTGGGCAGAGCCGTGTGTACCCCGGCATTCGGGCTGTCGGCAAAGTACGTTTTCCATGCAGTCTGCCCGGCGTGGCACGGCGGCGGGTTCGGCGAAGCTGAACAATTAGCCGGTGCATACCACTCCGCATTGGAATTAGCCGCAGAGTACCACTGCGAGAGAGTGGCCTTTCCGCTGCTGTCCAGCGGAAACTATGGCTACCCCAAAGAACAGGCCTTCCGCATTGCGGTGGACACCATCACACAGTACGTCATGGAGCACGACCTGACCGTGTATTTGGTGCTTTACGACCGGGACTCGCTGGCCGTGAGCCGGAAGCTGTTCGCCTCGGTGGAGGAGTACATTGACGACCACTATGTAGCACAGAACGACGAAAGCTACGGATTTGGCCGTCGGCGCAGGGAATTGTCAGAGCGGCGGAGGCTTCTGGAAGAAGATGCTGCCCTGCCGATGCTAGGTGCAGTTCCGGCACCCGCCGCGGCACCCAGGACAGCCCGCAGTCTGGAGAGCCTGATGGACAACCTTGGCGAGAGCTTCACCACCCGGCTGCTGCGGCTCATTGACGAGCGGGGGCTGAAGGACTCCACCGTGTACAAGCAGTCCAACATCTCCCGGCAGCATTTCTCCAAAATTCAGTGCAATCGCGACTACAACCCCAAAAAGAAAACGGTGCTGGCCTTTGCGGTTGGGCTGCACCTGTCCGAAGATGAAACCATCGACCTGCTCAAGAGTGCGGGCTATGCCTTTTCGGATGGCTCCAAGCGGGACTGGATCGTGCGGTACTGTCTGGAACACAAAATCTATAACATCAATCAGGTCAATACGCTATTGTTTGAATACGATCAGGAACAGCTGGGTGCGTAATTTGTCGCCTGCCCGTTGACCTTTTGCCCTCCGGTTTGTGGTATCCTTTTGCCAACGAAAGCGATACACCACAAAACGGAGGGCATTTTTATGTTGGGAGCAATCTTGGGTGACATCGTGGGCAGTCCCTATGAATTTGACCACAACAATTACAAGCACAAGGATTTTCCGCTGCTGAGCGAAAAATCGCACTTCACCGATGATACGGTCATGACCGTTGCGGTGGCACGGGGATTGATTGCAGGTAAAGGCATCCCGGAGAGAACATTTGAAGAAACAAAGAGCGAGATGCGCATTTGGGGAGAAACATAACCTCATGCCGGTTACGGCGGGATGTTCCGCCGGTGGCTGCATGCAGAAAATCCGAAGCCCTATGGCAGTTTCGGCAACGGCTCGGCTATGCGGGTGTCAGCAGCGGGCTGGCTGTTCGATACGCTGGACAAAACGCTGGAAATGGCAAAAGTGACCGCTGAAGTCACCCACAACCACCCGGAGGGCATCAAAGGCGCGCAGGCCACGGCGGCAGTGATTTTTCTGGCCCGTACCGGCCACAGCAAGCCGGAAATCAAACAATATGTGGAGCAGACCTTCGGTTATGACCTGAACCGTACCTGCGATGAAATTCGGCCGACCTATCATCATGTGGAGACCTGTCAGGAAACTGTGCCGGAAGCCATCATTGCTTTTCTGGAAAGCGTCAGTTTTGAGGATGCACTTCGCAATGCGGTCTCTCTGGGCGGCGACAGCGACACCCTTGCCTGCATCACCGGCGGCATTGCCGAAGCTTTTTACGGGATGCCGCAGGAACTGCGGGACGAGACTTTGAAACGTCTGCCGGAGGATATCCGGGAAGGATATGAGCTGTTTCGGTGGAACATCGGTCAGAGATAAGACATTCGGAGAACCAAGGAGCAGATACAACACACTCGTGATGTGAAGTATCTGCTCCTTGGTTTTTAATAAGACTCGATGAAGGGCGTCTTGCATCGGCCTGAAAAATCCGATATACTGAACCCAGAGAGTATATCGAATTTTTTGGGAAAAGGAGAGAACGGTATGGAACATCTTTATGAAAAGGCACTGGAAAGTGCGGAATATATCAAGACGCACACGAAAAAGCGCCCGAAGATCGCGGTGGTGCTGGGTTCCGGCCTTGGCAAGCTGACCGCGGACTTTACGGACACGGAAGAACTGTCCTACAAGGATATCCCCAACTTCCCGGTATCCACGGTGGCAGGACACAAAGGCGCATTGTTGGCTGGCAAGCTGGGGGACACGGAAGTCTACGCCATGGAAGGCCGCTTCCATTTTTATGAGGGCTACTCCATGAAGGAAGTCTGCTACCCGTTCTATGTGTTCAAGCTGTTGGACGTGGAAAAGGTGGTGTTGACCAACGCCTGCGGCGGCATCAACCGGGAGTTTGCGCCGGGCACCCTGATGCTCATTACCGACTTCATCAACATGATGGGCACGAACCCCCTCATTGGCCCCAACGATGAGCGCTTCGGCCCCCGCTTCCCGGACATGACCGAACCTTACAGTCTGGAACTGCGGAACCTTGCCAAGCAGACCGCCGATGAACTGGGCATTGCCTACAAGGAGGGCGTTTACATGGGCTTTATGGGCCCTTGCTATGAAACGGCGGCTGAAATTCGCGCCTTTGCGGGGATGGGAGCCGATGCCGTGGGCATGAGCACCGTGCCGGAAACCATGGTCTGCAACTACATGGGCATGAAGGTGCTGGCCGTCAGCTGCATCACCAACATGACCACCGGCATCCAAACGGTCAAGCATAGCCACGCCCGCGTGCTGGAGATCGCAAATCAGGCAGGCGATACCCTGTGCCGATGGCTGGGTGCGGTGCTTCAGAGAATGGAGTAAAAAAGATGTGCTCTGTGTCAACGAGGTGGAAGCCTGCGCCCTTGCCGGAACCGAGACCTTTGAAGCGGACGCTGTTTTGACCCTGCTGCACGAAAAATACCCGCAGACCCGTCTGCTTCTGACAGCCGGGAGTGCGGGCAGCTACTATCTGGATGCAGAGCGGCGGCTGTTTGTCCCCTGCGAAAAGGTGTAGGCCGTGGATACTACAGCTGCCGGGAACACTTACAGCGGCTATTTTCTGGCGGGCCTTTGCGGCGGCAGTTCAGTAGAGGACGCCATGCGGCTTGCTACCAAAGCAGCCGGAATTGCCGTGCAGCGCAAAGGTGCAGCGGCATCCATCCCGGAAATCAAAGAGTTGAAATGAATGATACAGAAGGCCATGTGGATATTCTGGTCTGCATGGCGGGCACCGGCGGCACGGGTTTTGGCACAGCAAGTTATCTGCGCAGCCGCAACCCGAATCTGCAAGTGGTTCTGGTGCAGCCCCATCCGGACTCCCGCCTGACCCCGGAGCACCCGGATGCGCAGATCATAGATGGCGTTTTGCCGGCGTATGATGTGCCGGAAAGCGCACTTTCCGACTATCTGCGGCCAGACTGGAGCGATGCGTGCATCAATGTCCGCACCGAGGAAGCCTACGAAACGGCCCATGAGGTGCTGCGGGCGGAAGGACTGTTTCTGGGCACATCGGCAGCAGCGGCTTTGCACGCAGCGGTGCAGGTGGGCCGCAGACCGGAGAATCAGGGAAAGAACATCGTGGTCATCGTCCCGGACAACGGCATGAAATATCTGTCTACGCCGATGTACCGGCAGAAATGATAAAAACACGATGATACGACTGAACTTTGAAAAGATTACATAGGATTTTATAAAAGTATTATTCTTTTATGAATTTTAGCACTCTTCTATTGACACTGCTAATGAACGGTGCTATAACAGTGGCGTGCTCAGGAGGAAGGGCAAAAGGAGAGCCGCTAGGCTCCCCGGAAAGCCCTTCTGAATGGACGCTTCAGATTTTTTGCCCCGACCCGAACGCCGGGATTGGAGGAATGATTTATGCTTATGCCGACTGTTTTCCATGAAAACCTGTTCGATGATTTCTTCGATCCGTTCTGGAATGACGCTGCACTGGAACGTGCTATGAACCGTGAGGCTCGTGGTGCCTTTGGTAAGCGTGGTGCAAACATGATGAAGACCGATGTCAAACAGACGGACAATGGCTACGAAGTAGCTGTTGACCTGCCGGGCTGCAAGAAGGAAGACGTCCAGATGGAACTGGACGACGGCTACCTGACCATTCAGGCAGTGCGCAGCCACAGCAACGATGAAAAGGATAAGAAGGGCCGCTATCTGCGGCGCGAATCCTTCTCCGGCACCTGCGCACGCAGTTTCTACGTGGGCGATGTGAAGAAGGAAGACATCCACGCAAAGTTCGAGGATGGCGTCCTGCACGTTGAGCTGCCTGCTCCTCAGCAGACGAAGGCTTTGCCTGAGAACCCGAATCTGATTGCAATCGAGTAAAACGCCGGTCGTGTGCGCCAAAGCACAACGCACATAAGGTGGCCCCGGAGAGCTGTAACAAGCCCTCCGGGGCCATTTTTGTTTCCCGACATCTTTTCCGCAGCGGCAAGGCGTGGTAGAATAATGGCAGAACCAATCCACAGGTGAGAAAATCGAACTTCAGAGAGAGGAGATGTTTCTATGCAGTCCGATGAACTGAAACGCCGGATCTCGGCAGGCAGAGGAGATGCTTTGGCTGATCTGGTTTTGAAAAATGCCAGAATCGTCAATGTGTTTACCGATGAGATCGACACCGCTGACATTGCCATCAGCGGAAACCGGATCGTGGGTGTGGGTGCGTATCACGGCCGGAAAGAAGTTGATCTGCACGGCAAATATGTCTGCCCGGGCCTGATCGATGGGCATATCCACATCGAAAGCTCCATGCTCTGTGGTCCGGCCTTCGAGCAGGCAGTGCTGCCCCACGGTACCACTGCGGTAGTCACAGACCCGCACGAGATCTCGAACGTTGCGGGGCTGGAAGGCTTGGATTTCATGCTGGAAACGACAAAAAATCTGACCCTTTCGGTTTATTTCATGCTGCCCTCCTGTGTGCCGGCCACGGATCTGGATGAATCCGGTGCGGTGCTGAACGCAGAACAGCTCCGGCCTTACTACGGCGATCCCCGCGTGCTGGGGCTTGCGGAACTGATGAACGCCTATGGAACGGTGCGCTGTGACCCGAAGATCCTGCAGAAGATCCGCGACTGCACCGAAGCGGGAAAGATCGTGGATGGCCATGCGCCGCTTTTGAGCGATAAGGACCTGAATGCTTATATTGCGGCAGGCGTTCAGTCTGATCACGAGTGCTCCAACATTGAGGAAGCCATGGAAAAATTCCGGCTCGGACAATATATCATGATCCGGGAAGGAACGGCTGCCAAAAATATGGAGGCCCTGATGCCGCTGTTCCGGGAGCCCTATTGCAGCCGCTGCATGTTGGTGACGGATGATAAGCACCCCGGTGACCTGCTGGACAGCGGCCACATCGATTCCAACATCCGTAAAGCGATCCGGTTGGGCGCAGACCCAGCAGTGGCCGTCAAAATGGCAACGCTGGTCCCGGCACAGTATTTTGGGTTCAAGCAGCGCGGTGCCGTAGCACCGGGGTACCGGGCAGATCTGGTTGTGGTTTCTGATCTGGAATCCTTTACGGTCGAACAGGTTTACAAGAACGGCACGCTGGTGGCCGAGCACGGAAAAACGCTGAAACCCGCACCGCTTGACATCGACCGTGTGAGATTTTCCCACGTTATGGATTCCTTTGATCTGGATGAGATCACACTGCAGGACCTGGAACTTCGGGAAAGCGGGGAGCAGGAGCGTGTCATCTGCCTGAACCGGGGCGAGCTGCTTACGGAGGAAAAAATCATCCCGTTCCAACGGCATCCGGGCAAAGCTCCCGGTGTGGACCCGGAACACAACATCGTAAAACTGGCCGTTTTTGAGCGGCATCATCACTCCGGCCATGTGGGCATTGGCTTTTTAGGAAACTTCAGCCTGAAATGCGGAGCCGTTGCATCGAGCATCGCACATGATTCCCATAACCTGATCGTGGCAGGGGACAACGATACCGATATGATGCTGGCCGGCAACACTGTGCGGAAAAACAAAGGCGGACTTGCGTTTGTGGCAGATGGACAGGTCGTGGCAGAACTTGCGCTTCCGGTGGCCGGATTGATGAGCACCGAAAGCGCAGAGAGTGTTGCGGCGAAAATGCAGGCGTTGAACGATGCCCTCAAGGCACACGGTGTGGCGGAAGACATCGGCATCTTTATGACCCTCGCCTTCGTCAGCCTTCCGGTCATTCCAAAACTCAGACTGAATACATACGGCATCATCGATGTAGCGCAGCAGAAAGTCGTTCCGGCTGTTTTTTAATAGGCGATAACAAAAATACTGCCGGAGACCGACCCGAATGGTCCGTCTCCGGCAGCAGAACAGTTCGTTCCTACTCTTAGAAGCGAGCCGCATCAAGAGAAAAATTGACGGAAATTCTTATTTGATAAATCGAAATTTGGAAAGGGGGGCACTGCCATGCTGAGAAAGTTGAATTGTTTTTTAAACATCGTTATTGGTTCATTCATAGGAATTTTTATTGGGTACGGAATTTATAAGTTCTGGCACTTTAAAACTTATCCAAATTTATATG
>OFML01001281.1_pt1 | contig 14637 bp, 18 predicted proteins | sample 1541831 | NCBI WGS metagenome assembly OFML01 (sample SAMN04209237, study PRJEB22552) | human gut metagenome | biome: gut; material: feces | host: Homo sapiens | place: USA: Oklahoma | reverse complement strand
CCGTATTCAGCTGTGTTGGAGATGGAATATCTCATCTTGTCGAAACCGCCTTCGTTGATCAGGTCCACGATAAGCTTCATCTCATGGATGCATTCGAAGTATGCCATTTCAGGCTCGTAACCGGCTTCTACCAGCGTATCGAATCCGGCCTTCATCAGCTCTGTAACACCACCGCAGAGAACTGCCTGCTCACCAAAGAGGTCTGTTTCGGTCTCTTCCTTGAAGGTGGTCTCCAGGATGCCGGCGCGGCCGGCGCCGATGCCGGAGGCATAGGCGAGAGCCACTTCTTTGGCCTTGCCGGTGAAGTTCTGCTCCACGCAGATCAGGCTGGGCACGCCCTTGCCCTCTACATACTGGCTGCGCACGGTGTGGCCGGGGCCTTTGGGCGCTACCATGATAACGTCTACATCCTTCGGCGCCTTGATCAGGTTAAAGTGGATGTTGAAGCCGTGCGCGAAGGCGAGGATCATGCCGGGGCGCAGATACGGCTCGATGTCTTTGTGATACATCGCGGCCTGCTTTTCGTCGTTGATGAGGATCATGATCATGTCGGCGACCTTGGCGGCCTCGGCGGTGGTCATGACGGTCAGCCCGGCCTCCTCGGCCTTCTTCCAGCTCTTGCTGCCCTCGTACAGCGCGACAATCACGTCGCAGCCGGAGTCACGCAGGTTGAGCGCGTGCGCGTGTCCCTGAGAGCCGTAGCCGACGATGGCAATCTTTTTGCCCATGAGATAGTCAAGGTTGCAGTCCTGCGCGTAAAACATCTGTGCCATTTTGTTTGTCCTCCTTGTTTTTTCAAAAAGCGGATACGATTGGGGCGCCGCCCCAAACCATGCCAAGAACCGGAGGTTCCTGGATTCCACATTTTATGGTTTTGTATTTATTCTTTCTTTCTTCGCGAAGCGAAGATGATGGGGTTTGTGGACTCGTCCCCAAACAGGTCTGGGCGGTAGCCCAGCGTAGCCCTGTTACTCAAAAATGTCCGAGCTCATCACGTCGTCGCCGCGTTCCAGCGCGACAACGCCCGTGCGAACCAGTTCCAGAATGCCGTAATCCTCCAGCAGCCGCATCATCGCGGTGATCTTGTCGTTGTCGCCCGTGATTTCCAGAATCATCGAGGATTTGGTCACGTCCAGCACCTTCGCCTTGAAGATATCCACCAGCCGCATCAGCCCCTCGCGCTCCTTCACGCTCGCGGCGACCTTGACCAGCAGCAGCTGGCGCTCCACGTCGTTGCGATTGCTGAGCACCTGCACCTTCTGCACGCAGATAAGCTTGTAGAGCTGCTGCACCAGCTGCTCGATGTGCGCGTCGTCGCCGAGCACCACAATGGTAATGCGGGAGACTTCGCTGTCCTGCGTCGGGCCGACGGCAAGGCTCTCAATGTTAAAGCCGCGCCGGGAAAACAGGCCGGATACGCGGGAAAGCACACCCGGTTCGTTGGAAACCAGCACGCCGACGGTATAGCGGCGCAGGTTTTCGGGATTCATCAGCATATAGCCGCACACCTCCGTCAGTTCAGGCAGAACGAGTCGATCGGCGAACCCGGCGCAACCATCGGCGCAACCATCTCGTCGATATCCAGCATGCACTCGATGATGCAGGGTTCGCGTTTCTCCACAGCCGTTTTAAACGCCGCCGCAAACGCTTCCACCGTATCCACCCGCGTGCCGCTCAGGCCGTAAGCCTCCGCCAGTTTCATGAAATCCGGCCCGCGGTCGAGCGTCGTCTGGCTGTAACGGTGACCGAAAAACAGCGTCTGCCACTGGCGCACCATGCCCAGCGTGCCGTTGTTGAAGATGACGACGATCACCGGAATGTTGTAATACCCGATGGTGGAAAGCTCGGTCAGGTTCATGCGGAACGAACCGTCGCCCGTAATCAGCGCCACCGGCTTTCCCTGAGGATCGCTCGCCGCCGCGCCCATCGCCGCGCCGAGGCCAAAGCCCATCGTGCCCAGGCCGCCGCTGGTGATCAGCTGACGCGGATGCAAGAACGGGAAATGCTGCGCCGTCCACATCTGGTGCTGGCCGACATCCGTCGCGACGGTGATTTCCGGCGTAATTGCGGCCATCTGGCGGAGAATCTTGCGCGGCTCAAACAGTTCGTCGCTCAAATACTCCTCCATCATGCTGCGCGCCTGCTGCATCCACTGCGTGTTGTCCTTCTGCTCCACGCGCGGGAGCAGAAGATCGAGCACCACGCGCGCATCGCCCGTGATATGCAGCGTGGTCGAAACGTTCTTGTTGATTTCCGCGCGGTCGATGTCGATGTGCAGCACTTTGGCCTGCGCCGCGAACGTCGCCGCGTTGCCCAGCGCGCGGTCAGAGAAACGCACGCCGACGGCAATCAGCAGATCGCAGCGCTGCATGGCGATGTTCGCCGCGTGCGTGCCGTGCATGCCCAGCATGCCCAGCATACGCGGATTGTCCGCCGGCACCGCGCCCAGCCCCATCAGCGTGGAAACCACGGGCGCATCCACCCGGTCGGCAAAAGCCAGCAGTTCGCTTTCCGCGCCGGAGAGGATCACGCCGCCGCCGCAGTAAATCAGCGGCTTCTGCGCCTCGGCGATCAGTTTGGCCGCCTGCTCCAGCCGGGGCGCGGCCTTCACCTTGTAGCGTTCCAGCGCCTCGCCTTCGGGGCGAAGCTGCGCCGTCGGATGCTTCATGGAAAGTTTAGGAATCAGCTGCGCGCCACTGGCCGGCTCGTATTCCGTCTCGGCGATCTGCACATCTTTCGGAATATCGATCAGCACCGGTCCGGGGCGACCGCTCGATGCGATGTAAAACGCCTCGCGGACGATGTCGGCCAGCTTATCCACCCGCGTGACCAGATAGTTGTGCTTGGTGACAGGCATCGTCATGCCGGAAATATCCGCTTCCTGAAAGGAATCCGTGCCCATCAAACTCTGCGGCACGTTGCCGGTGATAAAGACGATCGGCGTGGAATCCATGTACGCCGTCGCAATCGGCGTCACCAGATTGGTCGCGCCGGGGCCGCTGGTGGCGATGCACACGCCCGTCTTGCCGCTGGCGCGCGCATAGCCGTCCGCCGCGTGTCCCGCGTGCTGCTCATGCGCGGTCAGCACGTGATGAATGCGGTCCTGACGCTTGTAAAGTTCATCGTAAATCGGCAAAACCGCGCCGCCGGGGAAGCCGAACACGGTTCCAACGCCCTGCTCGATGAGGCATTCAATCAGAATCGCCGCTCCGTTGAGTTTCATCCGAATTGTTCACTCCTCCTGATAGTTAAAAAAGCAGCCTCTCACCCCGCTTTAGGGCGAAAGGCTGCTTTCGCGGTACCACCTAAATTCCGTGCCTGCGCACGCTCATTGAGCACACATATCATGCTCGTTTCCCCGTAACGGAGGAAAACCGGCAGACCTACACAGCGCATACGGCGTTCAGCCTGCAGCTCCGAGGCGACCAGCCCGCGCGCCTTCGCAGGAGCCTCGCACCGCCGCTCCCTCGCTTAGCGTTTCCACGCGGATTCTTCCTCGTCATCGCCGAAATATTTACAAGTATCTTATCACGACGGCCACAGGCTGTCAAGCCATATTCTTTTGAAAGAATGCGTTATTGGGTCAAATCCTGAATACTTTTCATCAAACAGGTTGACAGGTTGTCTGACGTTCATGTTTCAGCGCGCGGTTCGCCGCTCCTGTCCACCGCCGGAAGCGCCTGCGGCTTCTCTTCCGGCAGATTGGCCCACGCCAAAACACCGCTGGCAATCGCATGCGCGACCCGCTGGCGGTAATCTTCAGTCAGCAGCAGCGCTTCCTCTTTCGCGTTGGATAAAAAGCCGCACTCCACCAGCACGCTTGGCACACCCAGCGTCAGAATGTAATAATCTCCGCCGAGCGCCGTTCTTGTCTTTTTGGGGGAGAGTTTTTCGTTCATCGCGTCCTGAATTGCGCCCGCCAAAAGCCGTCCGGCCGGACATCCCTCACGATAGAACGCCTGGGGCCCGCTCTGGTTTCGCCCCGCGTATTCGTTCATATGAATGGAAAGCACCATCTGCGCGCCGCCGCTTTCGATAATCGCCGCGCGGCGCTGCATGTCCTGAAGCTTTTTGCGAATCGGCGGATCTTCGTCGCACAGCGCATAGTCGTCCGTCCGCGTCATCACGACTCTGGCGCCCTGTGCCTCCAAAATGGCTTTCAGCCTCTGCGCCACATCGAGATTCAGCCCCTTTTCCGCCGTGCCGCTCACCCGTCCGACTGCGCCGCCGTCGTATCCGCCGTGCCCCGCATCCAGCGCAATCACATAACCGGAAAGCTGCCCGCTTTCCTCAACGCCCGCAGCTTCTTCCGTCCGCTGCTGCGCCCGAAAGGTCTGCACAGCGTTTTCCCCGGCGCAGGCAAACAGCAGCGCCGTACACAGCGCGCTGGCCGTGAGCCACGCCCATTTAACCGCTCTCCCCCGCATGGCCGTCCCCCTCTCCCGACTTCGGCCACAAATATGCTGACCGTGCCCAAAAGATGACATGTCCGCGCCATAAAGTTTATATTTCCATCCAATTTTATTTTTTCGCAACCATTCTGTCGAACTTTTCCGCTGGTTATCCCCCGGTTTTCCAACATCTCCCCACAGTTATCCCCCGATTTGTCCACAGCATTTTTTGTAGAAATCACAGGAAAATCGACTTTTCCACTAAGTTATCCACAGTTGTCCACAGATGAAACGGCGTTTTTGTCCTCTAACTGTGGATAACGCATTTTATCCACAGTTTTTCTTTTGGAAACATCTGATGTTTCATTTCTTTGCCGCCCATTCTCTTTCATCTCACTTTTTCCCGGTTTTCGACGCTTTTTTCTTGTTTGAACAAGAAAAAAATTCATCTTCCTTTCGCTCTTTCCCCGCCGTCGCTCATCCCCCAAAAGTCGCTCTGGTTTTTGCAGAAATTCAGCGTTTCGGGCGCAAGGCAAGAAAATGGAAAATATTTTTCAAAAAAGTATTGACATTCTCCGCAATTCGCGGTATAATCATTTTCGTTCCAAGTGACCGGAACAAAAAAATGAAGATTGCACCCATAGCTCAGCTGGATAGAGCGTTTGACTACGAATCAAAAGGCCACAGGTTCGAATCCTGTTGGGTGCACCACAAAAACCCTTGACGAGCTTCGCGCCGTTGAGGGTTTTTCTTTCGTGTTTTTCTATATATTGCTGGATTTTCCCTGATTGATTCATAGAATATCGCCGGTAACTTCCACCTGCTGAAATCGTGCCTTGTGCCTGTTTCAGGCGGTCGTTTTCGGCTTTTTTCGGTTTTTGTCACATCAAGTGTTACATCTTGAATAAAATAACACTTGTTTAAACCTTATGGCATATCACTTTTTTCGCATTCGAGCTTGTCACATGAGGTGTCACATTTCTGCAAAAACGCTTCCGATGATTTTGCCCGCCTGAATGACCTTTTCCCGCCTTGCATGCGCATACCTTTCCATCGTCATTTTAATATCCGCATGACCGGCAATTTCCTGCAAGGTTTTCACGTCCACGCCGGAAGATGCCGCCAATGTGATATATGTGTAGCGCATTCTGTGCGGCGTCGCGCCATAAAGGTTAATCGTTCTTCCTATCCTCTGCCACATCCGGATGAAGGTTCTTTCCGTCAGCTGCTTTTGCCCGTCACCGATAATATAGCCTTCTTCTTTTCTATACGGCTCCAAAATATCCATAAGCCGCGCATCTAGCGGAATATCTCTCTCGCCCGCTTCGCTCTTCGTAGGCCCTATGATTGGTTGATTATTATGGAACGTTACCGCTCTTTCAACATGGATGAGCTTTTGCGACCAGTCAATATCCGTCCATCGGATGCCCAGCATTTCGCCCCTTCTCATTCCGGTCATCATCAGGATAGCAACCGTCATGCGCTCTGTTTCTTTGAGTTCCAGCAGGTGTTCAAGGATGGATCTCGCTTCTTCATCTTTCAGGGCTTCACGCCTGCTTGCCTTGTCCGTCATCGTCAGTCGTTTGCTCTCCGTCGGATTATTGCGCATAAATCTATCCTCCACCGCCATATCAAACGCCTGATGAAGAATGATGCTCATCTGACGCACTGACGATTTTGAAAGATTTAAATGCGCATTATAAAATTCCTGAACAATATTCGCCCCAATCTCATCAAGGCGCATCTTTGCAAAGAACGGCAATATGTGGCAATCAATCAAATTGCGATAGGTCGTCTTTGTCGTCTGCCTGAGTTTCGGCTCTTTATACAGCTTCCACCATTTATTCAGATACTTCTCGAATACAGGGGCACTCTTTTCTTTGCCTTCTGCCTGTCCTCCGGCTTCCGGCGTGAGTCTGCCCATCTCCTGAGCCTTTTTCAGAAGATTATCAAAGATTTCCTGCTGAGTGTTTCCGGTTATCCATATTTCTTGACCGCCTATCGTTGCGCGTTGTCTGATTCGTTTCGACATGTCGGATTCTCCTTCCAACATATCCGTGCTTGGTGCTGTTTGGTTTTCAAGGTTCTGTGAGCGGCTTTCATCGCTCTTCGCGTCTTTACATAGAGCCGGAGTTTCTGTCCCGCCCAGAGCAACACCTTCAACATAGAAGGAGCTGGCGGCAAGGATTTTCACGGTCTCCTGAGCGGATTTTTTAGATACCACATCAATCAAATCGTAAAAATCCATCACTTTCATTGTAATCACCCCATTCGGGTCTGTCAAGCAGCTGTTTCCCATATATTTTCTTTAGTCCTTTCACAAAGCTGATTGTATTGCATTTTGTCTTACAAATTGATATAATGAAGTTCAAGAAGCGGCTGGAGGATTCATAACATGATTTTTGAGTGGGACGATCATAAAGAGCAGATCAATATCGCCAAGCATGGAATTGACTTTAAAACTGCCGCCCGCGTGTTTCAGGACGAGTTCCGAATTGAAATTTTCGATGAACTACATTCTGACATAGAAGAAAGATATATCACCATCGGACAAATCGGTGGAGTTGAGATTGTCATCATGGTGGTTTACACGGAACGAAAGCAGGCAATTCGGCTTATTTCTGCTCGTAAAGCAACCGCCCAAGAAAGGAAGATGTATCATGATTGTTCGTCAGGAAATTGATTTCAATGAACCATTGACTGATTCTCAGGTGAAAATGCTGCATAAATTAGCAGAACGTCCCGTAACGCCAGATGAAGACTGTCCGGAACTGACTGCGGCGCAGTTATCTGAATTCAAGAAAGTTTCGGAGAATCGCAGGGCTGAACGCTGCAAGCAGACTGTCACACTCAGGCTTTCACCACAGGCATTGAAGAAAGCAAAGTCTCTTGGAAAAGGATACACATCTATTCTCAGCCGTATTCTTGAAAATGCGTTGGATAATCCGGATATCATCCAGCATAATCTTTGAAAAACTGCCGTCTTGAGCTTTCAGGACGGTTTCTTTTATAAGCTGGAGGAAAAAGGGCGGTACAGCCGATTCCATACCGCCCGCAGATTCATCAACTGTCTCCGCCTGCACGTCAGATAGAGGATGCCGCCATCTTCAATTGTGCCGTCTGTGTGGAAGTCGTAGACCTTGTATTGCTTGCCGTCGAGATCGAACAGGTCATCTTTGCGGATCTCCATCGTCTCGTTGAACTGTACGGCGACCTCCAGTTCTTCATCACGGAGAATTCCTGGTGTGTTCGTTCCAGACACATAGGAAGCCGTCTTCCGTGTTACAACAGACGGAATGTTCCCTGTTACATCTGCACATACCCCTTCTTCGACGAGCATGCCGTTTTCATCGACCTTATCCGGCAGTTTTACATAGAACTTAATCATGTGGGTGCAAAGTGTCGGAACAACAGCAATGCAGTCGATTTGCGGCGTTGGATGGTCTTTCAGAAGATAAAATTTCTCTTGTTTTCCGATATAAATGAGCATGCCGAACTTGAGCGGATTATCCTTGGACGTCCGCATAATCAAGTTTTTCTCTCCAGCTTTCTTGAAGCAGACGCAGCGGGTTTCAACGCCCGGCGTCACACGATGCAGGTTTCTTCCGTTGCCCATATCGTCGATGAGGACGCAGTCCCAATTCTGACCGGGCATATCTGTCATGAGCATATGGTCGAAAATATCTTTTGCCTGTTTACAGGCGATAGCATTCATAGTAAAATTCGTATTCATAAAACATCATACTCCTTGGTTCAGGTCTGCTGGAGGTAGAGCGGTTTCAACCCACATAGACGGAACGTCTCCGCCACTCCAATTAACAGACCGATATTCATATTTTTTATTTGGGGCTGGTAGATTCAGCGTTATACTCCTGTTCTATCCGCTAGCCTTGGGGCAACGAGGTCTGGTTCAAAGCATGCTTATAAACACAATAATATGGACAATACCTATTTATCTATGTTAGCGATTTTGAACACTTTTCAGGTTCTCTTGCAGGGGGAACGGGTCAAGTTCAAAGCATGACATATACTGTAACCCATTGACGTTACCTATTATCGAGGTTTAGTCCTTTGGAACATTTTCCAAATAAAATAACGATATGAACATATAATCGTTTGATAACTGGTCAGGGAAACGGGCAACGCTACATCTTACCGGACTTCGTGAAGCTCGCCAAACTCCGTCCTTGGAGACCTTGGAAGGGATCAGGCTCGGTGTCGAAAAATCAGGCTTGCTATAAACTAGGTATATACCCCGATTTTGACCGTATTTCAGTTATTAAACATAACCGTTTATCTTCTGTGCTTTTGATTCGGGGAATGAGCTAATCAGTTGAGCGTATTCCTTTTCAGTCAGCTCATCAAGGAAGCTGACGAACTCCTGCTCTGAATCGCTCAGGCTCTCAGACGGTTTCATAGAGCCGTTGATGTGCCTGATGGATGGTTCCGGCTCGTGATATGCCGCTCTCTGGAAATATTCGGCGTGACCGGCTTCCTGTTTTCCCTATGGCTGCATGAGGGCGAATATCCGGATGACTTCCCAGCGGATAGCGACCATGATTCCCGGAACGTAGAAGATAAGCCCATGGTCAACAAGTTCTTTGCGTTTTTCGCTGACTTTGTTCATGGGTATGCCGGTTACTCGCTTAATGAGCTTGAGGGAAGGGCGGAAACGCTCTGCCTGCGTTCCGTAATAGACGAGCAGGGCAGAAGCGGAAGGGGACAGTCTGACGTGAGCCGCCGCATCTCTGAGCATGGACGCCTGATATTGAAGACTGTGCTTCGGTCGTCCCTGATGATGGACGGCTGGAGGGGATAGATTCTTTATCATAGCAATTCCTTTCGTGTTTTCGTCCTCTAGTTCTGATTCAATAGGGCGGAGCGCGTATCATATCGGCGGTCATCGTTTCTTTATCGCTTCTTTCTCTGCCTGCCCAGAATACGCAGGCAGTCCTCACAATAGCCGGTCGGGTTATCGTGAATCGGATAGGGAAAGCCGCACATCTGGCATTCATCAATAACGAGTATTTTCTGATAATCCGTAATGTTCTTTCGGATATTGCAAATCAAATCATGATACTCGCCGCACGTTTCAATACGCTGGCAAGGCTCGCCGCTATATTGGCATCCGCCTTTTCCGTCGTAGTGTGGGCACAGGGTCTTCTAGCAAGCGATTTTTTCGAGTTGTTTAATCATTAAATTTTTCTCCTTAAAATATACATTGTCTTGCGTCGCCGTCTGGTATAGAGGGCGGTGTTTTGTGTGACGCGCGTTTCTATGCGTTATGTTTCTCTGATATAAAGGCATTGCAGCACCTTATCTCTAATGATAAGGGGTTTCCTTCTCTCAGCAGGGGCGTACCTCTGTCTGCCTGCATTACGCGATAGTCAGACGGGGATAAAATTGATTCTGAACAGGCACTCGGCGGTGCCCTGACCGGAGATATCAGGCGTTTCTTTCCATATCTGCAAGCTCACACCCCAGACGCATCAGCTCTTTTTGCTCGTCCGTCAAAGACCGTCCTTTCCTTGGCTGTCGTACATGCAGCCATCTTCGCGGTATGATGACCTCGATGCCGTACTTGTCCGCATGCTTCACGCGGATATCGTCCGGATGTTCGTCCATCATCCTGAGAATTTTCTTGATTTCGTTTTTGTCGCTGGTATAGAAGCAGAATTCTCTTTCTCCTGCTTCCCAGCGGAGGACGCTCTCCTGCTCATTCATCGGTATTTTGATGAAGCTCGATAGTTCGATACGGTTCATTTGCGTTTTTCTCCTTTGAAAGTCCTGTAATGCAGGGGGCGGGAAGCCCTTTAAAGATGAAGTGGTGGATTCTATCGACACAACAGGGGACGTGTTGACGCTTCCCTGTTACAATGGGTTTTGACGGCTTAAAATGGAAGCTGTCTAGTTTCACTTTGAATGGCGGTGATGGAGAAGCAACTCAATTCCCCAATCAGGATTTTCAAGAATCTTGTCAATCAATTCATCCGTCGCATACATACCATGCTTGCGAATGGAAGGCAGAACGTCATGAGTGACCCAACGTCTGAAAGCGCGCAACTTATTTTGCCGGTTTTGAATGTATGCGTCAGAAACTCCTCGGGCTTTTTCCGGTTGCATGGCAAAAAGAAGAGCATACAGTCCCGGCTCGTTTATGATGGAAACGCGCTGGACACCGCCTGCTGTCTGGATTTGCGTATACCCCTTTTCATCGTCGTCCAACTCCTGCATTGCACGGTTCCGATTCGTTTCGCCGAAACACTTGCAGATATCAGACGCCGCGAACCACAGTTCTCCGTCTTTTTCAACGATTCGGATGTTGCCAAATTCCATATTGGTGAAAGTCAAGATTCCGTTGCACATCGTTCATTTCTCCTTTTATAATTCGTCCTTTAGCGCTCTATATCGCGTTTTACGGGGCTTCTCAGGCGTCCGCTTGCTCGGTAAGGGGTTTTCACCCCAGCAGGGGAACGTCTGGAAGAACCGTATTTCGCAGTATTCCAGAGGGTTAAAATTGATTCTGACCGGGCTGTTCTTCCTCAATCTTTTGAATTGCCATTTTTGTGCCTTCTGACCGTATCGGGATAAACAACCGTATCAATCCATTCGCCAAATTCCAACGCTTCCGGCATGTTCGATTTGTTCAACAGCTCGCAAAGACCGGCTTTATTGCAGACAAGCTCCATATCAGGGTTAGAGTCGTCCCTCTTTGTTCCATTCAAAAAGTAATCAACGGTCAGATTCTTGGCTGAAATAAGATTGTGAACGGGTTCATACGGGCGTCTGTATCCGATGGAATAGGCGGCGTCGACGGGACAGAACCATATTCCGCGTTCTCCTGCGTCCATGACCCGAATGAATTTTCTTTCTCCTTGAGCCGTATAATTGATGAACATAGAATTTTTCCCCCTTAAATTTGTATGATATGATGAATTTTTATTTTATTTTCAGTTCAATACGATCAAAAAGTGACGTACACATGCTCAGAGACGGGCACGCTGGAGGTAGAGATGTTCTGCCGTCTCCGGTTCATTTTATATTCTTGACGTTATATTCCGCTATCAGCATTTTGACCTTAGCCTGATACTTTTTCCTTCCTTTCTCCATTCGCTCTGTACGGGTGGCGGCTGAACATATCGGGCAGTACTTCTGGTTCATGCCGGTCGGTTTGTACGCACCTCCGCAACGAACACACGTTTTGATTTCGTCGAGTTTCATTTATGACAGACCTCCTCTCAAAATTTGTTATTCAATTTTTCGCCTGTTTTCCCGCGGCACTGAAAATGGGAACATTTTCGAGCGGTTTTTTCACGTTACGGAAAATTATTTTTGATTTCTTTGAACTTTTGTTTTTCAGATAAAATTAGAATTAGTTAGAATAGGCTAACTCATATTTGGATGAATCCCGCTCGTAAAGTCTGCCTGTGGGACTTCCACCTGCTACAAAGCTGAAATAGGGCAGTTTTCCAAACCGGATGAGTGACAACAGGAGCAGATTAACAGGGCTTTTCCTCGTGATGTTGCCGCATTGGTTTTCTGTATATGCAGATTCTCATCCCGTCTCGGCTTAAAGGGCAGGCTTTAAGAAATGGAGCATTTTACGCCATAATCGAAAAAAACAGGTCGAATACCTGCATATTGTAGGAATATTGAAATGAAAACGTAAAAGGGGCGGGGGCTTCAATTGCCCTCGTCCCTCTCCATCTTCTTTTTTCTGACCGCTCGAATCAGCGTTGATTTGCTGATGCCGGTCAGTTTCTCAACTTCCGTATAGCTTCTGCCGTCCTCCAGCATCTCCAGTGCATGCGCGATTTGTTCCGGCTTGAATTTCTTCGGTCGTCCATCCACGCGCTTTCCGTTGGCTCTGGCGACTGCCTTTCCCGTCTGCGTCCGCTCTACAATTATATCGCGTTCATACTCGGCAAAGGCAAGCATGACCGTAATCATCAGCTTGCCCATTGGAACGGCTGTAAAATGGGTCAGCGACGATTTCAAATGAGATACGCTGTTCGTTGGTAACTTTTGTTGCAAACATGGTAAAAGCCGCAGTCATAGTCAAGCCCATCTTCTTGCAAGTCTCTTCCATATTCTTTTTGAGGTCTGAATCCACGCGAAAATTGACCATAGACTGTGACATGAACATCACTCCTTTTGTAAGACTATATTAGCGCATCCGCAAACACATATCAAGCAAAATTCATCGAACGCTTTACAAATGCTGTTAAAAGAAAAGCTGGAAGGCTTAAAACCCTCCAGCTTGTTTACAACTTGTTAAGCCATTACCGCGTGTTCGATGACCGTTCCGATCTCAAGCAGATATTCCGGCGCAACGTCAATATCTCCATTACACCACGTCAAAACACCGTGCTGAATCTCAAAGTCTTTAAGAACAGATTCATTTTTCAGCGGCTCGAATGCAGAACCGTCAAAGCCATGCGTAAAATTCACATCAACAACTTCTCCGGTATTGAACGCCACACGGATCATATAGTTTCCGCGATACTCAGCATAGATGACCTTCTTCATAGGCGTTGGATTCCCTGCGTACACAATGCCATTGAGTTCATACATTCGATCATTCCTCCTGTTAAGCCAGCGGCGCGATCTTTTCAAAATGTTCGCCCTGTACAGCTTTATTCCAAGCTGCATATGCTTCCTCTTCGTGCAAGGCAAGCCATGCCTGAATGAAAACAAGCTGCTTTCTCGGCAGACTTCCCGCCATCAGTTCGCCGTCAATGCCGACCGATGCTTCAAAGTCGCCGTAATAGACATGAATATGCGGCTTGTTATGGTGCTTCGTATCGTAGAAATAAATGACCATGCCATTAAATCTGGATAGTTCCGGCATACGCTCGCCCCTTTTCTCAATTACTTTATTATATTGTAGCATTTTCGGATTGATTAAGCAAGTTTTCCCGCTTTGCTTTCTTCCTGCTCAGAACAATCTTATACTCACGCAGGACGTGAACAAAATAATCATCTACCGCATACTGCCAAACGGTCAGACCGTCCAACTCGTTCTTGTAAAAGCTGACGTGCTGGATATCGTGAGCAAAGAGGAAGTTTTCAAGTTTGCGGGAAGAAGTTTCAAAGATTTTGCTGTTCATTTTTATATCTCCTATTCATGCGTTTTGCGTAATCGTTCCATCCTTTAAGTGTGTTGATGCTGCTTTTGCCATCTATTCTGTCAGGAATGGCATACAACAGCAAACAGCGTTTCTTTCCGGTCTGCTGGTCGATCAATGCGATTGTGTTCATTCTTTCTTTATGAAGAAAATTCGTATTCAGCCATTCAACGCCAAACACGAATATGATTATTAAATTATCATCTATTTTTCATTAGTCGCATAAAGGTCAAAGTCATTCTGCAAATCAAAAGGCCACAGGTTCGAATCCTGTTGGGTGCACCACAAAAACCCTTGACGAGCTTCGCGCCGTTGAGGATTTTTCTTTTATCTTTAGACTGAAACAAAAGCTCGCCCGACGCAAAACCGAGCGAGTTTTTCTATGCCCTTATTTCTGAAGCCTGTTTACAAATATTTTTTCATGGCGTATTCCTTCGCGTTGGCCAAATGCTCCTTAAGCAGCCGGGCCGCCTGTTCGTAATCATCCTGCAAAACAGCTTCCGCGATGGCGATATGCTCCTTCTGGCTGTCGTTGACACGCGCTTCATTGCTGCGCCAAACGCGGTTGCGATGGTTATGCCCCTCCAGCATCAGCAGCAGCTCTTTTAAATACCTGTTGCCGCAGACATCGTAGAGCATCCGGTGAAACCGTTCATCCAGATTGATCTTCCGTTCTATCTGTTCTTCCGTCTTACAGGCTTGAACAAATTCCCGGATCATCACCTTGTTCAGCCGATCGCCGTATTCACGCATCAGCTCCGGCTCGATGATTTCGCGCGTTTCAAATACCTGAATGATATCCCGAATGGTGATTCCTTTGACCAGAATGCCCTTTTTGGGAATGACCATCACCAGATTTTCATGCGCCAGACGATTGATGGCCTCCCGAATCGGCGTGCGGCTGACGCCTGTATCCTCCATCAGCCGTGCTTCCGTCAGAATGCTGTCCGGCGGATATTCGCATTCGATAATCTTCGTCTTGATCTGGTCGTACACCGTATCCTTTAAGTATTTCACTTCGGCCTTCTCCCCTCCGTCTTCCGGTCTTCTTCTGCTTGTTAAACGAGCGTTCTCCCTCTGTCTGTATCCTCCGAAGCGTCGCTGCTAAACTTAAGTTT
>OFML01001272.1_pt1 | contig 14704 bp, 11 predicted proteins | sample 1541831 | NCBI WGS metagenome assembly OFML01 (sample SAMN04209237, study PRJEB22552) | human gut metagenome | biome: gut; material: feces | host: Homo sapiens | place: USA: Oklahoma | reverse complement strand
ACGACCTGATCTCGATCGGCACGATCGGGCTCATCAAGGGCATCAACACCTACCGTCCGGATAAGGGCGTGCGCCTTGCGACCTACGCCAGCAAATGCGCGGAAAACGAGATCCTGATGTATTTTCGCAGCACACGCAAAAACGCAGCCGAAACGCTGCTCTCAGACGCGCTCGACACGGACGGCGACGGCAACAGCCTGTCGCTCCTCGACATCCTGTCCGAGGATGAGGACATGGACGCCCGCCTGCAGTCGGACGAGATGTGTCAGGCGCTGCGGCGCTGCATCGGCGAGGTACTCGATGCGCGCGAGCGCGAGATCATCCGCCTGCGCTATGCCATTGGCGGCGGCGAACCGCTGACACAGCGCGAGACCGCGCAGCGCTGCGGCATCAGCCGCTCGTATGTGTCGCGCATCGAGAAAAAAGCCATCGAAAAGCTGCGCGCCGCCCTGCTAGCGGCCGGTTACTGACCGCGCGGCGTTGACAAACCGGTCAAAACAAGGTAGAATTGCAAAGATATGAGGGAGATGATACCATGGCGGATCAAACGCACAATGCGGGCGTACACACGCACGTGGACGAAAACGGGAACGTGATCACCCACTGCCACGACGGCGAAGTGCATATGCATGAACATGACCACGCGCACAGCCACGGGCATGGACACACCCACACCCATACGCAGACCAAGGCGGTCATCAATCGTCTGGCGCGCGCGATCGGCCATCTGGAGTCGGTCAAGCGCATGGTCGAGGATGGGCGTGACTGTGCCGAAGTGCTCATCCAGCTTGCAGCCGTGCGCTCGGCGCTGAACAACACGGCGAAGATCATTCTGAAAGATCACATCGACCACTGTCTGACCGACGCTGTGGAAAGCGGCGACCAGCAGGCCATCGACGAGCTGAATCTCGCGATCGAAAAGTTCATGACCTGAACACCAAAGCAGCCCTCCGCCGCACGGCGGAGGGCTGCTTTGCTTCCGGCACAGCAAGAAAGGACGCATCCAAAGCGGATGCGTCCTTTTTAGAGCAAATCAATGCTGCACTTTTTCCACTGAGAGGACCGAGCCGGTCATCTGGTCGACAGCCACGACATAGCGCGGGTGGAAGTAGTACGCGGTCGTGAGCGTCACGCGGTAGACAGGCTGTGCGCCGCTCTCATCGAGCTGCACTTCCCACGCGGCAAGGTCGCTCTCCGAGATGCCGGCCGCCGCAATGGCGATCTTCAGCGCCTGCTCCTGCGTGACCGGGCCCGCAGGCGGGGTCGGGGTAGGCGTCGGTGTCGGCACCGGCGTCGGGCTCGGGGTAGGCGTCGGCATCGGTGTCGGCTTCGGCGTCGGGCTCGGGGTGGGTATCGGCGTCGGCGTCGGGCTCGGGGTAGGCATCGGCGTAGGTGTGGGCTGCGGCATCACGGGGGCAGGCTGCGGCTTTACAGGAGCCGGCTGCGGCCCGAGCGGTTCGTCACCCGCCAGGCGGCAGATCTCTGCCGTGCGCGCGTCAACGCTGCACACATAGTGATGCTCGCCGTCCGTGAGCACGAATTCCATGACCATCTGGCCGTCTATGAGCGTGAAGCGCATGCTGGCCTGCGTGACGCTGTCCGCATCCAGACCGCAGCAGGCGAGCGCCGCATCCATGGCCTGATCATATGGGATATATGCACCGGTGCTCGCAGCACCGATCGAGATCATGTCGCCAAGCGCCACCTGATTGGACGCCGCGAGAATGTTCAGGTCGTTGATCGGCAGCACCGCCAGCGCCTCGCCGGTGAGATCCTCCACCTGCGCGCTGATCTGCCGGATGAGCATCGCCTTTCCCGCACTGACGCCCATGGCAGCAGCGTCGGCCTCCAGCGCGGGATCCGGCTCCAGCACCTGTGCCAGAACGGCGGGCTCGAGACCGCAATCTGTCTGCGCGTCCTCCACGGCGGCAGCCAGCCGGCTGCACAGACGCGCGTCGCCCTTGCCGGCCTCGACCGTGACGAGGATCGAGTTGGTATCCGCCGAGACATAGCCGTCTGCCTGCAGCTCGGCAACGATCGCATCGGCCGCCGTCTGCAGCGGCTGGTTGCGCAGCTCCAGCTCGTCGAGCACGATCTGTGCGTCGGCATTGCGCGCGCGCACGGACAAAACACGGCCGAGCTTATTGACGGTCAGCTCGATGCTGGGGTTCGCGTCCAGCGTTGCGACGCCGCCGGGCGTCTGCGCAGCGTAAAAACCACCGCCGAGCACCGCCAGCACAAACACCGCCGCCGCTGCGACCCAGCGCCGCCACGCGCCGCCGCGGCTGCGCTGCGGCAGCGGGACGACCGTTTCCGTTTCCGGCTTCGGCTGCGTCTCCGCCTGAACGCGGGCGAGGATCTTGTCCCAAGGATCCGGCGTCACGGCTGCGACTTCCTCGCGCAGCTGCTGCAGCAGCTGTTCGTCACGCTTTTCCTGTTCAGTCAAGACCGTCACCCCCCATCGATGCGCGCAGCTTTGCCAGCGCGCGGTTATAGCGTGAGATCGCCGTTGCCTGCGGGATGTTCAGCAGGTCGGCCACCTCTCTGTGCTTGAGTCCGGAGAGCGCGTGCAGCATCACGATCTCCCGCTCACTGTCCGTGAGCATGCGCAGCACCTTATCAAGCACCATATGATTTTCCGTCTCCCGATAAGCGTTGTGCGGATCCTCCACATGAAACAGCTCATCAAAAGATACATTCTTGTTTTCCGCCTTGCGCAGGCGCATAAGCGCCAGATTGCGCGCGATCGTCAGCAGCCACGCCATCGGCTTGCCCGCCGGATGGTAGCTCGACGCCGACTGCATCACGCTCACAAACGTGTCCTGCATCACATCCTCGGCCGCCGTCGGGTCGCGCAGGATCGACAGGGCGAAACCGTAAACGGACGCGGACGTTTGGCGATACAGCACCTCGAGCGCAGCGGTATCCCCCTCCGCAATACGCAGGATCAGGCTCTCGTCCGGTGGTAGGCCATCGGACGCACCTATATCACTTGTGCGTTTGTCGTCATTTTGCATATTCGATTACCCCACATGAGTATAATGCCTGAAAACGAATTTTAATGCATAAAAATCTGTTTTCCGAAAAACTTTCCCTAAAAAAGTGCGTTTTTCGGCACTTCTTCCCTCTTAAACGAATATTCTACGTGATTGCAGGCGGTTTGTAAAGCGCGCAAACCATAAAAAACTGCGTTTTTAGCAGATTTTACGTTTCCTTATCCGGCGGCGCCGTCACCTCGAGCGCGTGATTGAGCACTACGCCCAGAATGAGCAGCAGTCCGAACACATGAAACCAGAACAGCAGGATCACGACCGAGGCAAGCGACCCGTATACGAGTGAATACTTCGCGCTGTTGCCGATCAGCCATGAGAGCAGAATACTCATCACCACGATGCCGACGGCCGAAAACAGCGCACCGGGAAGCACGCGGTGCGGCGTCCGGCGCGGCGTGGTGAGCCGGTAGAGAACGAGGATCATCATCAGCAAAATGGCGAACAGCACCAGAAAGCGCACCCAGGTCCACGACCAGATGATGCTCACGCGCGGCATGAGCGCATCGAGCCAGAGCAGAAAGCGCTTGCCCGTCAGCATGAGCAGGACGCACAGATACAGCACCAGCAAAAACGCCACCGAGAAGGCGACGCTCACGACGGTGCTGCTCACGATGCCGAAGCGCTTATCGCCGTGGATCTCGCTGACGATGGCGGCCATGGCGCGAAACGCCGCAGACGCGCTCGTGATCATGACAAAGAGCGCCGCGATGAACATGACCTGACTCGTGTTGCCGGACACATAAATGAGAAACTCCGACACGAGCGCCTGCGTCTCCCGCGGGAGCACGAGCGTCTCCACGATGCGCAGCACGGCGGTCGGGTCGCGCAGGATGAGCGCAAGCAGGTCGTACATGCAGATAATGACCGGAAACAGCGCCATAACCATGTAATAGGCGATCTCAGCCGCCGAGCGCGTCACGCGGCGGGTCAGAAATGTGTCGGCCATGGTCGTGAGGACGCGGGTAATGCGCCAGTCTTTCAATCGACTGCCTCCTCTCGCAGAATACAAAAACCGCCTTCACAAGGAGCGAAGGCGGTTTTGGACAGATGATGAAGCTTACTTGGAGTTGAAGATCTTGAAGATGCTGTCAAACGGATCTTCCTCCGCGGGTGCGGCAGCATCCGCAGCCGGGGCGGCAGGTGCAGCAGGTGCAGCGGCCGGAGCCGGAGCGGCAGCCGGAGCAGCCGTGGCCGCAGTCGCAGCGGCGGTGTACATACCGGCGGCAGGTGCAGCAGCCGGAGCGGCAGCGGCGGCCGGAGCAGCCTCCGCCTGCGCCTTACCCGGCTCGTCAAAGCCGGTGGCGATGACGGACACGCGGATCTCGTCGTCGAGCGAGGGGTCGAAGCTCGCGCCGAAGATGATGTTGGCGTCCGGATGCGCAGCCTCCTGAACGAGGTTGGCAGCGGTCTCGACATCCTCCAGGCCCATATCCTCGGAGCCGGTGATGTTGATGAGCACGCCGCGCGCGCCGTTGATCGACGTCTCCATGAGCGGGCTCGCAACGGCCATGCGGGCAGCGTCCTCCGCCTTGCCCTTGCCGGCGGCGCGGCCGACGCCCATGTGGGCGAAGCCGGCGTCCTTCATGACGCAGGTGACGTCCGCAAAGTCGAGGTTGATGAAGCCGGTGTTCTTGATGAGGTCGGAGATGCTCACGACGGCCTGACGCAGCACGTCGTCCGCGATCTCGAAAGCGTTGGCCAGCGTGACCTTCTGGTCGGTGGCGAATTTCAGGCGGTCATTCGGGATGATGAGCAGGGAGTCGACCTTGCCCAGCAGCTCGTTGATGCCGACCATGGCCTGATCCATGCGGCGCTTACCCTCGAACTTGAAGGGCTTGGTGACGACGCCGACGGTCAGGATGCCGGCCTCGCGGGCGATGTCCGCGATCGTTGGCGCTGCGCCCGTGCCGGTGCCGCCGCCCATGCCGGCGGTGATGAAGACCATGTCGGCATTTTCCAGGCTCTTGGCAATGTTGTTGCGGCTCTCCTCGGCGCTGCGCTTGCCGACGTCGGGATCGCTGCCGGCGCCCTGACCGTGGGTCAGCTTCTCGCCGATCTGGATCTTCTGGTCAGCGCTGGAGACAGCCAGAGCCTGCTTATCTGTATTGACAGCCACGTACTCAATTCCCTGAGTGCCGGACTTAACCATGCGGTTTACGACATTGTTGCCGGCCCCGCCAACACCAACGACCTTGATGGTGACGACATTTTCCGGACCGGACTCGGTAGCAAAGGACATATTCGGTTCCTCCCTGTTGTTTCTATTTGTATCAGCGCTCGGCGCGTGTGCGCTCTGAGGGCCGTTTCTTGGCGGATTTCGCTTTTGTCTGTTCTTATTCTTTCCCATTTTATATCGTTTTCCTTATCAGGTCAATCTTTTTTTGTGAACATTCAGCCGGGGCTGAAATGCGCGCGCTTGTCGATCGACAGATCGATGGTGCCGGTATCGCCGGCCGTGAGCTGCGATATGGCGCTCTGGAGCATGCCGAATTTATACTCGACATTCTCGTTTGCACCGAGGCGCACCGTGAACCGCCCGTCATAGAGAAAGCTCGGGCTCGCCGCGTCCGAAAGGTCGATCACCGTGACCTTGGACGCCATGTCGCGCGTGAGCAGCTGCCCGAGGATCGCCGCAAGGTACGTGACCTTCGGCGCGTCGGCATCGCCGGCGTTGAGCATCTCGCCGACCTTCGGTTCCACCGGCGTGATGCCGTCGATGCGGGCGAGGCCGGTCAGTTCGCTGTCCGTGACGGACTTGAGCAGCTTGCAGTTCTGGTCGACGACCCAGTAGCCGTCGTCCGCCTTGACGTAGGCCATGGCGCTGCTCTCCTGGATCGTAATGGTGACGCGGTTCGGCAGGGCGCGCGTGACCTTTGCTTTGTCCACATAGGGAAGCTTGCTGAAGATGCGGCTGGCCGCCGAGAAACGGTTGATGAAAAAGAGGTTGTCGCCCTTGCCGATGCCCGAGGCATCAACGACCTCCTCGGCCGTGTAGATGGAGTTTCCGACGACCTCGACCTTCGAGACGCGGAAAAACACGCTCATCCCCAGCACAAGCGCCACGCAGATCAGCAGGAAGATCAGCGGCTGCAGCAGCGATCTCCCCCGCCCTGCGGACGGACGGCGCACACGGCGCGCACGGCGCTGCCGGGGCTGCTTCGATTGTTTCATAGGCAGAAATTCCTTTCACCGCGGCGCGGCACAGCGCACGTCAGCGCCCAGCGCCGACAGGCACGCGTCAAAGCGGTCGTACCCGCGGTCAATATACCCGTCGTCGAAAAGCTCGGTCGCGCCCTCGGCGCAAAGCCCGGCCACGAGCATGGCCGCGCCGCCGCGCAGGTCGCTTGCCGTGAGCGGCGCGCCGGTGAGCCGCTCGACGCCGGTGACATACGCCACACGGCCCTCGATGCTGACGGCTGCGCCCAGACGCCGGAATTCCTCGGCATGACGGTAACGGTTGGTAAAGATGTTTTCGGTGAACACCGTGGTGCCCTTTGCCCGCAGGCAGGCCGCCATGAGCGGCGGCTGCGCATCCGTGGGAAAGCCCGGATACGGCTGCGTGACGACCGGACGCGGCGCCGTGAGCTGTCCATCCGATGACAGGCGCACGGCGGACGCCGTTGTGATTATAGCACATCCCGCCTCAGAAAGCGAGTCAAGAACGGTCGAAAAGTGTGCCGGATCTACATCCTGCAGCTCCACCTCGCCGCCGCAGGCGGCGGCAGCGCACAGGATCGTCGCTGCGACGATGCGGTCGGGCATGATCGTGTGCTCGACAAACGGCCGCGGCCGGAAGCCGCCGACCGTGACCGTGGACGTGCCCGCGCCGGAAATGTCCGCGCCGAGCTTGCGCAGGTAGCACTGCAGGTCGGCGATCTCCGGCTCGCGCGCGGCATTGCAGATAACCGTCTCCCCCGCCGCTGCGCAGGCGGCGAGCATGGCGTTTTCCGTTGCGCCGACGCTCGGAAACGGCAGCAGGATGCGCCGCCCCTGAAGCGCGTGCGCCCGGCAGATGATGTCGCCGCCGCGCTCCGTGACCTCCGCGCCGAGCGCGCGCAGCGCGTCCAAGTGCAGGTTCACCGGCCGCGGCCCGAGCTCGCACCCGCCCGGCATGGACAGGCGCGCCGTGCCGAAGCGTGCGAGGATCGCGCCGAGAAAGATAACCGACGAGCGCAGCTCCCGCATGAGTGCGTGCGGGATGAAATCGCAGTGCATCCCGCGCGAATCGATGCGTACCGTGTCCCCGTCGCGCACCGCCGTGCAGCCGAGATGCTGCAGGATGCGCAGCGTGGTCGTCACGTCCCGCAGATCGGGCACGTTGTGCAGAACCGTCTCACCTCCGGAGAGCACCGACGCCGCCATGATCGGCAGCACCGCATTCTTGGCGCCCTGCACCCGCGTACTCCCGGTCAGCCTGTTTCCGCCGTAAATGTGCCATATGCTCATGATCTTTCCTCCGCACAGCAAATTCATGCCATCCTATGCAGAGAAACGCGAAGTTGTCATTTTGTGTGCCGGTCCGCCAGCTCAAGCACCAGATCGGCAATGCGCTCGGCGGCATCGCTCACGCCGGCGGCGCGCATATTGTCCGCCATCTGCGCAAGCTGTGCGGAGTCTGCGAGCAGGTCGCTGACGAGGTTATACAGGTCGTCCGCCGTGAACGACCCTTCGAGCAGCACCTTTGCGCCGCCGGCGCGCTCGAGCACGCGCGCGTTGCGCTCCTGATGGTTGTTCGTGACGTTCGGCGACGGGATGAGCACGGCGGGCTTGCCGATGCACGTGAGCTCGGCAAGCGTGGACGCGCCTGCGCGGCACAGCACAAGATCGGCCGCGTCCATCACCAGCGGCATATCGTAGATGTACGGCCGCACATCCATGCCGTGTGCCGCGAGATCGGCCGGGCACTTTTCCAGCAGCGCCGTGTGCATCTTCTCATAGCCGTTGCGCCCCGCCGAGTGAATGAGCGAAAACGGTGCGCCCGTCACGGCGGCGCGGGTGATGAAGGCCGTCATGATCTCATTCATGTATGACGCGCCGAGCGACCCCCACACCGACACGACCAGCGGCTTTTCGGGATCGAGCCCGAGCTGGCGCTTGGCCTCCGCCTTGGAGCAGGCCGTGAATGCACCGCGCACCGGCGTGCCGGTGACGACGACCTTGTCCTGCTCGCTGTAGTGCTGCTTACTCTCCTCGAAGCCGACCAGAATACGGTCGACCGCTCCGGCGAGCATCTTCGTCGTCAGGCCGGGTACGGCGTTGGACTCATGCACGATGGCCGGAATGCCGAGCTGCGCCGCCGCCTTGAGCACGGGGTAGCACACATAGCCGCCCGTGCCGATGGCGACATCGGGCTTGAAGTCCTCAATGATCTTGCGCGCGTCCTTCGTCGCCTGCCGCGCATTGTGCAGCGAGCGGAAGTTGTACGCGATCTCCGATGGCTTGAGGCTGCGGTGGATGTTCGTAACCTCCACGGTCACGATGTCATAGCCAGCGCGCGGAACGAGGTCCGTCTCCATCTTGCCGTTTGCGCCGACAAAGAGGATGCCGCAGTCGGGCATCCGGTCGCGCAGAACGCCCGCGACCGCAAGCGCGGGGTTGATGTGGCCTGCGGTACCGCCGCAGGTAAAGAGAAAATTCATAGTCAGTCCCTCCTGGAATATCGAAACTCAGGCGGCGTGCGCCGCCGAGACAGCTTGCAGAATCGGATGCTACCGCGCTTTCTTCGTCGGAATGTCGCGCGATATGCTCAAAATAATGCCCATTTCACCGAGCTGCATCAGCAGCGCCGTGCCGCCGTAGCTGAAAAACGGCAGCGAGATGCCGGTGCAGGGGATGAGATTCGTGACGACCGCGATGTTCAGAAACACCTGGATCGACAGCAGCGTCGTGATGCCGACGCCGACGAGGAAGCTGTAGCGGTCGGGCGAGTGCGCGGCGATCCAATAGCCGCGGCAGATGAGCAGCGCGAACAAAATCAGGATCGCGACCGCGCCGACATAGCCGAGCTCCTCGCAGACGATGGAAAAGATGTAGTCATTGTGCTCCTCCGGCAGGTAGAGATACTTCTGCCGGCTCTGCCCGAGACCGAGCCCGAGAAAACCGCCCGAACCGATGGAATACAGCGACTGCACGATCTGATAGCCAGCAGCGCTCGTGTCGGCGAACGGATCGCGCCACGACACGATGCGCTTGTGCACATAGGGCACGAACTTGCCCGCGATCAGCAGCAGCGCGCCCGCGCCGCCCATGCCGATGAGCAGGTACGAGAGCTTGATGCCGCCGACAAACATCATCACGATCGCCAGCGCCATGATGATGATCGACGCCGACAGATGCGGCTCGAGCATGAGCAGGATGACGATGCCGCCGGTAATGACCATGAACGGCACGACGCCGTAGCGGATCGTCTGCATCTGGTCTTTGTATGTGCAGATCATGCTCGAGAAAAACAGCACGACCGCGATCTTTGCGATCTCCGACGGCTGAAACGTCGTAAAGCCGAGGCTCAGCCACCGGCGCGCGCCGCCGCCGACCACGCCGATGTGCGGAATCCAGACGATGGCGAGCAGGAAAATACTCACGCCCAAAAGCAGCAGCGACCAGCGGCGGTACGTCGCCATGCGCACGTGGGAAAACAGGATCATACCCACGACGCCGGCCACAGCGAAGCCCGCCTGCCGGACGAAATAATACGTCGGCGACTTGCCCTGCGCATAGGCGCGGGCAAAGCTCGACGAGAGCACCATGATGACGCCGATCGCCAGCAGCAGCAGCGTGAGCACGAAAAACGGCAGGTCAAAGCTGCCGCGCTTTGCCCCGGCAGCCGCTCCTGTCTGGCGCGCAGGAAGTCTCAAACCGGATATATTCATGAACGCACCTCCCTGCGCCGCGGCGCGCTCACGCACCGAAGCGGTGGAACACGCCGATAAACGACAAAACTGCAAACAGCACCGTCACGCCGGCAAACAGCGCCACAATCTGCTTTTCCTTCCACTTGTGGCCCGTCCAGCCGCCCATCTCCAGATGGTGGTGGAACGGAGACATCTTAAACACGCGCTTGCCGTGCGTGAGCTTGAAGTAGCCGACTTGAATGATGTCCGAGAGCGCCTCGACGATGTACATGATGCCGACCGTCACGAGGATGAGCGGCATATCATAGGCGAAGGCCAGCGCCGCGACCGCGCCGCCGAGAAAGAGCGAGCCCGTGTCGCCCATGAACACCTTGGCCGGATTGAAGTTATAGATCAAAAAGCCCAGCAGGCCGCCGGCGATGCCGGAGGCGAACACGCCGAGGGACAAAAACCGCTCGCCCCAGAGAATGGACAGCACGGCAAAGAAGATGCACACCGGCATCGTCGTGCTCGCGGCGAGGCCGTCCACGCCGTCGGTGAGGTTCACGGAGTTGACCGTGCCGACGATGACGAAGGCGGCGAAGATCACATACAGCGGCTCGGAGATCGGCACGGTCTTGTTCCAGAACGGGATGTAGAGACTGTCGAGTGCGACATATCCGAAGCGGCGCATGAGAAAAATGAACGCCACGGCCGCCGCCAGCTGCAGCAGGATCTTCTTGCCGGCCGTCAGACCGAGATTCTGCTTTTTCTTGAGCTTTTCATAGTCGTCCAGAAAGCCGATCGCGCCGAACACGAGCGCGAACGCCAGACAAAATAGGTGGCCGTATTCGCCCTCAGCCATGCAATCAAAGCCGACCGACAGGCACACGACCGCGATCGCGGCGATGAACATCAGTCCGCCCATGGTCGGCGTGCCCTGCTTGGACATATGCCATGTGGGGCCGTTTTCCTTAATGCTCTGCCCCGCCTTGATCCGTTTGAGATACGGGACCAGGAAAAATCCGACGACGGCCGACACCGCAAACGCGATGACGAACGCCAGTATCAGCTTCAGTGTCATTTTTCTTTCTCTCTCTTCCTCTTGTCGAGTATTTCGGCGACGATCTCGCGCTCATCCATGTGCACCTTCGTCTTGCCGATGATCTGGTAATCCTCATGGCCCTTGCCGCAGAGGATGATAACGTCACCCGGGCAGTGATTTTCGATCGCATAGGCGATGGCCTCGCGCCGGTCGGGGCGCACGACATAGGGCGTGTGCGTCTCCTTGAGACCGGGGAGAATGTCGGCAATGATTGCCTCCGGGTCTTCCGTGCGCGGGTTGTCGCTGGTGACGATGACGAAATCCGCCTTCTGACCTGCGATGCGTCCCATCTTCGGGCGCTTGCCGCGGTCGCGGTCTCCGCCGCAGCCAAAGAGGAACACCAGCCGCGCAGGTGCAAACTCGCGCACCGTCGTGAGGATGTTGTCGATGGCGTCGGGCGTGACGGCGTAGTCGATAAGGATGGTATAGTCCCCGTCGGTCTCGAGCGGCTCGGCGCGCCCCTTGACGGGCTTTGCCGTATCAAGCGCAGCCGCGCAGTCATCGAGCGAGATGCCGAGCGCGCGCGCACAGGCAATGACGCTCAGCGCGTTGTAAACAGAGAACATGCCGGGGATGCCGAGGCGCATGCGCGCGATCGCATCGCCGCTCATGGCGACAAAGCGCACGCCGGACGCGCTCAGGCGGATATCCTTGGCCACAAGGTCTGCGTCGTTGCGCTTGGCGGAGTAGGTCTGCATCGGGCACTTGGCGCGCTCGAGCATGACGTGCGCCCAATCATCGTCGGCGTTGACGATGCCGATGTCGCTCTGCGCGAACAGCAGCGCCTTGGCCTCTGCATAGGCCTCCATGGTCTTATGGAAATCCAGGTGATCCTGCGACAGGTTCGTGAAGATGCCCACGCGGAAGCGGATGCCCTCCACGCGGTGCAGCACGAGTGAGTGCGACGACACCTCCATGACCGCATGCGTACAGCCGGCATCGACCATCCGGCGCAGGAGCTTTTGCAGCTCATATGTGTCCGGCGTGGTGTGCTCGGTGTGCAGCACCTCGTCGCCGATGATGTTCGCGTTCGTGCCGATCAGGCCGACCTTCGTGTGCAGGCACTGCTCGAGCATGTGCTTGATGAGCGTGGTGACGGTGGTCTTGCCGTTTGTGCCGGTCACGCCGATCATGGTCAGCTCACGCGACGGGTTGCCGAAAAATTCGCAGCAGATGCGTGACAGCGCAAGACGGCTGTCGGCCACGAGGATATACGGTATATCGACCTCCGGCTTCTTCTGGCAGAGCACAACGGCCGCGCCGCGCGCGACGGCTGCGCCGATAAAGCGGTGACCGTCGGACTCATACCCGCAGACGGCAGCAAACAGGTCGCCGGGCTGCGTGGTGCGCGAGTCAAAGCTGATATCCCGAACGTCCAGCTCCGGATCGGCGGTGCATTCGCACACGTCCAGAACGGACAGCAGTCGCTTGAGTTTCATAAGGGTACCTCCGTTTGTTCGTCAGTATCTGCCCAGCATGCTCGAATCACTCGTCACGAGCGTGACCTCCACGACCGTGCCGTGATCCAGCTGTGTGCCGGCTGCCACGGTCTGGCCGGAGACGATCTGTGCGGTGTCCGTGATGGAGCTGTTGGTCTTGATATACAGGCCCAGCGCGGCCATGCGGTCGCGGGCAGTCTGATAGCTGAGATTGGTCAGGTCTGGCATGGTCTCCTTGTCGGCCGAGGGCTCCTTGCCCGCATAGAGCAGGATGGTGCTGCCGCTGGCGACGACCGCGCCGCTGCCCGGAAGCTGCGCCGTGACCGTGCCGCCCTCGCCGTAGACGCGCGCCTGCAGGCCGACCTCCTCGAGCGCGGCCTTCGCCTGCTCGACGGACAGGCCGGTCACGTTCGGCACGGTCTTATCCATGTACGTCTTTTCCGTCTCGGAATACGACGGCTCCACGCCGAGGTACGGCAGGATGTCCGCCATCATTTTGCCGACAGTGGGCGCAGCCATCTGGCCGCCGCTGATGTAGATGCCGGTGCTGCTGCTCGGCGTATCGAGCAGCACGAGGATAACGATCTGCGGATCGTCCGCCGGAGCAAAGCCGATGAATGAGACGATGTATTCCTTCGCGCCGCCGGCCGCGTCCTGCGCGACCTTTTCCGATGTGCCGGTCTTGCCGCCGATGCGGTAGCCGGCGACGTAGGCGTTCTTGCCGGTGCCGTCGACGGGATCGCCGACGACCTGCTCCAGGATCTGGCGCACGGTGGCGCTCGTCTGCTCGCTCACGACCTGGCGCACCACGGTCGGCGAATTGGACACGACCGCTTCCCCGTCGCCGTTGACGATGCTCTTGACCACATACGGCTTCATGAGATAGCCGCCGTTGACGCAGGCGCTGACCGCCGTGATGAGCTGCAGCGGCGTGATCGTAAACGTCTGACCGAACGAAGCCGCCGCGAGCTGCGAGAAGTTTTCGGGGTCATAGAACGTGTTCTGGCTCCACCAGATGCTGCCGCTCTCGCCGGACAGGTCGATGCCGGTCTTGGCGGTGAGGCTGCTGTCGACGTTGTTGGTCAGATTCAGGAAGCCGAACGCTTCGGCGTATTTGTAGAACGTGCGCGCGCCGACAAGCTGACCGATCTGCACGAGCGCGACGTTGCACGAGTGCTGCATGGCCTGCGTGAGCGTCTGGCTGCCGTGACCGGCCGTCTTCCAGCACTTGACCGGATCGGTACGGCCGAGCACGGGGATGCTGCCGCCGCAGTAAAACGACGAGCTCTCGCTGACCACGCCCTCCTCGAGCGCCATGGCCAGCGTGATGATCTTGAACGTCGAGCCGGGCTCGTAGGTGTCCGAGAGCGCCTTGTTGCGCCACTGCTTCTGCTGCGCGGCAGTCAGCAGCTCCGAGCGCTTGTCGGGATCGGTCTCGGCGTCAATGGCCTCCTGATCCTTGTCGCTGACCTTCTGGTAGTTGTTCAGGTCGAAATTCCCGAGCGAGACCATGCCGAGGATCGCGCCGGTGCTCGGGTCCATGGCAATGGCGGCCGCGCCGTTTTGCACGTCGTAGTCCTCGACCGCCTGCTGCAGGTGCTTTTCGAGGTAATACTGGATGATCGCGTCGATGGTCAGGTTCATGTCGTTGCCCTTCGTCTCGTCGTAATAATCCTCGTAGTTGACAAAGAGCATATCCGTGCCGCGGTTGTCCGTCGCGCGGATGATGCGGCCGGTGCTGCCGGTGAGGTAGCTGTCATAGCGCTGCTCAAGACCGTAGCGGCCCTCGTTGTCCTGCCCGACAAAGCCGATGACGTGCGCGGCCAGACTGCCGTAGGGATAGTACCGCTTGGTATCCGGCTCGATCTTGACGCCGACGAGCTTTTTCTCTTTTTTGAACGCGCGCACCTTTTCCGATACGTCCGGCTCGACCTTGCGCTTGACGACCTCATACCAGCGGTCGGTGTTTTTCGTCATGCTCAGGATCTTATCATAATCGACGTCGAGAATCTCAGAAAGTTCGCGCGCGATCAGCTGCGGGTCCTCGTTGTTCTTTGCGATCTCGGCCGGGCTGATGAAGATCGTGTCGACCGAGGCGTTCATGGCCAGGATCTTGCCGTTCGTGTCATAGATCGCGCCGCGCGAGGCCGTGATCTCCGTCTCGCGTACCTGCTGGTCGATCGCCATTTTTTCATATTCGTCATGGTGTATGATCATGACGCTGAACAGCTTGATGCCAAGGACAGCAAATGCAAGGATGCCGCACACAATCAAAAG
>OFML01001268.1_pt1 | contig 14776 bp, 10 predicted proteins | sample 1541831 | NCBI WGS metagenome assembly OFML01 (sample SAMN04209237, study PRJEB22552) | human gut metagenome | biome: gut; material: feces | host: Homo sapiens | place: USA: Oklahoma | reverse complement strand
CCGGCGGAGTACCCGGCGGGGGTGAGATTCCCATGGACCCGATTCGCTATCGGGCGTCTGATGACTTCCTTTTCTGCATTTAGGGTTCGAGGAAAAATGAAATGCAGCGACGAAAGCCCCAAAGGATGCTTTGAGGCTTTCGTGGATCAGAAATGATTCAAATTCAGAGAAAGGAGGAAAACCCCATGGAAAACTGTAAGGTGATCGCCATCACCAATCAGAAGGGCGGCGTCGGCAAGACGACGACCACAGTCAATCTCGGCGTGGGACTTGCAAGCTCCGGCAAACGGGTTCTGCTGGTGGATGCTGACCCGCAGGGCAGCCTAACGGTGAGCCTCGGCGTAAAGAACCCAGACGAGCTGGATGTGTCGCTGTCTACCCTTATGCAGTCAGTCATTGATGATGAGCCTCTTGCGGAGGGGGCAATTATCCGGCACCAGGAGGGTGTGGATTTGCTTCCCTCAAACATTGAGCTGTCCGGTATGGAAACGGGCCTGTTCAATGTCATGAGCCGCGAGTATGTTCTGAAGAATGCCATCGACGGCATGAGAAAGAGCTACGACTACATTCTGATTGACTGTATGCCCTCTCTGGGCATGATGACGGTCAATGCGCTGGTTGCGGCAGACAGTGTGATTATCCCGTCTCAGCCGAACTTCCTGTCAACCAAAGGTCTTAACCTGCTTCTGCGCTCCATTTCAAAGATCAAGCGGCAGATCAATCCGAGATTGAAGATTGACGGCATTTTGCTGACGATGGTGGATAACCGCACCAACAACGCCAAGGCGATTATTTCCTCGCTTCGTTCTACCGTGGGAGAGAACATCCGCGTGTTTCGTTCCGAGATTCCCTTTTCGGTAAGAGCTGCGGAGTGCAGTCTTTCCGGAGAAAGCATCTTCTCTCACGACAGGAACGGCAAGGTCGCAGCAGCGTATGAGGCTCTGACGAAGGAGGTGACAGAGATTGAAGAGCGTGCAAAAAATCGATCTGGGCCTGACCGGGTACGATGAGCTTTTCATGAATGACGCGGAGCGAAAGGAAAACAAGCTCCCGCGCATTTATGACATTCCCCTCTCGGAGATCGACGATTTCCCCGATCACCCCTTCAAGGTGAAGCTGGATGAGGACATGGATCAGCTTGTCCAGAGCATCAAGGAGCGTGGTATCATCACCCCTGTCACACTCCGACCGAAGGAGGGCGGGCGGTACGAAATCGTATCAGGGCATCGCAGAAAGAAGGCCTGTGAGCTTGCCGGCTTTGACACCGTGAAGGCTGAGGTGCGGGAGATGACCCGCGACGAGGCCATCATTCTAATGGTGGAATCGAACCTGCAGCGTTCTGTGATCCTGCCGAGTGAAAAGGCTTTTTCCTACAAGATGCGCTTGGAGGCCATGAATCGCCAAGGACAGCGTACAGATTTAACTTCTGGACCAGTGGTCCCAAAGTTCTCTCGTGATGTACTTGGAGACAAAGCAGAGGAAAGCGGAAGGCAGGTTTCACGCTATATCCGCCTCACGGAGCTCATTCCGGAGCTTCTGGATTTGGTTGATGAGGGACGCATTGCGTTCAGACCTGCGGTGGAGCTTTCGTACCTGCAAAAAGAGGAACAGGGTGCGCTGCTGGAGCAAATCGCCTACGCAGATGCCACGCCGTCCCTCGCCCAGGCCATTAAGCTGAAGCGATTCTCCCAGGACGGAAAGCTGAATAACGAGGTCATTGAGTCGATTATGAGCGAGGAAAAGCCGAACCAGAGGGAGAAGATCAACATCAAGTACGCCGAGGCCAGAAGGTTTATCCCTGCCAGCGTTCCTTACGAAAAAACCGGTGAGTATATTCTAAAAGCGCTGGAATATTATCACCGGTATCAGGAAAGGCAGAAAAGTCGGAATGACGCAAGATAGGTTCTTCGCCAAGGGGGCAGTCTACCCTTTTGACGGTACACCAGCGCCGTTCCCCCTCTCGCACTCTCCCCCTCATTTACCGGCAATACCAGCTCAAAGAGAAAATAGAGAAGCGACACAATTGAAGAAGACCAGGTGCATTCGTACAATATGAGAAAAACAGTCATTGGAGGTCATCCCATGAAAAAGCTTCTTATATTGTGCGTACTTTTGCTTGCCGCATTGCTTTCCGGATGCGCCGCAGAGCCATTGCAAGGGCAAACAGCAGGAAACACACCGAAAGCTCCAACGCCACAGGAAGAAACGCCTGCTTCCTTTGAGCCGGTATCCACAGAACCAAACGCTCCCACAGAAGCCCCGACAGAAGCCGCCGATCCAGCAACTTGCACATCAAATGAGGACAAACAAGAAAGCGGCCCTGCTATTTCTTCTGAGCCGGTAAGCGCACCCACGGAATCGAACGCGCCGGCATCGGAAGAAGCCAAGCAGTCCCCCGTGATTCCGGAGAAGCTGGAGAAAACAGAATGTCCAAAAGAGGAACCGTCCGTTCCTGCGATAACCGAGCCGGAACCGACTCCGGAGACTAAACCTGTATTTGATATCGAGCACTGGATTTCCTACGCAAAAAGCACGGCGGTGAGCTTGGGGCTGACCTTGGATAGCTCGGCAACCGATTGCTGGGACAATCCGATCACCGCGAAGCCGACCTGCATCTACCTGGAGCGAGACATTAACTCACGCCTGAACAGATATGCGAAGGATGGGGAGATAACTGCTGTCTGGATCTGGTACGAATGCGTCGGCACAAGCAGCTACCTGATCTATATCGGGTACGCATAAGCATCAACAAATCAATACACCGAAATGAGCATCGTGGAAGCACGGTGCTTTTTTCATGCCTTGAAGGAGGACAGAACGAATGAAGAAAATTCTCAAAAGAGGAATGTCGGGGCTGCTTGCAGTCCTCATGGCATTCACCGTGCTTGCGGGCTTTGGTACGACCACGGCCTTCGCCGCAAGCGAAACAGCGGAGTCCTATATGATTTCTTTCCCCCGTGACGGGGACGCTGCTCAGATTTACTCCGAGGACGCATGGGGACACTCCGCGAAAACCTACATGAACGGCTGGGCAACAGGCTCCAGCAACTATACTACCCTGCATTGCATGGATTCCTTCGACGGGAAGGTGTGCTACTGCATCGAGCCCGGCCTTTCCCGAAATGTCGGCGATACCTATTACGGCTTCGGTGAGGATTTCTGGGATAACTATCCCAGCCAGTACAACAACACCATCCAGCCGGACGACATTAAGCTGCTGCTGGGCCGTATCATGCAGTATGGCTATCAGGGCAACCTTTCCACCTCGTGGAGATCGCAGAACGATTCCGATGCGGATAAGCTGGCTTACGCCTTCGCAACTCAGCTACTGGTTTGGGAAACGGTTGTGGGCGAGCGCGATGCGGACTTTGACCATGTGAGCACCGGCGGCTATGACGCGATCCTGTCGCTGGTTTCTCCCAATCACCCGCTGTATAGCCGAATCATGGACTATTACGACAGCATCGAGTACAGCGTGCAGAGCCATGCCGTTTGCCCCAGCTTTATGAGCAGAAGCAGCGGCGGCGCAAAGACCATTGAGCTTGCGTGGGATGGCAGTCAGTACATTGCCGAGCTCACGGATACCAATCGTGTACTGTCGCAGTTTACCTTCTCCGCCAGTGAGACGGGCTTTCATTTCAGCGTGTCGGGCAATACGCTCACTATCACCACCGATACTGCTCCTACCGGCAATGTGACGATCTCCGCAAGTCGAAGCGCTTCCCGCTGCGGCGTTCTTGTTTGGACGGACTATAAGTACGGCCCCAACGGCGGCGTTCAGGATACCATCACCTATACGGCCTCCGTCAGCGACCCCGTAAGGGCATTTGTCAAGCTGAAGGTCAGCTATGGCGGCGCGAAAATTATCAAGACCAGCGAGGACGGCAAGGTGGACGGCATTGCCTTCACCATCACCGGCGAGGGCGTCAATCAGACCGTTACCACCGACCGAAACGGTGAAATTCGCATCGACAATCTGATGCCCGGTACCTATACCGTCACTGAGCAGAGCTATGACAAGTATGTGCCCCAGGAAAGTCACCGTGTTACCGTGCTTGCCGGCCAGACGGCGACGGTTTCCTTTAACAATGTGCTCCGCCGCGGCGATCTGACCGTGACCAAGACCTCTGAGGACGGGCTGAATCAGGGCGTGAAGTTCCACCTGTCCGGAACCTCCCTCAGCGGGCTTCCCGTGGATGAATACGCCGTCACCGATGAAAAGGGCGTGGCGACCTTCCGGGATGTGCTCATCGGCACCGGCTACACGCTGGAGGAGATGGACACCGCCATTCGCTATGTGGTTCCCAACAGCCAGAGTGCCGCAGTGGAATGGAACAGCGTAACCAATAAGAGCTTTTCCAACATCCTCAAGAAATTCAATGTCACCGTCACTAAGAGCGACTGTGAAACCGGCACGGCGCAGGGTGATGCTTCCCTTGCCGGTGCTGCTTACGGCATCTATAAGGGCGATCAGCTTGTGGATACCTACTATACCGACGAGAACGGTCAGTTCACCACCGGCTATTATGTCTGCGGCGACGACTGGACGATTCGTGAGATCAGCCCCTCCGAGGGCTATCTGCTGGACGGCACCGTTTATACTGTCGGTGCAGAGGCGGCCAATTACACCGTTGAGCTGAACGCTGCGCCTGCTGTGGCTGTTGCCGAGCAGGTGCAGAAGGGCAATATTGCCATCATCAAGCACTCGGATAACGGCGACACACAAATTGAAACGCCCGAAGAAGGCGCGATTTTTGCCATCTATCTGAAATCTGCCGGCAGCTATGAGGCGGCAAAGGATACGGAGCGGGACTATCTGACCTGCGATGAAAACGGCTTTGCCCAAAGCAAGGACCTGCCCTACGGCGTGTACACCGTGCATCAGGTCTCCGGCTGGGAGGGCCGTGAGCTGATGAGCGACTTTGATGTGTTCATTGCCAAGGACGGCGAGACCTACCGTTACCTCATCAATAACGCCAACTTCGAGTCCTTCATTAAGGTCATCAAGGTGGATGCGGAGACCGGCAATACCATTCCCTATGCGGGTGCGGGCTTCCAGATCTTTCGTCCGGATGGCTCCAAGGTGGAAATGACCTTTACCTATCCGGAGGTTACCACCATCGACACCTTCTACACCAATGACGCCGGCATGCTCATCACGCCGGAGAAGCTGGAGTTTGGCAAGGGCTACTCCCTCAAGGAGGTCTCTGCCCCTTACGGCTATGTGCTCAGTCATGAGGCGGTCAAGTTTGATGTGACCGAAGAGAATTCCAACGAGGAAAGCGGCGTGACAATCGTTGCAGTGAAGCTTGGCAACTACGCGCAGAAGGGCATTATCAAGATTTCCAAAACCGGCGAGGTGTTTGCCACCGTCACGGCGGCGGACGGGGTCTACCAGCCGGTCTATACGGTGCAGGGTCTTGCAGGAGCAACCTATGAGATCAAAGCCGCGGCGGACATCTACACCCCGGATGGTACGTTGCGCTGTAGTGCCGGCGAGGTGGTGGATACGGTGACCACCGGCGCAGATGGCATGGCGGAGAGCAAGCCGCTGTATCTGGGAAAATACGAAATCACCGAGATGAAAGCCCCCGACGGCATGGTCATTAACAAGGACGCCCATACCGCAGAGCTTGTCTATGCCGGGCAGGAGATTGAGATCACCGAAACCGCTGCCAGCTTCTGCAATGACAGACAGAAGGCGCGGATTTCTCTTTCCAAGGTGCTGGAGCAGAACAAGCAGTTCGGTATCGGTATGAATAACGAGCTTTCCACCGTGACCTTCGGCTTCTATGCCGCCGAGGAGCTTACTGCAGCAGACGGTGCTGTCATTCCTGCGGACGGTCTCATTGAGATTCTGTCCCTTGACGAAAACGGAAAGACCACGCTCAAGAGCGATGTTCCCTTTGGCAACTACTATGTCAAGGAAATCAGCACCGATAGCCACTACATTCTCTCCGAGGAGAAATACCCTGTGACCTTCGCCTATGCCGGTCAGGAGATTCCTGTGGTGGAGCTTGCCGTCAATGGCGGAAAGAGCATCACCAACGAGATGCTTTACGGAGAGATCCACGGCATGAAGAAGGATGAGGACGGCAAGGCTCTTGCCGGGGCTACCATCGGGCTGTTCCTTACAGACGGCACAGAGCCTATCCTGACCACCGTTTCCGCAGAGAACGGCAGCTTTTCCTTTACAGGCATCCCCTACGGCGAGTATGTGGTTCGTGAAATCGCCGCGCCGGAGGGATATGTGATGGATGAAACGCCTTATGCTGTGAAGGTGGATAAGAACGGCGCTGTGGTCGAGATTGAGATCACCAACAAGCTCATTCGCGGCAGCGTTCAGCTGACCAAGGTGGATAAAAATTATCCCGACCACCATCTGAGCGGTGCGGCCTTTGAGGTGTACCGTGACGGAAAGCTGGTGGGCAAGCTGGAGGAGCTGTCCGGCGGGGTCTATAAGCTGGATCATCTGCCCTACGGCGATTACACGCTGAAGGAAACCGAGGCCCCCAAGGGATTCTTCCTTGATGAGAAAACCTATAGCTTCTCCATTAAGGAAGATGGTAAAACCGTCGTCGTGGAAAATGAGGCCGGAAAGGGCTTTGTCAACCAGGCACAGACCGGAGGCATTCGCATTGAAAAGACCTCGGAGGACGGCGTGCTGAAGGGCTTCACCTTCCGTGTGGAGGGATCGGATATCACCGGTAACGCCTTCAGCAAGGACTTTGTGACCGATGAGAAGGGTCAGATCCACATCGAGGGGCTGCGCATCGGCGATTATGTGATCTCCGAGGTATCCAACAAAGCCAACGAGAAGTATGAGCTTCCCGCAAATGTCACCGTAACCGTTCACGAAGGAAAGACGGTCGTTGCCAAATTCCATAATAAGCTCAAGCCTGTTACGGATATTCCCAAAACCGGCGATACCACCAATATGCCGCTCTGGGCAGCGCTTGCGGGCATCTCCGCAGTCGGCGCAGGCGCGGCGGCCTTCTTTACCTTCCGCAAGAAGAAGGAGGTAGGCAAGCATGAACGCTAAGGTCATCATCGGCATCGCCCTTGTGGTGTTTATCATTGCAGGGCTGATCGTTCTTCGGCTGAAGAACAGAAAGTAAAACGGCAAGGGGCGGCATCCGTAACAAGATGCCGCCCCACTTGTAAAAGGAGACGCTATGGAAGAGACAAGAAAAATCGGAGACTACTCCGTGAGGTATTCCATGTATATCGGGCACAAGGATATTGCGCTGGGAGAGAACCCCGGTGCCGACAAGGACGAACGATATATGTGCTGCTTTGTAGAGACAAACGCTATTTTCGAGCGCTATTCCGGGGTGCTGGTCAGCGACGATTTTGCAGAGGTTGCAAAGGTGTTCGGCCAGCGCGTAGCGGACGCCGCTGAGGAGATCATCCAGGAGAACGAAAAAGCCTGCAAGGAAGTCGGTATGAATGACGAACTCACGGCAGATAGCTGTGCGCCGGTTTCCTATGAAGATTCCATTGAGAACAAGGTCGTTGTCGTCAAGGGCAGCATTCTCCGGCCGGAGTTCCGCCATGCCAATCACCAGCTTATGCTGTGTACCGGTGGCTTCGGTGCGCAGGCCAATGCGCGTGGCCGTACCTGCTACTGCATTTCCCTGTACGATGGGAGAAAGACCTCTTTCTACCGCACGGACTTTCTCGGCGTCATGGATGAAAAGAAGCTGCCCGAATGGGCGAAGAAGGGCCTTGAGAAGGCAAAAGAGCTACACGTGCAGGAAAAGAAACCGACTAAAGAAAGAGGTGACGCGAGATGATCGAGTACGAGAAAAGAGCCATGATTGAGGCGGAGGACAAATATACCTTCCGCCAGAGCACGCAGATTTCCATGCAAACCGGGCTGATCGGCCACCTCCGGGCAGACATGGATACGGACGGAAACGGCTTTTTCAGCAGTTGGTTTGATTTCCGGGAAGAATTGAAAACCGATGAGTTCAAGGCGGAGTTTGACGAGGTAATCAACTCTCTGCGTGAGGAAGGCGACATTCTTCATAACCGCAGGGCGCTTGCCCAGTACTGCTACTGCACACCTCAAAGCCGAATGCAGGATGAACCGGGCTACTATGGTGTTCGCGTGGATACCGAAAAGTATGCCTACCTTCTGCGCTTGAACCCGGACAGGGGCGAATACAACCTGTACTGCTACTGCTATCGCCGGGACGGGCTCGATAGGCACATAAAGGAAGCGGAAAAAGGCATCCGTTTTATTGACAGCCATTACAAGGAACTGTTTCGCATTCCGGATGGCGGCAAGGTGAAAATCCACTATTCGTGGAATGAAGACCAGATTCGCACCTGCCGGTATATCGACGACTACCATGTGGAGATCGGGAGCAACCTCTATCATATCTGCGAGTTTGCCGAGCGTATGGAATACGGCGGCCATACCTGCGAGCCGATTCGGGACAACCTGCCCGAGCGGTGCTACAGCGTTCTTTCCGGCAGCGACGAAATCATTATCATCAAGCGCGGCGAAAAGGGCTACTTCAAGACGGACATTCCCGTCACCGACAAGGACGAAGCCCGGAGCATCGTGAATGAGTACAACACAAAGCTCGGCGTCAGCAAGGCGCAGGAAGAAGCCATGAAGGCCGGCTCTATGTTCGGCTTTCAGGTGCCCGCCGCAGACCCGAGAAATTACGATGCGGACGGAAAACCTGTGATGCCGAAGGACAGAGGTGATGCACGATGAGTGAGGGCGATTATCGCATCTGGTCCAATGCTGACCTTGACTATGAAGAGTGGAAGGACTGGATGGAGGAAGAATATCCGACGCTTTCCGATGACGAGCGCGTCGCCATGATGTATGAGGAAAATGGGCATTATCTTGAGGACGAACGGCTCAATCTGGACATCCAGCTTTCTCAGCCCATTCTGGTTGTTGCCGATTTGGGGCTTTGGAATGGCAGGCGCACGGGATATAAGGAAATCCCAAGCGGCAATATCCGGGACTGCCTTTACTCTGATTACGACTACACCACATGGTATGTGGACCGAAACGGAGATTTCCGGTGCGATGACACCCACCATGACGGAACAAACCATTATCTCTATCGGGTATATAAGGACAATGTTTCCCAGGCGCAGAAAGACCGGCTCAAAGAAAAAATCTACAACGGCACAGCCACCAGGGCAGACGTTGTCCGTGTCACCCGCAGGCTTGGCGATGAGATCGGAAAAGTGTACGGCTGGAGCTTTCCCGTCCGTCAGAAAGAGCGAGGTGAGGCACGATGAACCACGCACTGCCGAGCGAAAGTTATATTGCCAGACTGGACTATTTGGCTTTCAACGGAAAAGTATGCAGCAGCGTTGAGTACAGCGATGAGCAGCGCTTCCTGGAAGACCTGAAGGAGTCGCTCTATCACGGAGAGCCGCTGTGCGTCGTTCTCTACCGAGACCAGAACGGCAAGACCATTTCCCGTGCGTTTCTGAACGACCTGGATACACTGCCAAAAGGACTTTTCGTAGAGGACAGTTCCCGCAGAAAGCCTCAGACAGTGTCCCCAAAGAGAAAAGAACACGAACCTGAGAGATAAGGAGAAGCTATGGATAAGAAGAAAGCCATCTGCGAGTATCTCCGTAAAAATCATATTGGCAAAGAAAATGCCATCCACAGCAAGGAGCTTGAAAAGCTGTTTCTGCTTGACGGACGAAATATTCGCCGCAAGATCAGCGCCTTGCGACAGGATGGCTTTCCTATTTGCAGCGATGAAACGGGCTACTATTACGCAGATAACCAGAAAGAGATCAATACCACCGTCTGCCGGCTGAATGAGCTTGTGACGAAGGTGTCCAACGCCAGAACCGGGCTTTTATTTGCATCGATCCTCGGAGAGAATGCGCAGACCGTTGAGGTCACGATTAAAGTAAGATAAGGAGGGAGTTCCCATGCCGAGCAAATACAGAATCATTTTGGAGATGGCGTCCCAGACTGCCAGGGATATCGCCTCCAATGCCGACCGATATACCGATTTTCTGATTACGGCGGCAAACAACTACAAGTACAGCTTTAAGGAGCAGCTGCTCATCCATGCGCAGAAGCCAGATGCAACGGCGTGTGCGGAAATCGACACATGGAATAAACTCGGCAGATGGGTAAACAAGGGCACGAAAGGCATCGCGCTGCTGATCGACAGAGATGTTCCCTACAAGCTGAGACATGTCTTTGATATCTCCGACACCAACAGCCGTGCCGAAAGGAACATCACCCTTTGGCAGATGAAGCCGGAGTACGAATATGCGGTATCGGAAAGCCTTCAGGCCAGCTTCGGCGATGTGGAGGAGCCGCGAGATTTCCCGCACCTTCTCATGGATATTTCCGGTTATGCCGTGGAGGATAATCTTTCAGATTATCTCATGGAGCTGAACGCTGTCAAAGCCGGCAGCTTTCTGGAGGAGCTGGATGACACAAGCCTTGAGGCGTGGCTGAAAACCACGCTGAAAAGCAGCGTCGCTTTTATGGCACTCTCCCGTGCAGGTTATGAGCCGAGGCGGTATTTTGACCGAGAGGATTTCAGCCATCTCTTTGATTTCAACACCGTGGAGGTAATCTCCGTGCTCGGTGCCGCAGTCAGCGATATTTCTGAGATGGTCATCCGGGAAATGGGCGAAACCGTCAAGGAAATGGAGAAGGAAGAAAAACGGAAGATTCGCACATTTGCACAGGAGGGTACTTCTGCGTATCATAAGAACCGAACGGAAAACAAGGAAAGGAGCAACGAATATGGAACTGACCTATACGATGCAGGGGGATTATCTGATTCCCGATCTGACCGTGCCGGAGAGCCCGAAGCTTGGGAAGTATGGAATGCTGCGGCGGACATTCCTCCGCGAGCACCGGGATGGGATCTACACCGGGATGCTGCTGAACGGAACACTGAACAGTCATCTGGAGGAGGTGGACCGGCAAGCCAACGAGATGATGGAACGCCTGACCCGACAGATGGCAGAGAAGCAGGGCGTGACGGAGCGCCTGAAAGCGGAAGATCAGATGAAATGGGTGCAGATGATGAATTCCATTCGTCACTCGGCGGAGGAAGTGATTCTGAACGACCTGATCTACGCGTAACGCTCCCCACAGTTGAACAGCAGCAGGAAATTATCGCAGAAGCGGAGGAAGAAAAATCCTCCGCTTTTTCTATTTCTCAGGAGGACATCGACGCCATTCTGACACGGGGCAGCGGCATCCATCAGGGCAAATTCCGCATCTATGAGCAGTTTCTCAAACAGGATTCTTCTGAGAACAATATCGCCTTTTTGAAAAACGAATACGGCATCGGCGGCGCGTATCCTGCCGTTTCCGGCAGAAATCTCGATGAAAGCCACGACGCCAAGGGAATCAAAATCAGCAGAGGCAGAATCTCTCGGCCCGATGCGGAACTGCTTTTGCGGTGGAGCAAGGTCGAGAAGCGGATCGGGGAGCTGATTCGCACCGACCGCTATCTGAGCCAAGCAGAAAAGGACAACTATCCTGCCTACCGGGAGCAGGCAGAAGCTCGGAGGAAACGAGGTGAAATCTCTGAGGAGTTCCGGTCGATTGTCTATGATTACAATGACTTTGTGGCGCAGCTTGGCGAGGAAAACAAAGCGCTGAATCTGTATTATTTGTCAAGCTGCTGGAGTGCGTTCAGCGTGGGCGATAAGAAAATGCACGCCCGTATTGCGTCTGGCGACTTCATCCTCCCCATGATGCGTGAAGCGATGAATGCGATCATTGCGGACAACACCCACCTGACCGCACGATGCGAGGCTATGTTGGAAGCGTTGAACAGCGATGTGGCGAAGTCCCTTGAACCGACATTTGATGAGCTGAACCCTCCGCCGGAGCCCCAGAAGGAATACCGCTATCATCTTGGTGACACGGTCTATATCGGCACACAGGAATACGAGCTGCTGTCTTTTGACGAGAAGAAGGTCGTCCTCTTTGATACGCAGTTCCCGCTGTTTAACAAGGAGCTGACTCGTGAAGAGTTCGATAACCGGCTCAAAGAAAATCCGCTGAATGACAGGCTGCTGCAAGTCGTGGAAGAACTCCCTGTCGCAGACGATGTAGAGGCAGACCGGGAGGAACAGCAGACCTCCAGTGTGCAGGAAACGGAGTTCCTATCCGATGAGGAACTGGATACGCTGCCGATCAGCGCTGTCAAGGACGGCGAGGTCGTGACCTATCCCAATGCGGAAGCCTTGCTGGATGGGCAGGAAGCCGAAGCGTCCCTTGCTCCGCCTCCGCAGGTGAAAAGGAGCTCTAAGGTGCAGCCTCATGTGCTGCATCCGGAGATCAACACCGAGTACCGAACCAACTTCCGAATTGAGAACGACGACATCGGCGTGGGCACACCGCTGGAACGGTTTTATCACAATATCCGTGCCATTCAGCTTCTGAACAAGCTGGACGCTGAAAACCGATTGGCAACACCTACGGAGCAGCGTGTGCTTGCCGATTATGTGGGCTGGGGCGGGCTCTCTGAGTTCTTCAAGGAGGAAAATCCTCATTATAGCGAGCTGAAGAATGTGCTTTCCAATGAGGAATATGTGTCGGCAAGAGAATCCACGCTGACGGCCTTCTATACGCCGCCCGTGGTGATCAAGGCGGTGTACAGCGCATTGGAGAACATGAGCTTTCAGACCGGCAATGTGCTGGAGCCCTCCTGCGGCATCGGCAATTTCATGGGGCTTGTTCCCGAAAGCATGAATGGTGCGAAGTTCTACGGTGTGGAGCTGGACAGCGTTTCCGGACGAATCGCGCAGCAGCTTTATCAGCGGTCGAGCATTGCGGTGCAGGGCTTTGAGAATACAAACCTTCCCGACAGCTTTTTTGATGCCGCAATTGGCAATGTCCCCTTCGGACAGTTCAAGGTGCCGGACAAGCGCTATGACAAGCACAACTTCCTCATTCACGACTATTTCTTCGCCCGCACTTTGGATAAGGTGAGACCCGGCGGCGTGATCGCCTTCATTACCTCAAAGGGTACGCTGGATAAGGAAAATCCCAATGTTCGAAAGTATATCGCGCAGAGAGCCGACTTGCTCGGTGCTATCCGGCTGCCGAATGATACCTTCAAGGCCGCTGCCGGCACAGAGGTCACATCGGACATTATCTTCCTCCAAAAGCGTGACCGATTGGTGGATATTGAGCCCGATTGGGTGCATCTGGCCACCGATGAGAACGGCATCAAGATGAACGCCTATTTTGTGGCCAACCCCGAAATGGTGCTGGGCGATATGCAGATGGTCAGTGGACCCCATGGCATGGAGTCCGCCTGTATTGCCTATGAAAATGCAGAGCTTGGGGACCTCTTGCGGGATGCCATCCAGAACATTCATGCCGAGATTACCGAATTTGAAATCGACGATCTTGAAGAGGAGGATGAGGACCTTTCTATTCCCGCTGACCCTGATGTGCGCAATTTCAGCTTCACGGTGGTGGACGGGAAAATCTATTACCGTGAAAACAGCCGCATGAATCCCGTGGATGTTTCTGCAACTGCCGAAAGCCGCATCAAAGGCATGATTGCCATCCGTGATTGTGTCCGGACGCTGATTGAGTACCAGACGGAGGACTATCCCGATGCCGATATCAAGGCAGAGCAGAAAAAACTCAATCGCCTCTATGATGATTTCAGCAAAAAATATGGGCTTATCAGCGCAAGAGCCAACAATTCGGCTTTCAATTCCGACAGCTCCTACTGCCTGCTTGCCTCGCTGGAGGTGCTGGATGATGAGGGTAACTTCCTCCGCAAGGCAGATATGTTCTCCAAACGAACCATCAAGCAGAAGGTAACGGTACAGTCGGTTGACACGGCTTCCGAGGCCTATGCTCTGTCCCTTGCGGAAAAAGCGAGAATCGACATGCCATATATGTCGCAGCTTACCGGCAAAACCGAGCAGGAGCTGTTTGAGGATTTGAAGGGTGTGATCTTCCTCAACCCCATGCACACAAGCGCGGAGGATGACAGACCGAAGTATCTTCCCGCAGATGAATACCTCTCTGGCAATGTCCGGGAAAAGCTGGCGATTGCCAAGCGCAGTGCAGAACTTCATCCAGAAGATTACGGCGAGAATGTCCGGGCCCTTGAGGCGGTGCAGCCGGTTGACTTGACGGCAAGTGAGATTTCCGTAAGGCTGGGCGCAACATGGCTGCCTCCGGAAATCATTGAGGAGTTCATGTTTGAACTGTTCAGCACCCCACGCTACTGCCAGTGGAACATCCATGTTCACTACGCACAGTACACCGGCGAATGGAATGTGGAGGGAAAATCCTACGACCGCAGCAATGTGAAAGCCCACAATACCTACGGCACCGGCAGAGTCAACGGCTATAAGATCATGGAGGAAACCCTGAACCTCCGCGATGTGAGAATCTTTGACTACATTGAGGACGGAAGCGGCAGGAAAACGGCTGTGCTCAACAAGAAAGAGACGGCTATCGCACAGGGCAAGCAGGAACTTATTAAGCAGGCCTTTGCTGATTGGATTTGGAGCGACCCGGAACGCCGGGAGCAGCTGACCAAGCTGTATAACGAGAAGCTCAACAGCATTCGCCCCCGCGAGTATGACGGCAGCCACCTGAATTTTGTGGGAATCAATCCGGAGATCACGCTGAGGCCGCATCAGGTCAATGCCATTGCCCATATCCTCTACGGCGGCAACACCCTGCTTGCGCATGTAGTGGGGGCTGGGAAGAGTGCGACACGTTCGTAACTGAAAAGGTTACGCACAAGTCAGCTAACAATAGAAT
>OFML01001267.1_pt1 | contig 14783 bp, 16 predicted proteins | sample 1541831 | NCBI WGS metagenome assembly OFML01 (sample SAMN04209237, study PRJEB22552) | human gut metagenome | biome: gut; material: feces | host: Homo sapiens | place: USA: Oklahoma | reverse complement strand
CTGGCAGAAGGCACCGCCATTTTCGGCTTCGTTGTTGCCCTGCTCATCATCCTGTTCCTGGGCTGATAACGGAGGCATAAACGATGCTGACACTGAATTTGAATATTCTGTGGACGGTCGTCAACATTCTGGTTCTGTTTGTTCTGCTGCGCAAGTTTTTGTATCGTCCCGTTATGAACGTGATTGAGCAGCGCCAGAAGCAGATCGATGATGCGATCGCCGATGCAGAAGGCAAAAAGAACGACGCACAGGCTGTTTTGGCACAGGCGCAGGATAAACTGCAGAATGTGGATACCGAAGCTGCCCAGCGCCGCGAAGCCTACGAAAAGCAGGCTGAAAAAGAGAAAGAACAGCTTTTGCAGGACGCCCAGCGCCAGGCAGATGCGATTGTGGCCGAAGGCAAAGCCGCTGCCGAAGCAGAGCATGCCCGCCGCCTGCGCGATGCCAATGCTGAAACTTCCGCCCTGGCCCGCGATATGTGTGAAAAGCTGCTGGCGCGCAACCTGACGCAGCAGGACGATGCACGCCTGCTGGATGACCTGCTGCAGAAAGCGGGGGACAGCAATGGCAAGTGAATTCAGCCGCGAGTTTTTCTCCGCCAACCGCATTGTAAAGGCCGACCTGCACTGCGCCCGCCAGCCGCGGGAGCAGGACCTTGATAAGATCAAGGCCGAGCTGAAATCCCTGTACGATGCAACCGAAGTTCTGCTGGATGTCAGCGTGGATGAAAGCCTGCTTTCCGGCTATGTATTGCAGGTGGGCGACCGTGTGTTTGATAACTCCGGCCGCCATGCCCTGGACCAGATGACCGGCGACAAACCCGACCTGGCCACCCTGAAGACCCGCGTAGAGGACTACAAGCCCGCCGCCAACACCGCCGAGGGAGGCACGGTTGTGTCCGCTGCCGACGGCATTGTTACCGTTGAAGGCATGGACCGCACCGTGTACGGCGAGATCGTCACCTTTGAAAACGGTGCCAAAGGCATGGTGGAAAGTGTTGAGCCTTCCCACCTGGGCATTATGCTGTTTGATGGTGCCGAATCCGTCGGCGTGGGCACCCTGGTGACCCGTACCGGCAAGCGCGCCGGTATCCCCGTCGGCGAAGCTTTCCTGGGCCGCGTCATCAACCCGCTGGGCGAGCCCATCGACGGCAAGGGTGCCATCGAAGCCGTTGGTTACAACCCCATCGAGAAGCAGGCCCCCGGCATCCTCGAGCGCCAGAGCGTGGACACGCCGCTCCACACCGGCATCCTCGCCATCGACTCCATGTTCCCCATTGGCCGCGGCCAGCGTGAGCTGATCATCGGCGACCGCCAGACCGGCAAGACCTCTATCGCCACCGATGCCATCCTGAACCAGAAGGACACCGGCGTGCTCTGCATCTACGTCGCCATCGGCCAGAAGGCTTCTTCCATCGCCCGCGTGGCCGAGGATCTGAAGAAGCACGGCGCGATGGGCTACACAACCATCGTGGCGGCTACCGCTTCCGACAGCGCCCCGCTGCAGTACATCGCACCTTATGCTGGTACGGCTCTGGCCGAGTATTTCATGGCGCAGGGCAAGAGCGTCCTCATCGTCTACGATGACCTCTCCAAGCACGCGGTGGCATACCGTGCCATCTCTCTGCTGCTCCGCCGCTCTCCGGGCCGTGAGGCTTACCCCGGCGACGTCTTCTATCTGCACTCCCGTCTGCTGGAGCGCTCCTGCCGCATGAGCGACGCACTGGGCGGCGGCTCCATCACCGCACTGCCCATCGTTGAGACTCAGGCAGGCGACGTGTCCGCTTACATCCCCACCAACGTCATCTCCATCACCGACGGTCAGATCTTCCTCGAGAGCGCTCTGTTCAACGCCGGCAACCGCCCGGCTGTCAACGTGGGTCTTTCCGTCTCCCGTGTCGGCGGCGCAGCCCAGACCAAGGCCATGAAGAAGGCCAACGCCAACCTGCGTATCGAGCTGGCTCAGTACAAGGACATGGAGTCCTTCGCGCAGTTCAGCTCCGATCTGGACGCCGAGACCCGCCATCAGCTCGAGCACGGCAAGGCTCTGACCGAGATGCTCAAGCAGCCGCTCTATCAGCCCAAGACCGACGCCGAGCAGGTGGTCATCCTTGTGCTGGCTTCCCACGGGATGCTGGACGAAGTGCCTCTCGCTGAGCAGCGGGCGCGCACCGCTGCCTTTGTTCGCCAGTTCCATGCAGATGTGTCCGGCACGATGGATGCCATCACGGCCACCGGCAAGCTCACTCCCGAGCAGACCGACACCATCCTGAACGCATGGAAGGCCTACGAGGGAGGCGAGAGTCATGGCGTCCAGTAAGCTGCTGAAAGAGCGCATCGAGAGCATTCAGGATACCCGCAAGATCACGAACGCGATGTATCTGATCTCTTCCTCCAAGCTGCGCAAGGCACGCAAGAACTACCAGAACGTCCTGCCCTACTTCACCCGCATGAGAGACACCATCTCCCGTGTCGTCCCCCATCTGCCCGATGAGCCGGTGCATCCGTTCTTCCACGAGCGGCAGAGAGAGGACGGCGATCCCCGCCGCGCCTATCTGGTGCTGACGGCAGACAAGGGCATGGCAGGCTCTTTCAACCAGAACGTACTGAAGCTCCTGCTGGAAAAGGCTGACAGGAACGACCGTTTTTATGTCATCGGTCAGGTGGGCTACCGCGCCCTCCGCAAAGACCCCCGCCTGGTGCGGGAGTTCCAGTACGGCGCGACTGCCCCGTCGTTGCAGCGCGCCCGTGACATCACGGTGGACGCCATCGACGACTTCAAGTCGGGCAAACTGGATGAGATCTATCTTATCTACACCAAGATCCAGAACGCGCTCACCAGTGAGCCGGTCATGGTGCGTCTGCTGCCGCTGGACCGCGAGCATCTGCAGCCCGCCCCCAAGGGTCTGGGCGACCCCCGCGGCGAAGTCGAGCTGGTGCCGGACGCATGGACGGTGTTCGAGCAGACTGCTCCTATCTATATGCACGGCATGATCTTCGGTGCCATGACCGAGAGCTTCTGCGCAGAGCAGAGCGCCCGCATGACCGCCATGGATTCGGCCACCAAGAGCGCCAACGATATGATACGCGACTTGCAGCTGGAATATAACCGCACCCGCCAGGGCTCCATCACTCAGGAGATCACCGAGATCATCGGCGGCGCGTCTGCGGTGAAATCACAAGAATAACTTTTCCGCATAGCCTCCCCTCGCCAGGGGAGGCGGCACGACGCCAGTCGTGACGGAGAGGTTGACACATCTAAATATACGAGGCAAATCTATGATACAGGGAAAAATTATTCGCGTGGCCGGCCCTGTGGTGGACGTGCAGTTCACCGCAGGCCGACTGCCTGCCCTGCAGGAAGCGCTGACCGTGACCGCAGAAGGCACCGAGCGCACGATGGAGGTGGCGCAGCACGTCAACGAATCGACGGTGCGCTGCATCATGCTCTCGGCCAGCGAAGGTCTGGGCAAGGGTATGGAAGTCACCGCCACCGGCCACGGCCTGACTGCCCCGGTGGGCGAGGCCACGCTGGGCCGTATGTTCGACCCGCTGGGCCGCCCCATCGACGGCAAGGGCTCTGTGGACGATGTGCCGCACTGGCCCATCCACCGCAAGGCCCCCAGCTTTGCAGAGCAGAAGCCCGCTACTGAGATTTTGGAAACGGGCATCAAGGTCATCGACCTGCTGGCCCCCTACGCCAAGGGCGGCAAGATCGGTCTGTTCGGCGGCGCAGGCGTCGGCAAGACCGTCCTGATCCAGGAACTTATCCACAACGTGGCCACCGAGCACGGCGGCTACTCCATCTTCACCGGCGTCGGCGAGCGCTCCCGTGAGGGCTGCGACCTCTGGGGCGAGATGAACGCCTCCGGCGTCCTGAACAAGACCGCGCTGGTCTTCGGCCAGATGAACGAGCCCCCAGGAGCCCGTATGCGGGTGGCGGAGACCGGCCTGACCATGGCCGAGTATTTCCGCGAGGAGACCCACAAGGACGTGCTGCTTTTCATCGACAACATCTTCCGTTTCGTGCAGGCCGGCTCTGAGGTCTCCGCTCTGATGGGCCGTATGCCCTCGGCTGTCGGCTATCAGCCCACGCTGGCCAACGAGCTGGGCGCTCTGCAGGAGCGTATCACCTCCACCCGCGACGGCTCCATCACCTCGGTGCAGGCCGTCTACGTCCCCGCCGACGACCTGACCGACCCCGCCCCCGCTACCACGTTTGCACATCTGGACGCAACCACCGTCCTGAGCCGTAAAATCGTCGAGCAGGGCATCTATCCCGCTGTGGACCCGCTGGCTTCCACCTCCCGCATTCTGGAAGCTGACATCGTGGGCGAGGAGCACTACCGTGTAGCCCGCAAGGTGCAGGCAACGCTGCAGCGCTATCAGGAACTGCAGGACATCATCGCCATTCTGGGCATGGACGAGCTGGGCGAGGAAGACAAGCTCACCGTCACCCGTGCGCGTAAGCTGCAGAAGTTCCTGTCCCAGCCCTTCTCGGTGGCTGAGAACTTCACCGGCCTGCCCGGCAAATATGTGCCGCTGGCCGAGACGGTCAAGGGCTTTGCCGCCATCGTGGACGGCAAGTGCGACGACCTGCCCGAGTGGGCCTTCTTCAACGTAGGCACCCTCGACGACGCCCGCAAGAAGGCAGCGGACAAGCTGGCGGAGGAAAAAGGCGGTGAGGCCTGATGAACAGCTTCATCCTCAACATCACGGCTTCCAGCGGTGAGTTCTATCAGGGCAGCTGCGAGAGCATGGTGCTGCCCGTGAAGGATGGCGTCTACGGTGTTCAGGCCGGCCACAGCCCGGTGCTGGTGGCTATCCACATGGGGATGCTCAAGTTCACTGTGGACGGCGAGACCCGCGAGATCCTGGTCGGCGACGGCATCGCTGAGGTGACGCCCACCTTCGTGCTTCTGCTGGTGGACAGCGCCGAGCGCCCCGAGGACATCGACAAGAACCGTGCCGAGGCTGCCCGCATCCGCGCCGAAGAGCGCCTGCAGCATAAGCAGAGCATGCACGAGTATTACCAGACCAAGATCGCTCTGGACCGCGCCATGCAGCGTCTGCAGACCGCTGCGAAGTATAAGCGTTAAAACTTCCTATCTGAACGATATTTCTCCATTTTTCTCCATAAACAAAGGGCCTGCCTGTCCATTTTACGGATGGGCGGGTTCTTTTTTGCGTCCCTCTCTTGACAGCGGTGAGGCAAAGTGATATGATTTTGGTATCAGAAAGAAACACTTCCGACCCCATAAGGAGGGAACTGTTATGGAAGAAAAAGCTCTCACCGCCAAAAAAAGCGGCTTCTCGATGCTGCCGCTCTGCTTCATCGTTTTTGCGTCGGGCGCAGCGCTCTTCGTGTACGCCATCGGTCATCTGGAACGCGGGGAAAACGCCCTCGGCGGCTTCCTGCTCGTCGTCGCCATCCTCGGCTACATTGCGGGCATTATCGCCCTCCCGGGCTTCAAGGTGCTCAAGCCGCAGGAAGCGCTGGTGCTCACCCTCTTCGGCCACTATGCAGGCACCCTGCGGGAGCCGGGCTTCTACTGGGTCTGCCCCTTCTGCACCGCCGTCAACCCGGCGGCAGGCACCAAACTGAGCCAGAGCGGCGACGTGGACGGCGGCGCAAAGGCCGTCTCCCAGAGCGACGGCATGGGCAAGAAAATTTCTCTTAAAATGATGACCCTCAACAACTCCCGGCAGAAGATCAACGACTGTCTGGGCAACCCGGTGGAGATCGGCATCGCCGTCATCTGGCGGGTCACCGACACCGCCAAGGCCGTCTTCAACGTGGACAACTACAAGGAGTACCTCTCCCTCCAGTGTGACAGCGCCCTGCGGAACGTGGTGCGGGTGTACCCCTACGATGTGGCCCCCAACGTGGACACCACCGGAGACGGTGTGGCCGACGAGGGCAGCCTGCGGGGCTCCTCCGAGATCGTGGCCAAGCGCATCCAGGACGAGATCCAGTCCAAGGTGGCCGATGCAGGCATTGAGATCGTGGAAGCCCGCATCACCTATCTGGCCTATGCGCCGGAGATCGCCGCAGTGATGCTCCAGCGCCAGCAGGCCAGCGCCATCATCGACGCCCGCAAGATGATCGTGGACGGCGCCGTGGGCATGGTGGAGATGGCACTGGACCGGCTGAGCGAAAACAAAGTGGTGGAGTTGGATGACGAACGTAAAGCGGCCATGGTCTCCAACCTGCTGGTGGTGCTCTGCGGCAACCGGGACGCACAGCCCATCGTGAACAGCGGCAGCCTGTACTGATGGCAGAGCCCAAAAAGCAGATCCCCCTGCGCCTGAACGCAAAACTCTATGAGGCCCTTGCCGCATGGGCTGAGGACGATTTCCGCTCGGTGAACGGGCAGATCGAGTATCTCCTCACCGAGTGTGTGCGTCAGCGCAAAAAGAACGGCCGGTACGTCTCCGATCAGATCGACCTGCCGCCGGAGCTGGATATTGAATGACCCTGCTCCCCTCCGGGGGGCAGGCCTTGCAAAAACGCCGATGGTATATCGGCAGGGAGGATGACTATGACAGTAGGTATGGTACCCGGGGCAAGCATCGCAGGCATGGTGTTTTCCCTTATCGTCTCCTTCGCACTTCCCATAGGCCTCTTTGTTTACGCAAAGAAGAAGCTGGGTGCGAAGGCTGCACCGTTCTTTATCGGGTGCGGCGTTTTCTTCGTGATGGTGCTGATGCTGGAAGCTGCCATCCATCGAATCGTGTTCCAGCTGGCCGGAGAAGCGCTGACCGGAAGCGTGATCCTATACGCAGTCTATGGCGGCCTGATGGCAGCTCTTTTTGAAGAGACCGGTCGTTACATCGCCATGAGGTTTCTGGTGAAGCCGCTGGATTTTCCGAATGCCTTTATGTATGGTGCCGGACACGGCGGCGTGGAGGCAATGCTTCTGTGCGGCGTGGCATCTATCAACAACATCGCAAGTGCCGTGATGATAAATTCCGGCACCATGTCTGCACAGCTGGCGACTCTTGACGCAGAGAAGGCGGCAGACACGGCAGCGGCTCTTTCGGCGCTGTGGACGACACCGAGCTTGACGTTTTTTGCAGGCGGCGTAGAGCGGATCATTGCGGTGGTGCTCCATCTGAGCCTGTCGATTCTGGTGTTCCAGTCCATCCGCAAAAAGGCCCCCATGGAGCTGGTGCGGGCCTACCTGTTCCACTTTGTCATCGACTCGCTGTCCGTTCTGCTCAGTGCAGTGGCATCTGTCTGGGTGGTGGAGCTTGTCACTGCACTCATGACCGGCGGGGCTGTCCTAATGGCAAGGTATGCCTGTATGGAAGAGTGAACGCGCGGAAATATTCTTGATATATAGTATATAAAAGTCCCCTCTTCGTCATTGGAGCAAGAACCGTGACGAAGAGGGGACTTTCGCTTTCTGTTACTTTTTCTCGTGGTCGGCCCATCCGCTGGACTGGATGACTTCGCCGTCCGGGGTACACCAGAGGGCCTCCACGCCGTCGAGGGATTCGATGAGCTTCTGGCCATCCTCAAGGGACATACAGAACAGGCCGGTGGTGAGGCAGTCGGCTGCGCCGGAGTCGGGGGAGAGGACGCTCACGCTGTCGAAATAACGGGCGGGCCAGAGGGTATCCGGGTCGATGAGGTGATGGTAGCGCACACCGTCCACGACGTAGTACCGCTGGTAGTTGCCGCTGGTGACGAGAGCCATGTCGCTCATGTTGACACCGGAGACGTAGGAAGAGCTGGCAGTGTAGACGTCCGAGGCGTTCCACGGGTTCTCCACGCCGCCCGACCACTGGGAGCCGTCGGGCTTTGTGCCGATGGCGCGGAGGTTGCCGCCCACGCTGATGAGGGCGCTTTTCAGGCCCCGGGCCTCAGCGGCCTGTGCCGCCATCTCCACGGCGTAGCCCTTGCCCACACTGCCCACATCGAGGGACATATCCGGGTCGGAGAGATAGACGGTCTTGGCATTTTCGTCGATGACGAGGTTGGAGATGTCGCAGTGCCGGGCGGCGGCATCCAGCGCCTCCTGTTCGGGCAGCTTGTTGTCCGCCTCGTTCGTGTTGGCTTCGGCGGCCTCGCGGTAGTCGTGCCAGATGCGGAGGACGCTGCCCATGGCGATGTTCAGCTTGCCGTTTGTGGTGTCGTACATCTGCCGGGCCAGTTCCAGCATCCCGAGGATCTTATCATCCACCTGAACGGGTGCGACGCCGGCGTTGTCGTTGATGGTCTTGACATTCACCACGCCGTCATAATCATTGTAGATGTCGTAGAGACGGTGGTATTCCAGCAAGTCGGCGTGGAGGGCGTCCATCTGGCGGGTGAACTCTTCCTCGCTGTCGCAGTAGGCGATGACCTGCGTGACAGTGTCGAAGGCATCGTAGAAGATGGTGCTGTACCGCTGGGCGTCGGCGCTCACGCCCGAAGAGGCGGGCTTCTGGGTCGAGCCGCAGGCGGTGAGGACACCGAGGCAGAGCGCTCCGGTCAGCAGAGCGGAAACGAAACGCTTGATGCTCATGCCTGCTCCTTTGCCGCAGCGGTGAAGGTGGCATGCTCTTCCGACAGGTGGGCCAGCAGGTCGCCGAAGACCCAGTTCTTGTTGGACGGGGTGACCACGGCCTTGAGGGGGATATTCACCTGTGCCTGCTTCATGAGGTCCAGCAGGGTGTCGAGGTCTTTCTCCCTAAAGTTCGCAAGCACCAGTGCGGGAGGGTAAGCGCCCGGTTCCAGCACGAGGGTGCGGGAGGCTTTCATCTCCACCTCGCCCAGCAGCTGGGCGACGGTCTTGCCAGCATCGGCAGGGGAGACGAGAAGCAGCTTCATGCCGAAGGCGGGAGCCATCCCCTCGAGGATGCCCCGGTCGGCGGCGGACAGGTTCCAGCCCAGCGCCAGCGGGACGCCGGCGTTCTGGTTGCGTGCGATATGTGCTTTCATAGTGTGAACCTCTTTCTTTCAGAGTGAAGTTTTTTGTAAATACACTATAGTATAGCACAGATAACAGGAAAAGAAAACGACTGCCGACCCTTTTTGCAAAGCGGGCAGCAGTCGAACAAGAAAGACGCTATTGTATTTTGTCAAAAGTTGTGATATTCTGAAACTGCCGTCAGAAAAGGCGGCAGGCACTGTCTGCAAATGCAGGTGGTCACGCTCCTCCGGCGAAGCGCCAGTGGAGACGAATATCTTTTTGCTTCCCCTGACGCGAGAGCGAAAGGGGGGATGTTCCATGACGTTTGAACAGGTCGTATTGTTGCTTACGCTTCTCGGCGGGGCGATCTACATTACCTTTGAGATCAGCTGGACCATTTTTAACAACAAAAAGAAATGACCGCCTCTGCCTCCGAAAGCAAGCGGTCATTCTTTTTGACTTAACGCCGGAAGAGCGCTGACCATTTGTGGGACAGTGCCTTCTTTATTTGTAGTATAATCGTTTCAGCGTGAATTGTCAACGCTGAAAGCGTAACTTAGTTCATCTTCTTGCCGAAGAACTCCACTTCCTTACGGATGAAGCCCATCAGTTCGTCGAACTGGTCGGGGGTCAGGCTCTGCGCACCGTCGCACTTGGCCTTGGCGGGGTCGTTGTGGACTTCGATCATCAGGCCGTCGGCACCGGCGGCGACAGCGGCCTTGGCCAGCTGAGGCACCATCCATGCGTGGCCGCAGGCGTGGCTGGGGTCTACGATGACGGGCAGGTGGGTCATCTTATGAAGCATGACCACGCCGGCGAGGTCGAGGGTGTTGCGCATACTGGTCTCAAAGGTGCGGATGCCGCGCTCGCAGAGGATGACGTTCTCGTTGCCCTCGGCCATGATGTACTCAGCGCTCATGACGAACTCCTCGAGGGTATTGGCGAGGCCGCGCTTGAGCAGGACAGGTTTTTTCTGACGGCCTACAGCCTTGAGCAATTCGAAGTTCTGCATATTGCGGGCACCCACCTGGATGAGGTCTACGTTCTCGAAGAGGGGCAGATGTTCGGTGTTCATGATCTCGGTGACGATGGGGGAACCGGTGGCACGGCGGGCCAGCTTGAGCAGGTCGAGACCCTCGCTGCGCATCCCCTGGAAGGAGTAGGGGGAAGTGCGGGGCTTGAACGCACCGCCCCGCAGCAGGGAAGCACCGGCTGCCTTGACGCGCTGGGCGCAGTAGGTGATCTGCTCCTCGCTCTCGATGCTGCAGGGGCCGGCGATGACGGCAAAGCTGCCGCCGCCGATCTTCACGCCTTCCACGTCGATGACGCTGTCATCCGGGTGGAACTTGCGGTTGGCCTTCTTGTAGGGCTCCGACACGCGGCGGCAGGTCTCGACCACCGGGTTTGCCAGCACCCAGCTCTCGGCGATGGCCTTGGTGTCGCCGATGAGGCCGAGGATGTGGGTGTCGCTGCCCTTGGAGTCGTTGATCTGCAGTCCCATGCCTTCCAGCTCGGTGCAGAATTCATGGACTTTCTCTTTGGGGGCGTCCTGTTTGAGTACGATGATCATGGCGGGTTCTCCTTTTCCTGTTCTGGTACGGCAGGGGAGATGAGGCCGCCTTGCCGTTGATGTTTCCGTATTGCAAACTTCAGTATCGTGAAGTGATTGAGCATGGACATAGCATAGCACTTCAGTTTCATGAAGTCAATAGCCTTTCCGAAATTTTTTGAATTTTGGGAGAGAAAGTGGTAGAATAAATCTGGACTCAACCTCTCAGTCTCGCTTCGCTCGACAGCTCTCCCGAAGGGAGAGCCTTTGAGAAAGCGGCAAAACACATAATAACGAAGTAAGAAGGTCTTACATATGGGCAAAGAAGCAAAAACCAACGCCATGCGCATTCTGGAGCGGGCCAAGGTGGCCTACACCGCGCATGAATATCCCCACGAAGAGGGTGTGGCCGTGGACGGCGTGACTGTCGCCGCCAGCATCGGCGAAGACCCTGCCTGCGTCTACAAGACGCTGGTAACGCAGGGGAACAGCAAGAACTACTTCGTCTTCGTCATCCCGGTGGCGGCAGAGCTGGATCTGAAAGCCGCCGCCCGTAGCGTGGGCGAAAAGAGCGTGGCGATGATACACGTCGCTGACATCAACAAAGTCACCGGCTATGTCCGGGGCGGCTGCAGCCCGGTGGGCATGAAAAAGCAGTACACCACCGTCTTCGATGAGAGCGTACTGAGCCAGCCGAAGGTCTACGTTTCCGGCGGGCGCATCGGTACGCAGGTCTGCTGTGTGCCGGCTGACCTCATCAAGGCCGCACGGGCGACTACGGCAAAGATCATCTTCTGAAAGCCTGGTACGATAAACCCACCGCGCAGCGATAAGCAGACTTTTGGTCAGAGAGATATTAGCGCTGTGCAGAGGCTCTATCTTTCGCATCCCTGCCCTCTCAGGCGCTTCGCGCCAGCTCTCCCAAGGGGAGAGCCTTTAAGAGGATATTTATTATAAAAAGATTTTCTGATAAGTCGTACTTAAAAAGAAAAACAGTGTCGAAACTGCACAAAATTTTTGAAAGTTTTTTGACAGCAGGGAACACAAGGGAAAATTTGTCCGAACGCTCTTTGCAAAGGCGTTTTTTTGCCGTATACTGTAGTCAGACGGCGGACGGAAGAGCGCATGAACTCTTTTTCAGCCGGAGAAGAACAGCGTGGACAACGAGGTTTGCGGAGGATGAGCAGAATGCGAAATGAGCTGCTGGGTACCATGTGCCGTCCCGGTACGGGAATGCATCAGGGGCTCCGTGTAACCTGCTGCGGGTCCAGTCTGTCCAGAATAAAATAAAAGGCCGTGGTGTAAGTGCATCACAGCCTTTTTTGTTTTTCGTCGCGGGAGATAGAGAAAGAGAGGTTGGATACAGATGATTCGTAAAGTGGCAGTCATTATGGGTTCGGACAGCGACTGGCCGGTGGTGAAAGGTGCATGCGCCCAGCTCAAGGCGCTGGACATCCCCTTTGAGGCACACATCCTGTCGGCCCACCGCACCCCTGCCGAGGCAGCGGAGTTTGCAAAGAATGCCAGGGCCAACGGCTTCGGCGTCATCCTCTGCGCAGCAGGCATGGCGGCCCATCTGGCCGGTGCTTTTGCCGCAAACACCACCCTGCCGGTCATCGGCATCCCGATGAAGGGCGGCGCGATGGACGGCCTGGACGCTCTGCTGGCCACCGTCCAGATGCCCAGCGGCATCCCGGTGGCCACAGTGGCCCTGAACGGCGCAAAGAACGCCGCCTGGCTGGCTGCTGAGATCCTGGCCCTCGGCGATGAGGCACTGGCTGCGAAGCTGGCTGCTGAGCGCGTCGCCATGGCCCGGCAGATCGCCGCCAAGGAAGAAAAACTGCAGAAAGAGATCGAGGAACTGTAATGTCTGATTTTGCATACCCGCTTCACGAAGAGTGCGGCGTTTTCGGCATCTATGACCGTGCCGGCACCGAGGACGTGGCCGCTGCCGCATACTCGGCCCTGTACGCGCTGCAGCATCGCGGACAGGAGAGCTGCGGCATCGCCGTGAACGACGACGGTGTCATCAACGGCCACCGGGACCTCGGCCTTGTCAATGAGGTGTTCACCCCGGCGGTGCTGGGCTCGTTGGCAAAGCCCACGGCCCATATGGCCACCGGCCATGTCCGCTACGCTACCTCCGGCAGCCGCATCCGGGCCAACGCCCAGCCCATGATCGTCCGCCATGGCCGGGGTACCATGGCCCTCTGCCACAACGGCAATCTGACCAACGCTCTGGAGCTGCGCCGCCAGCTGGAAAACGAGGGTGCCATCTTCCACGGCTCCTCCGATACCGAGGTCATCTGCTACCTCGTCACCCGCAACCGCCTGCGGATGGGCAGCATCGAGATCGCCATCAGCAAGACGATGGACGTCCTCGAAGGCGCTTACAGCCTCGTGGTCATGTCGGCCACCAAGCTCATTGCCGCCCGTGACCCCCGCGGTTATCGTCCTCTCTGCATCGGCACCCTGCCGGGCGGCGGCTACGTCTTTGCCAGCGAGAGCTGTGCATTGGATGCCGTGGGCGCGACCCTGCTGCGGGACGTGGAGCCCGGCGAGATCGTCATCACCGACACCAAGACCGGTGAGCTGCGCTCCATCAAAGACCACTGCGGCCGTCCCGACCGCCAGATGTGCGTCTTCGAGTTCATCTACTTCGCCCGCCCCGACAGCATCATCGAGGGCAGCTCGGTGCATGAGGCCCGCAAGCAGGCTGGCCGCTTCCTGGCTCAGGAGCACCCCGTGGAGGCCGATGTGGTCATCGGTGTGCCGGACTCCGGCCTTGATGCGGCCCTCGGCTACTCGCAGGAGAGCGGCATCCCCTACGGCATCGGCTTCATCAAGAATAAATACATCGGCCGCACCTTCATTCAGGGCAGCCAGAAGCAGCGCGAGAACAGCGTCCGCATCAAGCTGAACGTCGTGACCAGCACCGTCAAGGGCAAGCGGGTCGTGCTGGTGGATGACTCCATCGTGCGCGGCACCACCTCTGCCCGCATCATCAAGCTGCTGCGGGACGCCGGAGCAAAGGAAGTCCACTTCCGCGTTTCGGCACCCCCCTTCAAATATCCCTGCTACTTTGGCACCGACATCCCCGACCAGAAGCTTCTGGTCGCTACCGGCCGCACGGTGGACCAGATCAACGAGATCATTGGCGCCGACACGCTGGGCTACCTCTCCACGGAGCACGTCGTCCAGCTGGCCCAGAACGCCAACTGCGGCTTCTGCACCGCCTGCTTCACCGGCAAATACGCTGTGAAGCCGGAAGAGGTGCTTTCCACCGATATTCATGAACGCCACCTGAATGACCGTCCCAAGGACGAGAAAAAGTTAGGAGAATAACAATGGAAAAGAGCTATTCGGAAAGCTATGCAGCCGCAGGTGTGGACATCACCGCCGGCTATCGTTCGGTCGAACTCATGAAGCAGTATGTGGCCCGCACCATGAACGAGCACTGCATCGGTGGTCTGGGCGGCTTCGGCGGCCTGTTTGAGCTGGACTGCACCGGCTACAAGCACCCCGTCCTCATCTCCGGCACCGACGGCGTCGGCACCAAGCTGAAGATCGCCATGATCATGGACAAGCATGACACCATCGGCATCGACTGCGTGGCGATGTGCGTCAACGACGTCATCTGCGCCGGTGCAAAACCGCTGGTCTTCCTCGACTACATCGCCTGCGGCCGCAACATCCCCGAGAAGATCGCCGAGATCGTCAAGGGCGTGTCCGAGGGCTGCGTCCAGGCTGACTGCTCTCTGGTGGGCGGCGAGACCGCTGAGCACCCGGGCATGATGCCGGAGGACGAGTACGATCTGGCCGGTTTCACCGTGGGCGTTGTGGACAAGGAAAAGATCCTCAATAACGAGACCATGAAGCCCGGCGATGTCATCATCGCCCTGCCATCCACCGGCGTCCATTCCAACGGTTTCTCGCTGGTGCGCAAAATTTTTGACATCGACGGCGACCCCGCCGTCCTGAAGACGGCCCCCGCAGAGCTGGGCGGCAAGACCCTCGGCGAGGCTCTGCTGGCAGAACGATATCCATTGCCGCCGCAGCCGGCCTTCCCCTTCGTTCCTGTCCAGCGCCTCGACCAGCGTTTCCCGGGTCCAGTGCTCCCCGTGCTGCCGGTTGAACAGGTTGAGGCAGGTATCGCAGAAACAGAGCTGCCGCGCCGGAGCGTGATACGTGACGCGCAAGTCGTCGTCCAGCCATACGCAAGACGGCCGGCATAGCCCGGCGTACAGGGCATAGATTTCTCTGAGGTAGTCGTGGAAAGCCTGCTGGCGGGGACAGCTCGAAGTGACGGTCCGGACATTCCGCGCGTCGACGATA
>OFML01001259.1_pt1 | contig 14840 bp, 17 predicted proteins | sample 1541831 | NCBI WGS metagenome assembly OFML01 (sample SAMN04209237, study PRJEB22552) | human gut metagenome | biome: gut; material: feces | host: Homo sapiens | place: USA: Oklahoma | reverse complement strand
TGCGCCGGGAGGATGTGGCAGAGGTGGTCAACGCCTGCGACGCTGGGCGCGAGGGTGAGCTGATCTTCCGCACGGTTTACTGCCTTGCGGGATGCTCCAAGTCGATTCTGCGGCTTTGGATTTCTTCAATGGAGGATGATGCCATCCGCAGCGGCTTCCAGCAGCTTAAGTCTGGGCGCGACTATGACGGCCTGCATCAATCTGCCCTGTGCCGCGCCAAGGCTGATTGGCTGGTTGGTATCAACGCCACGCGGTATTTCTCCCTGACGTATGGCCGCACGCTGAACATCGGGCGCGTCATGTCGCCCACGCTGGCGCTGCTGGTGCAGCGTGAGGCGGAGATCTCCGCATTTGTGGCAGAACCGTTCTACACCGTCCAGCTCGATTGCGGCTTTCCCGCCACGACAGGCCGAATGAAGGACAGGAAGGACGCCGACGCCATCGCCAACGCCTGCAAGGGCAAGGCAGTAACCGTCAAAAGCGTGGAGCGCAAGGAAAAGTCTGAGAAAGCGCCCGCGCTCTACGATTTGACCTCCCTCCAGCGCGACGCCAACCGCGTTCTCGGCTACACCTCTCAGCAGGCCCTCGACTATCTCCAAGCGCTCTATGAAAAGAAGCTCTGTACCTACCCGCGCACCGACAGCCGCTATCTGACCGACGATATGGAGGGCAGCGTCCCCGGCCTTGTCGCCGCCGCTGCCGCTGTCTGCGGCATGGAGAAGCCGCCGACCATCTGCGCCAAGCAGGTATGCAGCAGTAAAAAAGTCACCGATCACCACGCCATTGTTCCCACCATCAGCGCGGAAAAGGTAGATATGGCCTCTCTGCCGCTGGGCGAACGCGAGGTGCTGAAGCTGGCGGCAAAGGGCTTGCTTCGTGCGGTGGATGAACCACATCGCTACGCAGAAACGGTCATTACGGCGGACTGTGCCGGTCAGAGCTTCACCGCCAAGGGCAAAACCGTTCTTGCTCCCGGCTGGAAGCGCTATGAGCAGGAGCAGACGGAGGCAGCGCCCGCGCTGCCGGTGGTGACGGAGCAACAGACGCTTCCCGTATCTGCCGCATCGGTCAAGACCGGAAAAACCACGCCGCCCAAGCATTTCACCGAAGACAAATTTCTTGCCTTTGCAGAGATCGCCCGTCATGAATGCGAGGGCTACTATATTCTGGGTGGGGATGAGCTTTACACGCATGATGCAGCATCTTTCCTCCATCCTGCCGGGTGCGTCTGCACAGTAGCTTACGAAGATATTGAAAGGATAAAACACCATGAGCAAGAAACTTGTAGCATATTTTTCTGCGTCCGGCGTGACCGCGAAGGTTGCCGAGACGCTGGCAGAGGCAATCGGCGCGGACATCTTTGAGATTGAGCCGAAGGTGCCTTATACGGAAGCTGATCTGAACTGGATGGACAAGAAAGCCCGCAGCACGATTGAGATGAGCGATCCTGCCTCCCGTCCTGAGATTGCCGTCAAGCGGGACAACATGAAGGACTACGATACCATCTTTGTGGGCTTCCCGATCTGGTGGTATGTCGCGCCGACGATTATCAATACGTTCCTTGAGAGCTATGACCTGACCGGCAAGACGATCATCCCGTTTGCGACCTCCGGCGGAAGCGGCATTGGCAAGACGAACGAGCGCCTTGCGCCGAGCTGCAAAGGCACAAAGCTGATGGACGGCAAGGTTTTCAAGGGCAGCGTCGGGCATCAGGAGCTTGCGGCATGGGTTGATGGACTTGGACTTTAAGGGACAGACAAATCGGAATTTGAAAACCACGATTTCATAAGTGGTTACTGCCCCTCATAGGGCTTTAATAAAATCCTCCAAAACGCTTGAAAACAAAGGATTTATCGCAATGTGTCCGCCTTATCCCTTTATACGATTTCACTTGCGTTTATGCTTCCCTCGCCACCTCATAAGGGCAAAAATAAGGGAAGAAAAATCTGATAACAAGCTATAAAAACAAGTGGCAATCGGGAAACTGTGACATATGTGCGAATATATTATACTGGAGGATTTCAAGATGGACAAGTACATTTATGATGAAAACAACGGTCTTTGGTATGAACTGCAAGGCGAATACTATTTGCCGTGCCTTAGCTTGCCACCCGAAGAAGAAAAGCCTATCGGGATATGGGGACAGCGGCACAAACGCTACCTGAAAGAACATAGAAAAGCAACCTACACAACACTTCTGACCAGCGGTAAGCTCAACACTTATCTTTCCGGCATCAACGAACAGGCGCAGGAACGCTTTGAACGGCTCATAGATGGCATGAAGCAGGCACAGGGTATCACGGAACAATTAAAGGCGGAAAACGCCTTAGAATGGGTCAGGAGAATGAATAATATACGGGCTTGTGCGATGGAGATTGTGAATAAAGAAATCATCTTCGCATAGCAGACTGGCGGTAACGCAAAGCGAGGGGTAAAGGTGTAAATGCCTTACCCCTCGTATTTTATGACGAGAATATGGCTTAACACAAGGCATTTGTGGGTTAAAAGCGCTACAGTAGAGAGATTATGCTGAAAACATAGGGTTTGGCAATCCAAAAGCAAACTTTTTATGAATGTTGTCTGTTGCCTCTTGACTTATATCGACAATCTATATATAATCGATATGTAGACTGTCGATACAAGGAGGGACATATATGGCAATTGATAAATCTCTGATTTCAGGGAATACAGATATGCTGATTTTGAAGCTGCTTGAAAAACAAGATATGTATGGGTATCAGATGATAGAAGAACTTGCGAAGCAATCCGACCATACTTTTGAATTGAAAGCAGGAACATTATATCCTCTGCTCCATCTCTTAGAGCAAAAGCAGTATCTTGTGTCCTATGACGGAGAAACTGTTGCGGGGAAAACAAGAAAATATTACAGGATTACAGATGAAGGGAAAAGATTTCTTGTGGTGCGGCTGTCTGAGTGGGAAAGCTACTCTGCCGCAGTCAATAAGGTTTTGTCGGGGGGTGTTTTGCTTGCAGGAATATAATTCTCCCGAAGAATATATCAAGGATGTTCAAAGATACATTCGTTGGAGCAGAGCAAAGGTTGTGGCAACAAGAGAGCTTTCTGACCACATAAACGACCAATACGATGCTTTGCGGGAAAACGGTCTGAATCAGAAAGAAGCAATGAGAAAAGCCATTGAAGAAATGGGCGATGCAGATGTAGTTGGGACAGAGCTTGATATTGTCCACCGCCCGAAAGTGAATTGGCTGTTGCTGCTCATAGCAGGCGTGTTGCTGCTGAGTGGTATTCTAATCTCTGCTATGCTAACCTCAATATCCCTGACCGTACCAAAGATAATCGGTATTGTGCTTGGAGTTTGTGTTGCTGCTTTTTTGTATTTTATTGATTACACTGTCTTAATTCGCTTTCCAAGAGCGTTATACGGACTGCTCTCACTGGCGGCAATCTTCGGGCTACTCTATGAATTATGGAACGGATTTGCACCGCTTGGATACGGTTTTCTGTTCTACCTGCTGCTATGCTATCCGATTGTTTTGGTCGGAATCCTGTTTTATGAAAAGAACAGTGAAAGCGAGACAAAAATCATACATTACTGGCTATATGCTATTTTTCCGCTGACTTTAGCGTTAATAAATCAAGCGTTTCCAGTTTTTGTGTTGCTGTTGGCTTGCGAGCTATTCATCTTTTGCTGCGGGTTAAAATTAAAATGGCTGAAATGGAATCGTGTTAATATCTTCGGTGTGGCTTGTATGCTGATTTTTCTTATTATCGGAGTGTACCTGTTAAGCCGCTTTTATCATCTTTTTCGCTTGCAGGAAAATACAGGATATTTACAACAGCTCGATTTCTTTTCGGTGTTTCGTGAAGCGGAGTTAATTGGAAAAAGCGGAATGCCTGTTGATGTGAAGGTAATGAGCTACTTCTATGACCACCCAATCACCCTGCTCCTGTACGAATACGGAAAATTTTCACTTGTATTTTTGCTGTTTGTATTCGGGATATTGTTTGCTATCCTTTACAGGACTTCAAAAAAGCAGGATACAGAGGTTGGCAAACTTCTAACCAATACCGTGCTGTTGATTTATATTTTACGAATTGTTTTCACTGCCTTATCCGACATTGGGGTTCTTCCGAACTTCTTTATGTGCGTCCCCTTCGTTGTAACAGGAGGAATGTTCATTATTTACGATATGGCACTTGTTGGAATTATCCTATCAGTAAACCGCAATGAGAGCATTGCAAAGGATTGGATTAAATTAAAAAGCAAGCGTAACGCTGCTAAAAACGGAGGTCAACTATGAAAAAATTCTTATGTGCTATTCTATTCTTGACGATGGTAATCAGTCTCTCCGCCTGCGGCGGTAAAGGCGTTTCGACACTTGTGAAGCATTATGGTCAGGAAAAGGTCGATGAAATGGAAATCGAGTGTACCGATGAAACACAGCTAAAGGTCGCAAATGACCTCATAGCAGAAGCAAAGGATATTATGTCTTACTGCGGGTCAGGAGACGGTACGAATAAAGAGGACTGCGGTGCGTTAGAAAGATACTATTTCTTTGATGATAAGGCGGTTCGGGCAGATGTTTCGATAGAACTTGTAACCACCAAACAGGAAAATGGGAAGGGATATATCTGGGTGAAATATTCAGCCGATTATTACGATAAGGATGATACTCTCATTTCTGGTAACGGAGAAGCATATTCACGTTGGGATATTGAACAGTTAGATGGAAAATGGACGGTAACGTTAATTGACGAAATACCGTAAGGATTGGTGAGTGTATGCAGAAACAAGCCGAATGGATATTATGTCCTGTTTGTGGCAACAAAACCCGTGACAGAACAAGATATGATACGGTCTTGAAAAACTATCCTCTCTACTGCCCGAAGTGCAAGCAGGAAACGCTGATAGAAGCAGAGAACTTGAAAGTAACCGTTATAAAGAAACAGGAAAACTAATCTCTATATGTATGCCGCCGTGTATGGGTAAAACCATAGCGGCGGTTTTTCTTCGCCTATCGGCTGCCTCTGTCAAAGGATTTCTTTCGTGGCTTTTGCTGTCTGCCCTGCTCCTGCAACTGTCTGAGCCTGTTTCGGACGCTCTCCTTTTCGGGCGGTCTTGGCGGTCTGCTCTTTTGTTTCACCTGACGCTCCCATTCGGCAAGGTCACGGTTGTATTGTTCCACAACGGCTTCCGCCTCCCGATAGGTCGCCATGAATGCCTGCACATCGGGATAACCGTCCTCCCTGAGAATATCGGGGAGCTTATCCAGCCTGCGGTCAATTTCTTGCTCCGTCTGCTGTATCTGCTCGGTAAGGGCTTTGCGCTCCTTGCCCTTGAAAATCCCTGTTGTTTCTGCAAGCTGTGTTTTCAGCTTGGGCAGAATGTTGTCCTGCAAATTCCTAATCCCTCTTGCCTCATCCTGCACCCGTATCATTAGATTCCGCATGGTGCAGAACTCTGTCATATCAATATCCAGCGTGGGCTTCGGCGGTATCCCGTATTCACGGATAAGGTTTTGTAAAATGTCCTTCGCCTTGTTCACGATACGGCGGAACAGATTCGGCAGCCAGCCCTCGCTTTTAATGGATTGGCTAACCTTGTCGTGTATCTCGGTTTGCTTGATTTCCAGTATTTTAGCCTCCTCAATCCCCGATACAAGTGCCATGTCCGCTGTCCTGTTCCATTCCTGCCTTGTAGCGTTGTCGGCTGCAATCTCTTCGGCTTTGGGATTGTTCTTGCCTATTTTCTTTGTCGGCAGGTACACGCTGTTTTTGTCAAATACCTTCAGGTGCTGTTCAGGGTTTTCAATATGGAGATTGATAAGGTTTGTATAATCCTCTTTTACCTCCCGAAGAAAAGGCTCTCTCTTGAAGCGGTCATCCTTTACGGTGAACAGATGGCTTTCGTAAACCTCTCCCTTTTTGATAATGGTACAGCCTTTTCTTATCTGCCCGTCCTCACCTGTGATTTCCTTCTTGGTGCGTACCCGCTTGCCTGTTTCGTCAAAGAATACGCTTCTTGTGGCAATCTTCACATCAGGCTCAGGAAGCAGCTTCCTTTCGCTGAAAATCAGATGAATGTGGTAATTGGTCTTGCGCTTATTGTGGTGCAATGCCGACACACATTCCACGCCGTACCGCCTGCGGAACTCATCTGTAAAATCCTCAAGCACCTGCTGCGGCTCGTACTGCGTGTAAACTTCGGGCAGGGCGATAATCAGCTCCCTTGCCTCAATACATTTCCCCTCTGCGCCGCTGCGCTGGAACTCCTGCCGGCTCTCCCTTGCGAGATTATTCCAAAAGGCATTGTCGGCGGTGCGGTAAGTGGCGTACAGATTTTCCTGTCTTGCGTGGCTGGTGATATACGATATTCGTCCTTTGACATTAGGCAGCTTCGACATCTGTATGAAGCTGTGTCTTGCCATAATCCAACCTTTCTTTAAAATATACCGTTCTCATTTTGCAACCGTCTTGACGGTTGCTGCTGTTTCGGCGGCTTTGCTGACGGAACAGCGCCGTATCAAAAGCGGCAGGGATTTCCTGCAAGCGTTGATACGGTAGCTCCCCGCAGGGGCGAAATACCCTGAGTACAAATCGACAGATTTGTGCGAGGGGTGTATTTCGCTCTCAAACGCCGAGGGCTTTAAGAACGGTCAATCTACTCGGCGGACATCATTCTGATTGAGAAGATTTCTGCCTTGATTGACCGTCATAAAACGCTCCAGCGTGTCCCTTCGGATAATGGTCTTGCGCCCTACCTTTAAGACAGGCAGCTTGCCCCAGTCCACCAATTTCCGCATGGTGTTCCTGCCGATACCCGTACATTCGGCGGCTTCCTCGATGGTCATACCTATTTTAACTGCGTTCATTATCTCATCCTCCTTTTGAAATACTTGTTTTGCAACTGTACAATCCTAATTATACTTATTTTGCAATTTCGTGTCAACCTGTTTTGCAACTGTTTAGGAATTTTTTTAATATTTATCCCGTTTCAGGGTTGCAATTTGCATTTTGATGTGCTATAATGATACTCGTCAGGAGGTGAAAACCTTGAAAAAAGAAATTGAATTCACCGCAAAACAAGTCGGTGAACGGGTAAAAGAGCGCCGAACAGAACTAAACCTTACCATGCCTGAGCTTGGAAAGCGTATCGGCGTAAACAAATCCACCATTCAGCGGTATGAAGCAGACGGCGTTGACCCGAAGCGTACTATGATTATCAACGGTCTTGCCGATGCGCTGCTTACCACTCCCGAATGGCTGACAGGGCTTTCCGAGGAAAAGGAATATGATGCCCGCACGCTCTGCCAAAAGGACATTGAGGAGCATATCAAAAAGTACCTTGATACGGTTTCCTCCACGGTCAGCGGAGAGCCGCACCAGCAGCTTCTTACCACCTTCCTCGGCAAGATGATTGACCTGTACTCGGTGCTGTGCCACTACTTTGCCAACGCTATGGCGGAGGTTGACCGTGTGGCGGAGGACGAGGGGTTGAAGCAGTCGATTATGCGGTATGCGATTGAGGTGGGCGCAATCGAAGAACGGGTCTACCGCAAAGAAATGGAAATACCTATCGAAGATATGAAGCGTTTTTTAGACGGAATTTTACATATCTACGATGAGGGACGCACCAAAGTATCTATGGGCGACCTCTTCGGGATAGTGACGGAAGCCGAAAACAGGCTTGCCGAAAAAGAAAATTCCGTGGCACCTTGACAAAAAAATATGCCGATTGAAACCAACCGGCAAAAGTGACATTCTTTACTTTACGCACACCATATGTCACAGTCCCGATTGCCACGGATAGAAAGGAGTTTTTATCTATGGCAAAAGGTTCTGTAAGAAAGAAAGGCAAAAAGTGGTACTACCGCTTCTATATCGAAGATGAAAGCGGCAATCTGGTACAGCGTGAATTCGTGGGAACAGAAAGCAAATCCGAAACGGAAGCCCTGCTCCGCAAGGCGATGGAGGACTACGAGGAAAAGAAATTCGTTGCAAAGTCTGAAAACGCCACGGTGGGAATGCTGCTGGATATGTGGGTGGAGGAAGAACTAAAGCCCGGCAGTCTCAGCAACGGTACGGTAATGGCATATCAGGGTACGGTAAACCGTATCAAGCAGCACCCTATCGGCAGCCGAAAGCTGAAAACCGTCACCGCCGACCATTTGCAGGCGTATATGGATTTTCTCAGCTTCGGCGGGACAAATCCCGACGGTACAACGGCAAAGGCACTTAGCAAAGGGTATCTGCGTTTGTTCTCGGCAGTCCTGCAAGGAGCGTTCCACTTTGCGGTATTCCCCAAACGGCTGATTACCTTCAACCCGATGCAGTATGTGGTATGGCGGGGCAAAAAAGAGGACTATGACCTGTTTTCGGACGAGGACGGCAATACCGATTCCACACCCACGCTCAGCCATGAGCAATATCTGAAGCTGGAGGAATTTCTGAAAAAGAAAGATAACCCCGCTTTACTGCCCATTCAGATTGCCTACTACACGGGGCTTCGCATCGGCGAAGTCTGCGGCTTGACTTGGCAGGATGTCAACCTTGACAAGCAGTACCTTACGGTGCGCCGCAGTATGCGCTACAACGGGGCAAGGCATAAAACCGAGATAGGAGCGACCAAACGGAAGAAAGTCCGTACCGTGGACTTCTGCGACACGCTGGCGGCGATCCTCAAAGCGGCGAAAACCGAACAGCACAAAAACCGCCTCCAGTATGGCGGGCTTTACCACCTCAACTACTACACCGAGGTGAAGGAAAAAGACCGTACTTACTACGAGGTTTACAGCCTGCCGAGGACAGATGAAATCCCAGAGGGGTACAAGGAAATATCCTTTGTCTGCCTCAGACCTGACGGCGCATACGAATCACCGAGTACGGTAGGGATTATGTGCAGGACGGCAAGCAGAAAGGTCGAGGGCTTGGAGGGCTTTCATTTCCACCAACTTCGTCACACATTCACGAGCAATCTGCTCTCAAACGGGGCAGCGCCGAAGGATGTGCAGGAGCTTCTCGGACATGCCGATGTCAGTACCACAATGAATATTTACGCTCACGCTACAAGGGAAGCGAAGCGTACTTCCGCAAGACTGCTGGATAAGGTGGTCGGCGGAGAGTAAAAAACTTTCCCTTGTTTCGGCTCGTAAGGGCAAAAACAAGGGAAAATACATAAGGTTGGAACACAAGATAGGCGAAATGCCTTGAAAATACAGCGTTTTCAGAGGGTTTAACAGATAAACTTGAATTTGGAGGTATGAATATATGGCAAGTGAGTATTACAGACCCTGCAAAGAATTAGATATTTGCAATGAGTTGATTGAAAAATATTGGGAATCAAAACAATATGACAAATGCTTTGAAGGTCATTTGGCATTGGCGGAGCAGGGCTATCCCCTTGCTGAATGTCAAATAGGCTATTTCTATTATGAGGGACTTGGTGTTGAAAAGGACTTGGAAAATGCACTATATTGGACTCGCCGTGCCGCAGAGCATGGTGATAGAGATGGACAATGCAATTTGGCATGGTTTTATGAAGATGCAATCGGTGTAGAACGAGATATCGAACAGGCTAAGCATTGGTATCGACTTGCGGCACTGCAAGGCCATGATTTAGCAATCGAGAAGTGCAAAGAAATTGGAGTCACATTGTAATTACACATCGCAGCATAATGAGCAGATTGTCAAAAATTTGAATTTACCGAGGAGAAAACAGAGATGATTGACGAGTTACAGTTATACATTCCTCGTTCAAATGATGGATGGTTCTATGTGAAAATGATGTCTGATCCGGAAACGATGGCTTATAACGCGCCTTGGTTTCCGCCTGATGGATGTATTCCTGACCCGGATTCAGGGTGGGTGGAGTTGCAGAAATCTTGGATTGGGAAAGCACCGGAGAGATTCTATGCTTTTCTACAAAGAAAGACCGATGGGGCCTTTGTCGGAGACGTGAATTATCATCATAATCCGAAACAGAGTTGGTGCGATATGGGAATCGTGATTTTCGCGCCGGAGAGAGGAAAAGGGTATGGCAAACAAGGACTTCGCCTATTGTTGGATCGTGCGTTTAAGGTGGACGGAGTATCCTGTTTGCACAACGATTTTGAGGATGCCCGCATTGCTGCATATCGTATCCACAAAGCGGTTGGTTTTCGGGAAACCGGAACACTTGACCGAATCATTCATTTAGAATTGACCCGGGAAGATTATTTGAAAGGCATTTCTGTCTGCTGCGACAAATGAGGACTTTATCGGGATAACTTCCAGTTTAACGAACAGGAGATGATGATCGCATGAAGATCCTATATGAACTATCTTGGCTATGGGAAACGCTGGGCATTGCACTTGTGGTTGCGGCTGTCTGCATGGCTTGCGCCGCGCTGATTGGCAAGGCAGCAAAGAAGAAACTCAGCAAAAAGTTGTTGGCGGTCATAGGGGCTGCGGCATTTGTGGGCGCGATTCTGGCGGTCATTCTGATCGCCCGGACACCGATGCCGCTTTGACAGAATAGGAGAAACTGACAATGATTGTTCTTACAGAGCAGATAGAGATTCCGGCTTCCTATGAGAAAGGAGTCCCTACCACATGGAATGCAATCTCTATAACGGGAACTATCATGCAGGAAGCAAGATCCGCTTCCGCGAGATCGTCATGGGGCTGGACTACGATGTGACCGGCACAATTACGGAATGCGAACAGGATGAGAACCACTTCCGCATTGTATTCCGGAGCGACAAGAAAACGGCGTTCATCACCTTTGAAGGGAAAAGAACCAAAACAGGATGCCATTTCTCTCACACCGAGGCTTTCGGCATAATTCATACTTCGGAGCGTATATATGTGATAATTGCAATTGGGAAAATCGAGTGAGAACCACCCAGCGACACGTCTTTAGCATTGCAAGTACAAGGATCGTCGGTAATTCGATTTCAAAAAAAACAATTAGAGAAAAGGTTTCCGTTATGAAATAATCTTACAGTAAACCTTCCACCTACAAATAATACAAATAGTAGCCAAGGCCCCGGGTGCAAACCCGGGGCCTTTCCCATATTACTTCTTCCCCTGTACGATGAACCCACTAAACCCGGCCTTTTTCAGGCGGTCCAGCATCTTCTCGGCGTTGGCGCGGACGGCGAAGGCCCCCACCTGGACCCGGTACAGGGTATCGCCCTGGGCAGGCTCGGCGGGCTTGGGGGCCTCCTGCCTGGCCGGGACATAGGCCGCGCCCCATGCGTCGGACTCGGCGCAGCGCTTGACCATGCCCGTGGCGTAGTCCAGCAGCATCACCACCACCAGCACCAGCACCGGCGCCAGCAGCTGCACCCCGTAGGCACACAGCGCCCCCAGGGCGGCCGCCAGCGCGGCCTTGATCGTGTTTTCTTTCATGTAAAATCTCCGTTCCTGCCGCCTTGGGCGGCGTGATTACTGATTATCAGAGCGCCATGGCAGCCGGAACGTGGTTGCCGCTCACGCCTCCTTCAGCGAAATCTGGCTGAACACATTTTTCGTACCAACGCCGCCGCTTTTCTGGGAGAAACAGATAGCGTACCCCTTCCCGGCCTCCGGGGTTATGGAAGCGGAGCAAAGCTCCGTGGTGCTGTAGCAGACTCTGGCATTGGACACGTAGGTCCATACGCCGCCGCTTACGTTATAGGTCATCAGGTTCACACCACTATTTGCACTGGCGCATTTTGCCGCGAAAGTATAGCTTTTTCCGGCTTCCAGCGCCAGCGGGACCACGATGCCATAGCCGGAGAGCTGAGTTGCTGATGCGCTGCCCGTCTGGATCGTAAATTCCAGGGTATCCGTTCCGACAGCAAAATCCGTCATCGTCGCAGCGGTCGGACTCTGAGTAGTCCCGGCGAAAGACAGCGGATAATAGTACTTATCCGTGCCGAAGGACCTGCCCACGTTTCCGTCGGAATACTCCTGCCACTGAACACCTGTCCGACCGGTCATATCCCACAGGGGAGTCACCTGACCGCCGCCGCTGTCACCGCTATGCACACCCAGCATTGTCTCATAGATCATCTGGCCCAGCTTCGCGTAGCCGCCCTCCGTGGGGTGCACGCCGTCGTTGATATCCTGAGCCGGATCCAGCACACAGTTGTTGGGCGAGATAGCCACGGAGATGTTGCCGGAAAAGTGCTCCATCAGCGCCTTGGACATGCGGATCGTGTTCATGCGGTAAATGAACTCAATCTGACTGGTGCCGTATTTCTCCGTAAAAACGGAGGGGTTCCCGTTGGGCGGCGTGAGCAGATCAACGATGACCTTGATGCTGCTGTCATAGTTCAGGATGGAGTTCACCATGGTATCCAGATACCCGATTGTCGCAGCCGCCGAGAAGGAATCCAGCCCGGCATAGAAGATGTCGTTGATGCCCAGTTGGAGGACCACCACACCCACGCCGGTATAGGCCTGCGTGGTCATATAGTGGCTGAAGTCGAACCCGTTGTTATAGAACGGGTTTGTATATGTGCCGTCTGCCGCCTTTGTGCAGTAGTCGGAGGCTTTCCAGCCGGCCCGTCCCTCATGTCTGGCCGGAGCCGTGCCCCGGGTCCCGAGCAGCGTCAGTGCTCCTCCGGCGGCTGAGAAACAGCTCAGGAGCTTTTGGCAGATGTAGTTGCCCTGGGTCACGGTGCTGTCGCCGATGACCAGCGCCGATGCGGTAACGGCCTTGTTGGCTGCGGCGATGATCGTGCATGTGCCGCTCGCCAGCAGGCTGTAGCCGGAGTCGTACACCCTCCACTGCAGTGGATACGTCCCGGGTGCGTTGGCCGTTATAGACAGATGATCTCCATACCGCTTTGTAGTCAGCCCGTTCGCTGCGCTGCACCAGAACATGGCGTTCTGCTGGGATATCACATTAGCATAGTAGATATTGAATTCGCTGCCGGTCAGAACCCTGACCACTGCGGGAATGGCCACGGCGATGACCCTTGTATCCTCTGCATCCGCGCCATCGTTTACGGTAGCAATCGCCGTCCCATCCACCTCGATGGTGGTCACTTTTCCGCTTTTCGTGGCTGTCACCACCGGGCTATGACCCGCAGGTCCCTGCGGGCCGGTTGCACCGGCGGGGCCTTGCGGGCCAATCGGGCCGGTGTCGCCCTTCTCTCCGGTGTCGCCCATCCCCTTGATATGCTCCATCAGCTGATCGTACACGTCTGGCGTGGGGTTGGCGGGAGCGCCGCTGGGCGTGGTGACGGACGGTAGCACCCGCAGGTCCGCCGCCCGGCTGGTGTGCAGGTCTCCGGCGTACAAGCCCACGGATGCCCACCCCGGCGTGCTGAGCACCGGCAGAGCCGCCGTGTCGCCGGCGAATACCACGTCCTGATAGGTGCCGTCCGCCAGGTTCACCCGCATAGTTTTGGTGTCGTAGGGGGTCCACTCCTGATCCAGGTCCCACGCCACCGTGTAGTCGCTGTTGCCGCAGATCACAGTCCCCGTGCCTCCGGCCCGCTTGTCCCGAATTTTGATCTTGATTTCAGGCATTTGCATCATCTCCCTTCGGATACGCCCGCACGCGGCGGAAAAGTTGCACCCGCTGTTGCCGTCTCCTCTATTGTAACGGATGCCGGGCCGGGATTTCTCCCCGGCCCGGCATTTTTTTCAGTTTCCCCAAGCGTTTGGGATTCTCACTCCCACGGCGTGCCCTTGTCGCTCCAGGTGGAATTTTTCAGCGCCAGCCACATGGCCTTCTGCTGGCTGGGCGTCAGGCCCATGGACTGGATATAGGCTACGTACTTGGCCTTCAGGGACCCGGACACGGTTTTGCCCTCCGCATCCTTGTCGCTCTCCAGGGTGGCCACATACTCCATGGCGGTGCTCAGCGTGTCATAGCTGATGCCAGCGGGCTTGGCGTAGCTGTTGTACGCCTCCCGCAGTTTCTTGCTTTCATATGAGTCTATTCTGTAATTATGCCCCGGAATGTGGAGAATTATTATCGTTTGCAGGAGGTAGAAAGAGGTACGCAGATGAAGATACCAAAGGCTACAAAGCTGCCATCCGGCAGATACCGGGTGCAGGTGCAGGTAAACGGAAGGCGGGTAGGGGAGACCTTCGACACGCCCGAGGAGGCGCAGTATTGGGCCGCCGGGATAAAAACCAGGATGAAGGACGCCAATAAGCCCGCCAGAAGGGTTACTGTGGCAGAGGCTGTGGACCTGTACCTGGAGCGTCGCAGCGCCGTACTGTCCCCGGCAACCATCGCCGGTTACCGCAGGATCCAGAAGAACCTGTTTCCGCCGAGAAGGGACCAAAGACCACCAGCGGCTTTCGCCGTGTCCATATCCCAAAGCCCGTACAAGAGCTGCTGGCCACCGCGCTGCACACGTCAGACCATCTCACTGAACTGACCGGTCACGCGATATATTGCGGCTTTTCCCGTATCTGTGAAAAGGCGGGTGTTCCGCATTACCGGTTCCATGATCTACGCCATGTGAACGCCTCTGTTATGCTGGAGGCGAAGATACCGGACAAGTACAGCACCAAGCGTATGGGGCATGCCACGCCCAACATGCTCAAGACCACATACCAGCACATTTTCCGCGAGGACGAACGTCTATATGACGATGTCATTGAGGAGGGGCTGGAGGCCATTCTTCACCCGGACAAGTAGTCCGGTTTTCGTGTGCGTTTCCGTGTGCGTTTTTAACGCAAACAATGCACACGAACTGTAAAATCCTGTGGCATTTTGCAAAATTGTAAAGCCAGAAAACCCGCATGGATAAAAGGAAAAGACCAGAAACCGACGTGGCTTCTGGTCTTTCATTTTGGTGGAGCAGGGGTGCTCAAGGATGAACACCCCTCCGAAGCTCCGGTTTCGCTTTCAAATGCCGTTTCTATA
>OFML01001254.1_pt1 | contig 14878 bp, 20 predicted proteins | sample 1541831 | NCBI WGS metagenome assembly OFML01 (sample SAMN04209237, study PRJEB22552) | human gut metagenome | biome: gut; material: feces | host: Homo sapiens | place: USA: Oklahoma | reverse complement strand
CGGCGGGCTCGCGTGCGTCCTCGGTGCGGCGGCCGGGTATCTTGTCTCCGGCTCGCTCGCATGGGGGCTGCGGTATATGGCGGCGCTCGTGCTCGTGTTTACAACGGCCTTTCTCCTGCGTGAAACGGCGATCGCGCACCGGTCGTGGTTTATGCCCGCCGTCGCCGCCGCCGTGATGGGCGCTACCGGCGCTCTGAACGCCTTTGATAAGCTTTTGCAGCTCCCCGTAGCGGTCGATCTCGCTACCGAGGTCGTGCTCACGGGGCTTTCGGCGTATCTCTTCCATATGGCACTCACCGCCGAGCGGCTGCGGCTGGAGCGGGAGGAGCTGCGGCGGGAAGCGGGCGGCGTACTGATCCTCTGCTGCGCGCTGATGGCGCTCGCGCGCGTCACGATCATGGACGTTCTCTGTCTTGGCCGTGTGGCGGCGGTGCTGTGCGTTATGGTCTCCTCGTTCGGCGCGGGCGCGGCGGAGGGAGCGCTCATCGGCGTCATCACCGGGCTGTCGATGGATCTCGCGTCCCCTGCAACGCCGATCTTCACGATCTGCTACGGCTTCGCGGGACTGATGTCGGGCGTCCTCAAGCGGCAGGGACGGCTCGTGTTTCTGTTGGTCTTCCTCGCGTCCAACACGCTCGCCGTGTTCTGGAACTGGGAGGCGAACCCCTGTCTTCCGGCGCTGTACGAGGCGTTCTGCGCTTCCGTGATCTTCTTTGTGCTTCCGGCCAAGACGATGACGTTCATCGTCTCCATGGTGCAGCGTCCCGCTCTTGGCGAGGGCGAGAGCGGCATGCGCCGGTACACCGCCGCTCGGACGCGCGCTCTTGCGGACGCGTTCCGCGAACTGTACGAAACGGTGCGCCGCAGCGCAGAGAGCAAGGAAAACGACGCCGACATTGCCACCGTGTACGACCGCGCCGCGGAGGAGATCTGCGTCCGCTGCCCGCGGAAAGAAAAATGCTGGCAGGAAAACTATATGGATACGCTCACGCTGTTAAATGACGCTACCGCGGCCATGCGCCGCCGGGGGCATCTGGAGCTCGCCGATCTTCCGACGCGCTTTCGGGAGCAGTGCAAAAGCTCTGCGCCATTCACCGCAGCGGTCAATTCCGAGCTCCGTGCGCTCATCTACCGGCGGCAGCTCCGCTCGCGGCTGCGGGAGAACCGCATGGCGGCTTACGGACAGTACCGGTATCTCGCCGGGGTGCTCGACGCGATCAGCGAGGATCTGCGCTGCGCGAACGGCTCGGACACGATCGCCGAGCGGCGTCTTGTGCGGTATCTCAACTCGCTTGATATCGACGCGGAGGTATCCGTCTTCCGCGACCCGACGGGGCGGCTCCGCGCCGTGATCGAGAGTGCGAGACTTCCGATCCTCTTTCGGGAAGCGGACTATATGCAGGAGGTATCCGATGCGCTGGGCGTCCGCATGTGCCGCCCGGCGTCGTTCAACCAGAACGATACGCGCCTTGTTCTGCTGGAGGCCGAACCTCTTGCCGTGTCGGTCGGCGTGGCGGCGGTGAAGAAGGAGGGAGAACCGGTCTCCGGCGACCGGGGGACGTATTTCAAAACTGAGCAGGGCGTGCTGTGTGTGCTGCTCTCGGACGGCATGGGCAGCGGCGAGCAGGCGGCGAAGGAATCCATCTCGGCGGTGCGCATTTTAGAGCGCTTCCTCCGCTCCGGTGTAGAACCCGCCACGGCGATGAAGATACTGAACTCCGTTATGCTTTTAAAAAGCAGCGAGAGTTGGGGCTATGCCGCCGTTGACCTCATGTGCATCGACCTCTTCACCGGTCAGGCGGGGTTTTATAAATACGGCGCCGCGCCTTCGTACATCCGCAGCGGCCGCAATGTCCGCCGCGTCAAGGGCATGACGATGGCGGCGGGCGTCCTCGCGGGAGAGGGCGAGCCGCCGGACGTCGTGCGGCTGCACATCCGACCCGGCGCGCTCGCTGTTATCGCAAGCGACGGCGTTGTAACGCGGGAGGATGATACGTGGCTGCGGCGACTTCTTCTCGACGACGACGGCACGGATATGCGTGCTCTGGCCCGCAGCGTCGTCCACGAGGCGGGCGAGCGCTACGGCTACAAGGATGACATGACCGTCCTTGCCATCCGGCTGGAGGAGCGCAAATGAGCGGAAGAGAGCGTCTGCGGCGCGGTTGGCTGCGGTTTGGAAAAGTGGGCCGCAAACCGAATAAGGATGGCAAAAACCGGTTATGCTTGGAGAAGAACCGCTGCCGGGAGGAGGAAGAGTTCCCCGTGGTCAAAGGAATCTCCAAAAGAGTCATCGTCGTAAAATCGCCGGACCCGAAAATATTCGAGCAGGCCATATTCATCATCCGCGAGGATTTTGCCGGTCAGTCCGGCGTGAGCGAAAAGGACGTGCTGCGCGAAGCGCGCGCCGCGGCGAACAGCTATCTCGGCGGCGGAAAACGAACGACCGGCAAGCTCTTTGCCCGGCTGCGAGCGCCGCTCTATGCCGCGGCGGGCGCCATCGCCGGGGTGATCGCGTGGTTTGCCCTGCATCTGGCGCATCTCTGAAAAATCGGAGCCGGTCGATTATGACCGGCTCCGATTTTTTCGGTTGCGCGATGCGCGGCGGGATGATAAGATAAACGCATAATACATAAAAGGAGTACAGCCATGTACGAAAACCATATTGCCGATATCACTCTCGCGCCGGAGGGTGAAAAGAAGATCCGCTGGGCGGCGGGACATATGCCGGTGCTCGCAGCCATCGCGGAGGACTTCCGCGAAACGAAGCCGCTCGCCGGGTTGCGCGTGGCGCTCTCAGTGCATCTGGAAGCGAAAACCGCGTGGCTCTGCCGCGTCATGGAAATGGGCGGCGCGGAAATGCACGTCACGGGCAGCAACCCGCTCTCCACGCAGGATGACGTTGCCGCGGCGCTCGCCGCGGGCGGGATGCACGTCTGCGCCGTCCACGGCGCGACCGCGGAGCAGTACCAGAGCGCGATCGACGCCGTGCTCGAAACGGCGCCCAACATCATTATCGACGACGGCGGCGATCTCGTCCACCGGATGCACACGAAGTATCCGGAGCTTATCCCTCAGGTCATCGGCGGCTGCGAGGAGACGACGACCGGTATATTGCGCCTGCTGGCGATGGACCGCGCCGGGGAGCTGCGTTTTCCGATGATGCTCGTCAACGACGCGGACTGCAAGCACCTTTTCGATAACCGCTACGGTACCGGCCAGAGCGTCTGGGACGGCATCATGCGCACGACGAACCTCATCGTCGCGGGCAAGGAGGTCGTGGTCTGCGGCTACGGCTGGTGCGGCAAGGGCGTGGCGATGCGCGCGCACGGTCTCGGTGCGCGGGTCATCGTCACGGAGGTCGACCCCGTGCGCGCGATCGAAGCGCACATGGACGGCTTCACCGTCCTCCCGATGGACGAGGCGGCCAAGCGCGGCGACATTTTCGTTACCGTCACGGGCTGCGACGATGTGATCTCCGCACGTCACTTCCCTATGATGAAGGACGGCGCGATCCTCTCCAATGCCGGCCACTTCGATGTGGAGGTCAATGTGGCGGCGCTGCGCGAAATGGCCGCGGAGCACTACGAGGCGCGCCATAACATCGAGGGCTACGTCCTCCCGAACGGAAAAACGCTCTTCGTGCTGGCGGAGGGACGCCTCGTGAATCTTGCCTCCGGCGACGGCCACCCGGCGGAGATCATGGATATGAGCTTTGCGGTGCAGGCTATGAGCGCCAAATATCTTGCCGACCACCGCGCGGAGCTTCACCCCGGCGTCATCCGCGTCCCGCACGAGATCGACGACGCCATCGCCCGCAAAAAGCTCTCCACGCTCGGCATCACCATTGATACGCTCACCGACGAGCAGAAAAAGTATCTTGGTGTTTAAATTATGTAAACTAAGACAGCGCCCTGCTTTTTGCGGGGCGCTGTCTTTTAAGTTTATAAATTTACATAATTAGATTTACATAATTTTAAACTTCCGGCATTTGGAAATCGCCTCACGGTGCTTCTGCTGCGCGGCGAGAAGATACCAGCGCTTGGCCTCGTCCATGTTCTTCACAACGCCTTCGCCGTTTTCATAAAGTGTGGCGAGATTGTACTGCCCGTCGCGGTCACCGTGCTCGGCGGCGCGCTGCGTCCAGTAAAGCGCCTTGGCGAGGTCCTTTTCCACGCCGAGCCCGCGGTAGTAGAAGTACCCGACCTGGCATTCAGCGAGGGGATAGCCCTTTTCGGCAAGTTCCAGATGACCGGCGAAGCACTTGTCGTACTGCTCCGTGTCCCAGTATTTTTCGATCAGCTCGTCGCACCGGTCCAGCTCCGGGCAGGGCTTGTAATAACTTGATGCCATGCGACTACCCCCTTACCGGAACAGGGGCACAAGCCCGACGACCAGAATTATAATGATAAGGATCGGCAGAATGTACCGGAAGTAAACTTTGAATTTCGGGGACATTTTGATGCCCGTGCCTTTGTTGCACTCGGCGAGATACTTATCAAAGCCCCAGCCGCGCTTGCTCACGCAGAACAGCAGATAGACAAGCGAGCCGATCGGCAGCAGCAGGGAGCTGACGAGAAAGTCCTCAAAATCGAGAATGTCCTTCCCGGGCATCGGGTGGAAGCCGCTCCAGACGTTATAGCCGAGAACGCACGGGATGCTGGCAAGAAAGAGCACCGCGCCGACGATGCCGACGGACTTTTTGCGGCTCCAGCCCCAGTTATCGCACGCGCTCGCGATCAGGTTTTCAAAGACCGCCGTCACGGTGGAGAAGCTCGCAAACGTCATAAAGAGGAAGAAGAGCGAGCCCCACACGCGGCCGCCGGGCATGTCGAGGAAGATTTTGGGCAGCGTCATAAAAATGAGCGCGGGGCCATGGTCCAGCTCCACATTGTAGCTGAAGCAGGCGGGGAAGATGATGAGACCGGCCATGATCGCCACGAATGTGTCCAGCGCGCAGATGCGCACCGCTTCGCCGGTGAGCGTGTGGTCGTCATGCATGTAGCTGCCGAAGATCTCCATGGCGGCAATGCCGAGACTGAGCGTAAAGAACGCCTGATTCATGGCGTTCGTGATGACGTTGAAAATGCCGACGGAGCGGATCGTGTCCATGTTCGGGCGCAGATAGAAATCAATGCCCTTGGCCGCGCCGGAGAGCGTCAGACTGTGCACGGCAAGCACGACGATGAGCGCCAGAAGGCACACCATCATGATCTTCGTGACCTTTTCGAGCCCCTTCTGCACGCCGCCGGAGCACACGAGCAGGCCGCCCGCCACGGTGATCGCCATGAAAATGCCCATTTCCACGGGGTTGCCGAGCATGTTGGCAAACACGCTGTCAGACGTTTCCACTGTGACGGTCGTGAACGCGCCGGAGACGAACTTGAAGAAGTAGGCGAGCATCCAGCCGGAGACGGTGGTATAGTACATCATCAGCAGCAGACAGCCGATGACGCACGCCCAGCCGTGCCAGTGCCATTTGCTCCCGGCGGGCTCAAGAGCTTTGTAGCCGAGAACGGCGCTCTTCCGGCTCGCGCGGCCGACGGCCAGCTCCATCGTCATCACGGGGATGCCCATAATGATGAGGAACAGCAGATAAAAGAGGACGAAATACCCGCCGCCGTTCTGGCCGGCCAGATACGGGAACTTCCATACGTTTCCGATGCCGATGGCGCATCCGGCGCTCACAAGAATGAACCCGATGCGCGAATTGAAGTTTTCTCTCTTCATGTTCTTTCCAACTCTCTTGGTAGTATGTATAATATCAATATCATACCACGCAGATCGATTTAAAGCAATAAAAGGATAAAAGATTTGTCATAACTTTCGCTGTCTATCGCAGACGGGGATAATGGTGTGGTTGTGTACAATGTGGGGATATGAAGAGAAGAGGCTCCCCCGCCATAATAAAGTATGGCTCTTCCGGTTCCGTTACCGAAACCGGCGCTCAACAGGGGAAATCCTCTTCTACGGTTACTATACGCCAGACGGAGGGGAATGGTCAAGAAAAATCTTCCGGCCGGGCGAGAGACACCGCTGCCCGCCGCCGGATGAGCGCCGAAGAGCGAAAAATTACGCCGCCCGAGCTGGGCGACGCGGATACCGTGTTTGCGGATGGAAATACAATGGCCGCCTATGCGGAAGCGAACGGGAATATTCGGCGGAACAACATCGAATACGCTGACAATGCGGCACGGAACGCGGCGCAAAAGGCGCTGCACGATCGCATGGTCAACGAAGGGAAAATACTTGATCTGACCGAAAACCGTGAAAATGTCTCGCAGTATTTTCCAGACCTTCGTTCCATGCCGAAAGCGGAAAGGACGGGGCTTCTCCGAGAGAAAATCCAAACACTCAAAAATTATCTGCGCACCTACCTCAACCAGCTAAAAGGCGTGAACTTTGAGTTCGAGGTCAACGGCAACACTATCGAAGCAACGGCTTACAACGCTGGAATCAAGGAAGTTTTGCAAAATCTCACGCAGGACAAAGCCGGTATGCTGTCGGCGAGTGAGGAGATATTCCGAAATGCAGAATATCTCTATAGCACGCAGGATAAAACGGGAAACTCAACCGTTACCGGCTGGGATTACTTTTATGTTCCGATAAAACTTGGTGGAGATGCCGTAGGGGTGCGCATCGCCGTTCGGAACACGGTGAAGCCGCGCGAGGCGCAAATCTACAACTGGGGCATAAAAAGAGAGGGCACATCCTTGGACGGTGTTGGACACTTGCCAAAAGGCAGCAATTCCGCCGATGTCTCATCAGATGTATCCTCTACGGCTACTATACGCCAGACGGAGGGGAATGGTCAAGAAAAATCTTCCGGCAGGGCGGGCGTGGAGGTATCCGGGATCAACAACCGCATGGCAACGGAGCTGGACGGTGCGGATACCGTGTTTGCAGATGGCAGTATCTCGGCATTGAGCGTGGAAAGAAAGATCACGCCGGAGACAAGCGAGGAAGCGCGGTACGAAATTCTAAAAGACCGGACGATCCGCCCGGCGAGCGTTGAGTATGACAAGCTCGAAGATACGGATACAGCGGCGATCTACGACGGACTCAGCGCTGCGCAAATAGCGCAGGCAAAAAAGGCCATCCGAGCCATTGCGAAGAAGCTGGGACTGCATCAGGTCGATCTGAAAAACAGCAGGATCGAATTTCCGTTCCGATTCTCCAACGCGAATGCAGGCGCAAGTGCGCAGCATCAGAGCGAGTACGGCGGACTTTATATGACGGTTGCAATGACAAAAATAAAGGAATCCGACGTCGTAAAAAAGCTCCAAGCCGGCGAAAGCGCCGCGGCCACTTCTCTGCTATCGGATTCCAACATCAGCATACAGGATATCTTCCGGAGTGTCAAGGCAGGAGACGGACGATTTCTGAAGTATGCACCGGACGCCTTTCTGAACGATGCGCAGAATGCCGCAAAACGGAGAGCGATTCAACGTCAAACGGGGGAGGGCGCTTCGTACAAGATTGACGGAAACGGCAGGGCAAGTGTGGAGGTAAAAAACCGGAACACCGAAACGAGCGAAGAGGACGCCAGACGGGATTTCTCGCCGGCGGGCGAGCCGCCTCGGGTCCACCTTGCCGCGGATAGCTTTTGCAGCATCACGCACGCGTTGATGCCGCAAAAGCTGCGGCTGCGGAGAAACCGTTCTGCCTTCTTCTGCCCCCGGCAGCGGCAGACCGCTTTCCCCTCGGTTCAAATCCTGTCAAGAAAGGCATATACCAAAAAGGATTCCCTGCCCCATAGGGCAGGGAATCCTTTTTGGTACGCCAGACGGGATTTGAACCCACGATTAGAAGTTTGGGAAAACTATTGAAGAAGCGAGAAAAACGAGCGTTTTCAATGGCTTTCTGGATTTTTGAAACAAAAAAATAAGAACGATGCGGGAACGTGAATGTGCGTTTTTAGGCGTTTTTTGACACTTTTTTACTAACGGATTTACTAACGGAGGCGGAGTAGAACTTGCGCATCTTCTTGGCAGAGCGTGAGAGGTCTTTTTCTGAAAGACGGAGATAATGATCGTGAACGGTTTTCCAGTTGCTCCACCCGCCGACGCGCATGGTCTCCTCTTCCGGCCAACCGAGATGGTAGGCGAGGGAAGCAAAGCTGCTGCGGAGCCCTTGGAAGCCGACCTCTGGGAGATCGTGTGCAGCGCAGATGCGGTTGATCCGACGACGGGTGTTATCGTTGCATGGACACATACTTCCGGTATGATCTTGGAGCAGCTCCAGCAGGCGGGGAATCACGATGGGGACAACGCGCTGCGAGAGGGCGGACTTGTTCTCCTCGCGGTGGATCCATGAGCCATCGTCGGCGTAGACCGTGGAGCCGGAAACGCGGATCGTCTCGGACTTGCGGTCTATGTCCTCCATGCGCAAGGCGAAGATCTCCGAGCGGCGAAGGGAATGGAGAGCGAGCAGAGCGGGAAGTTCGACAGGGGTGCCGCGGATGAGATCGACAAAGACGAGGATCTGGTCATAATCGAGCCACGGAGTAACCGTTTTCGGTATCGCGCCGATGTCCACCGGATCAAAGGGAATCTTGAATTCTTTGAACGCTGCGGCAACGAGGCTTATCTCATTGTGCAGCGTCTTTTTTGCTACGCGCTTTGATTCGGCATCGATAGCCTGCGGCCAGTTGATGGAGCGGATATCTTTGTCCATATAAGCTGGGAACGCATTTCGGCGGATACCATAGTAGCCGCGAAGCGTGGAGGGAGAGCGGACGAGCCGACGCTCGATGTATTTGTCTAACAGCTCACCCAACGTCTGGCGGGGGAGCTTGCTCTCCTGCTCAATGAACCCGGCGCGGATGGCGAGGGCTTTGGTGCGGCATGCCTCCTCCGTGGGCTCGGTGACGTTCACGCCCTCGCGGCGGAGCTGAACCGTCCAGCTGCCGGAGGGGAGCTGCCGGGGAGCGGGGATCTTGAGCTTCTTTTCCTTTTCGCGGAGCTGCTTCTTTCCGCACCAGTTGCAGTACAGCGAGTTTTCCGGGATATCGCGCGAGCAGTTGCAGCACTTCATTCATTTTCTCCTTTGCGCTGCCGGTGGCGGCGGTATACACGGATGATGAAGAGGACGACCATAAGCGCGGCGATCGCAAAACAGACCATCGAGAACACCGCGACGAAGTTCCACTCGCCGCGGAAGAAACCGATATCCGCGCAACGAAGATCCAGCGTAACACACCAGATGACAACGACAAAGCAGAACACGCCGAGCATCAGAATGACGGTGCGGAGATATTCGATATCCCGGACGGCGGATTCGTACCGCGACTTCCAGTGGGAGGCGTCCTGCCGGGCAAGCTCCGTTTCCGCGCGGCCGCTCGGGGAGAGAATGCCGAAGGTTTCATCGAGCGAGACGTGCAGCTCCCGGGAGATGCGCACGACCGTATCAATGCTGGGGTTCGTGGATTTCGGGGAAAAGGCGTACTCCACGGTGCTCGGCGACAGATCGGCGGCTTCGGCAATGTCCGGGAAGGTGCGTGTGCCCTTGGCCTCCCGCCAGCGGTTTTTCAGCACGTCCATTTCGTTCATGTTCTCCGTCCTTTCGTTATTTTCGGGGTGAACCGGGATATATTCGTGTCGAAAAAGCTGAACTCCGGCTCGCCCGCAAAGCGTTCGGTTTCGGATCTTGTGCCGGTCTGTTACGATGCAGTAACAGCAGGGCGAGCGGGACGCCCTGCGGCAGACGTCCGGGGCGGGTCTGTGGCACGGCTTCCCCCGGGCGTTCGCCTACACTATGGCACTATCCGCGGCAGAACGGCACGGAAAATATATAAATTTGTAAGAATATACAAGAGAATAACCAGAAATGCAACAAAATGACAAGGGGGGAAGAAATGGAAGAGACGAAGATCGAGGAGATCGTGCGGATGCTGCGACGGATAGACATACGGCAGCTGCGGAGGGTGTACTTCTTCGTGCTGGGGATGATGTAGCGACGGGAGGAGCAGAGCCCCTCCCCTACAAGACCATCTTCGTGAGGTAACGAAAAAGGTAAAGAGAGAACCCGTCGGAAATTCCGACGGGTTCCTTCTGTCAGTCAAACAAATCGCTGTGTGTGCCGGTACGGGTGAGACAGAGCGTCAGCTCGCCATGGGATATCTCGTAGATCAGCAGCCAGTCCGGCGTGATGTGGCACTCGCGGCAGCCGATATAGTCGCCGGAGAGCGCGTGGTCGCGGTTCTTTTCCGGGAGCGGCTTTTCCTCGGCGAGAAGCTGCACAACGTTTTCCAACAGGCGCACGTCATAGCCGCGGCGGACGATGCGCTTATAGTCCCGGCGGAAGGCTGTCTGAAACTTAATCGTCAGCATTGAGCGCCTCCATCAGATCCGCGACGGAATGGAACGGGCCGCTCAAGCCGATGCCGGCCTCGGCGTCCTCGATCGCCTTTCTCGTTTCGGCGTTCGGGATCTCCGCGCCGATCTCAAAGGGGATGCGGTATTCGCGGACGGCCTTTTTCGCAAAGACGGTGACGGCGGCGGTGACGGAAAGCCCCATATCGGCACAGAACGCCTCGAACTGCTTCTTGAGCTCGCTGTCCATACGGATATTCATAACCGTGGTTGCCATACTATCAGCTCCTTTCAATATTTGTATATACATTGTATTACATGATATACACGTTGTCAACATAAAAAAGAGAACGGAGGTCAATCTCCGTTCTCTTTTCCTTTTTGCAGGGCGTTGTAGGACTCGTAGACATTGCAGACAAACTCAAGCGCGGCGCGGATGGCGGGTTCGGGTGTCTTGCGCAGGGCGTCGATGAACGCGAGCACCTCGGGCGAGGCGCTCTCTTTGGACAGGCCGCCGAAGAAGCGGGCGCGATCCTCATCCTCCGTGAGCTGCTCGAGCATCTCTCCGGTGCCATCGCGGAGCCAGGCTTCCCGCACATTGAATACGCGGCAGATCAGCGAGATCACCGCATCGGACGGGGCGGAAACATCGACTTCATATTTTCCGATAATTCCGCGCTGGATGCCGAGACGGTCGGCGAATTTCTGCTGCGTGAGGTCAAGAGAATTGCGCAGCTCTTTGATACGACTGCCAACGGACATAGGCAGCACCTCCTTTCGAGGACACTTTAACAGCCTTAGAACAGAAAGTCAAGAAAAAATGTTCCAATAGAGCAAAAAAGGCTTGACAAATGCACTGATAGAGCATATGATTGCACCATAAGAACGAAGCGCTGTTCCGGTCAATCGCCCTTTTCGACCGGGAAAGACTCTGATTCTATCCAATGCCAAATTGTCCAAGCGAGCGAAGCGGCGCACAGGACGGCAAAGAGAACCCAATGCAAAGGCGTGACATCGCCTTTGGTAACGAACAGAGAGGCCCCGGCTATGCTGTATGCGAAATACAGTACACGGTAGACACGAGCGACCGGGAGACGGATAAAGTGCTTGCCGTTGAGAATTTCAAAGAGGCACAGAACGGGAAGGAACCAAGCGATTTCAACGAGAAGGTTCACCAGATATTCGTTGTTCAACGGGCCGTCGAAGAAAGAACGTGGGAGAATTTCGTCGATGAGCCAGTATGCGATTTCATTCGTACGGACTATGAGACCGAAAAACCACATGGCGAGCGGGACAAGGCCGATGAGGCAGAAGAGCGTGAAGTGATCGTTTTTCTCTGGTTTGTTCATGATATCAAATCCTTATGTTGGGAGGTGAGCGGGGTGAGAAAAGACAAGCTCAATCCGAAGGCAGCAAATCTGATAGGGGAAGCTCTGGATGCCGATGAGCGTACTGAACGCTTTCTTCGACAGATGATTCCGAGTATAGGTCTGCAAGAGAAAGTTGCGGATGAAGATTACGAAGCACCTCAAGAACCTTGAAGTTGACGAGAGCCTCGTCGGAAATGTCCCAGATGAGATGACAAAGTTCTTCGGCGAGGACGGTGTACAGAAAATCCGTACCGATGAGCGGAGCGAGGTTCGGGAGCGGGTAAATCGCCAGGCGAAAGCATATAGCGCGTTCCGGACTGTCAAGCGAAATTGTAAACGACTCTTCGCCGAGAAAAAAGCAATGAACCGGCAAACTTCCGATGATCCGGTTCTCTTTTTCCAACTGATCGGCAACGGCGCGGAAAACATCGTATAGAGCGCAGCTTATCACATCCGGGAGCGGAGCGGTTGTGCGAAGAATGATCTTGTCTGCAATGCGAGGATCTACGACGGGGCCAGAAGATGCGACAGAACCGATGAGCTGAGACATAAAACAAACCTCCTTTTCTGAATATTTCACTATATCAGAAAAGGCGGGGAAAAGACAAGAGATAGGAGGCAATGCAAATGGGCGATGGAAATTCGGCGATGACGGTTGCGCTGTGGCTGCTTCAGAACCCGGAGATAGATGAGCTGAAACGGCGCACGGACGCGCTGGAGAAGCGCGCGGCGGCGCTGGAGAAGGAGATCGTCCTTCTCGTCTGGGCGATAGCGGCAGCGGCCGCGGCGGTGGCGGCGGTGCTGCTGGTGTGCATGTAAGGAGGTGAGGACATGAGCGAGGAAATCAAAGTGATGATCGAGGACGCCGTGCGGAAGCTGGAGACGCTGCCGCCGATGCAGCAGAGTCTGTGCGTCGGGTTCGTGCTCGGAGCGGGCGCGACCGAGAACACCAAGAAGGACGAGAAGGAGGCGGGGTAAATGCCGAGAGTACGGCTGGCCGTTCCGGCGGAGCAGAGGAAGATCGAGGCGGATCTCACGGAGCACTGCACGGGCGGCGCGCGATACGCCGACATGACGCAGATCGGGCGGTATCTCGGGATAGAGAACCGGAGGATCGTCGCGGAGTTTCTGGACGGGCTGCCGTGCTTCCAGCGCGGCACAAAGAAGAAGTGGCGCGTGGACGATCTGGCGGCGCGGATTTTGGAAGCGACGAAATAGGGGGGACAATCCCTCCGGCGGCGACGCCGCCACCTCCCTTTGCACAAGGGAGGCTTAACCCCTCCGACCGCTTCGCGGCCACCTCCCCTGTCAGGGGAGGCAAGGGGGGAGAAGCGGGGAGGCAAGGGAGCTTCGGGAGACATTTTTGAAAGGACTAAGAACGATGAGAGGCATTTGTTTTCTGTGCGGCGCGTCCGAAACGCTCGAGCAGCACCACATTTTCGGCGGGGCCCGGCGGCCTGCTTCCACGAAGTACGGCCTCACGGTGCACCTGTGCCCGTGGTGCCACCGGATCGACGCGGACAGCGCGCACCGCTCCGGCAAGACCGCGGATCTGCTGCACCAGTATGGACAGCACAAGGCGATGACCGAGCAGAACTGGAGCAAGGAAGAGTTCATCGCGCACTTCGGCAAGAACTATCTCGACGAGGCGCAGATCTGGGGGATCGAGCACCCGGACGACAGCTGGGACAATGAGAGTGCCTTTCAGCTCGTGGAGGAAGGGGCGGTGCTGCCGTTTTGAAGGACGAATACATATGCTACCGCACCCAGTGCAAGTATCATTCCGGCAATGTGAGCGGGTCTGACGCGAGCTGCAACTACTTCTTTATCACCGGCGAGACCAAGACGAGCCGGGGCGAGGCGGACATCACGAGGAAATGCGGGCTTTATAAGCCGGGGACGGCGCTGCGGGTACGGGCGCAGCCGGTCGTGCTGCGCGGGAGCTCTCCGAGGAGGGAACCAAAGCAGCGAGCGGGGCGACTTTACGACTGGGCGCAGTTCCGGGCACTCTGGGATGAGGGCAAGAACGACCGGGAGATTGCGCGCATAATCGGATGCAACCCGGACACGGTGCAAAAGTGGCGGCACGGCGCGGGACTCCCGCCGAGATACCGGCAGGAGATCGACCGAGTGCGGCTGAAGGAGCTGTGGGAGGCCGGGATGGACGATCCGCACATTGCGAAGGAGCTCGGCGTTTCGACGATGTCCGCATGGCGGGCGCGAAACGGGATGGGACTCCCGACGCAGAAAGAGAGGGCGAAGGAATGAAAACGTGCAGGGGATGTCCGCACATCGCGCTGGACCAGTGGCCGCAGGGAAAGCAGGCGGTGCGCTGCCTGTACACCGGGAACGGCGACAGGTTCGGACGGGTGCTGCACGTTGTGCGGGACGGAAATCCGCATCCGGACAGTGTGAGGACGCCGAAGTGGTGCAAAAAGGAGCGGGACGGGGACGACAATCCCTCAGTCTCGCCTACGGCGAGCCAGCTCCCTTTACACAAGGGAGCCTTAGAAAGAAAGGAGAACATTGAATGATTCCGAAGGAGACGAAGTGCAAGTACTGCGGGCGGCCGGTCCTGTTCGTGCCGGGGCCGCGGGGGCTTTTGTGCGTGGAGGCGTCGCTGACGACGTACCGCTTCCGCCGGGCGGCGGAGAGCGGCGACGACATGGTGACGCTCTACACCAACAGCGGCACGCCGCTGCCGGTGATCGAGTGCGAGGAGGACGAAATGTGCGGGGCGGCGCATAAGTTCCATTTCTGCCCGAACAAGAAGAGAGAGAGGAAAACGAAATGAGCAGGAGCAAGGCGATGTTTGTCACAACGATGGTGATGGCGCTGTTGGCGGCGGTGATCTACTTCGTATGGCGCTACGGGCGCGGGTTCGGGATCATCGAGGCGCTGTTCGCGCTATACGGCTACGCTTCATTCGCCGCCGACATCTGCCGGTGGATGCGCCTGCCGGACGCGGCGATCCTCCAGAGAGGCGGGCGGCACGGATGAAGGCTTGCCCGTTCTGCGGCGCGGAGGCGCGGCGCTCCATAGCCCCGGCGAAGGGGCATCCAATGGGGACGTACATTGCGACGATACGCTGCGGGAACCCGCACTGCGGCGCGGAGATGCACACGCTGTATCCGGCGCCGCCGTGGACGAAGGACCCCGTGCGGCAGGCAAGGCTTGAGATCGAGAGACGGTGGAACA
>OFML01001247.1_pt1 | contig 14936 bp, 9 predicted proteins | sample 1541831 | NCBI WGS metagenome assembly OFML01 (sample SAMN04209237, study PRJEB22552) | human gut metagenome | biome: gut; material: feces | host: Homo sapiens | place: USA: Oklahoma | reverse complement strand
TGCGCCGGACCTTCTCCGCCTGATAATGCAGGGTAAACTGTGCCGTCAGGCGCAGCAGAGCCAGCATGGCCGGGGCCATCTGCCGCAGATCCTCCAGCAGCTCCGCCTCCGGCACAGAAAAGATCGCCTGAATGTCCTTCAGCGCCTTTTTGGCCTGCTCCAGCACCGCCTTGGCCCGCTCCCGGCAGGCGGCATTCTCCTCCCCCTTGGCCACGCCCATCCGCCGGAAGGACGGCACGCCCTGGGCAAGGCTGTCCCAGCCGCCGGCGGCCTTGTCCCGCAGGGCCTCCAGGTCCTGGGCCACCTCCAGAAACCGATCGCCGTAGGCCTTGTACACGGCAGGATAGTCCGCCATATCCTCCACGGCCCGGGTCAGCCGCCGGGCCCAGAAGTCCGCCCGGCGCAAGGCGTCCTCCATGAGATACCGGCCGCAGCCGGTGTCCGCCAGCTCCTGGGGGGTGACCTCCCAGCCCTGCCGCAGCTGCTCCAGCCACCGCAGGGGGTGCGGGTGGCTCTGGGTCTTTTCGTGGAGGTCCAGCACCAGGGCCTCCAGCGCCCGGTCATCCCGTCCGGCTCCCAGCGTCTCCGCCAGCTGGCGGGCGTTGCCGTCCTCCTCGATGTGGGCGTAAAAATCCTCCAATACCCGGTCCAGCACCCGCCGCCGCAGCAGCATGGCCTCCTGTTCGTCCAGCACCCGGAAATCCGGGGTCAGGCTGTGCTCCTCCACCGGGGGCAGCAGGTGCACGTTCTCGCGGAGCAGTCCGGCGCAGAAGGCGTCCACGGTTTTGATGTCCGCCTGATACACCCGCAGCATCTGCCGCCGCAGGTGGCTGTCCCCGGGCCGGTCCGCCACCCGGCGGGTCAGCTCCTGGGCGATCTTGCCCCGCAGCTCCGCCGCGGCGGCCTTGGTATAGGTGATGATCAGGAAGTCGTCCACCTGACAGCCCTCCTGCTCCATATAGGAAAACAAGCGCTCCACCAAAACCTTCGTCTTGCCGGAGCCTGCGGCGGCGGACACCAGAAGGCTTCCGCCCCGGTCATATACGGCTGTTTCCTGCTGCGGCGTCAGCGGCATGTGCTCCCCTCCTTCCCATTTTCCGCGTCCACGAATTGCCAGAATTCCTCCGGCTTTACAGTTCTGATATAGCGCACCCGATCGCCGCCCCGGCCCTCCTGGAAGGCACAGGCCGCAGCAAAATCGCAACGGTCGCAGGCCCGCTCCTGGGGTCCCCGTGCCACCGGGTCGGCGTCAATATTGCCGGAGCCGATCTCCCTGGCGATCTGGTGCAGCAGGTCCTCCACATACCGGCCCAGCTTCCCCAGCTGCTCCGCCGATGCGATGCCGTCGGAAATGGAGCCGTCCTTCTTCACCCGAATGGGCAGATAATGGGGTGCTTCCAGAGCGCTGTGCTCCATAGCCCGCAGCACCTCCGGGTCCGCCAGCACCATGCCGCTGCGGCGCAGCTCCTCCTGCAGGGCAGCCTGGAGCTTTTCCGGCTGGATGCCCCGGTCCTTTTTCAGGATCACCTCCCGGGCCGGGTGATACAGTACCCCCGCCGGCACAATGGGATAGCCGAAATAGCTGCGGCCCTCCTTCTCCAGAGTGAACAGGTACAGGAGCATCTGAATGCCCAGGCCGTACCGCAGGTCCGACAGGTCAAAGGCTTTTTTCCCGGTTTTGTAGTCCACCACCCGCAGATACAGCTTTCCGTCGTGGAGCCAGCCATCCACCCGGTCCACCTTGCCGCTGACGGACAGGGTCTCATCTCCCTCGGTGACGGTAACGGCGGGCAGCTGCCCGTCCCGGCCGCCGAAGCCCAGCTCGAAGGCCACCGGTGAAAAATCCGATTGGGCCAGCTCCCCGGCCATGTCCTCCACGATGGCGCAGGCCGCCGTCCGCAGCCGGGAAAACAGATACCGGAACCGGGCGCTTTTCTCCCGATAGCCGTCGATCTCCTCCCGGGCGTATTGGTCTATGTATTCCCGGACCAGGCGGCGCAGCTCCTCCCGCTCCACCCGGCTCCAGCCGCCCCGGTTCTTTACCTCCCGGGCCACATTTTCCAATAAATAGTGGATGAACGTGCCGATCTCCGGGGCTTCGAAGCCCGCCGGTCGGCGCTCCCTGGCCCGCAGGCCATACTGCATGAAGTACCCGAAGTGGCACCGCTTCACCTGGTCCATCCGGGAGGCCGACATGTGCAGGGACCGCCCATACAGGGCCTGCACCGCCTCCGGCGACAGCCGTCCCCGGCCCAGGGCGCGGCCCCGGTCCATGGCATCCAGCACCCGGTCATAGCCGCCCCGCTGCCGGAAATACCGCTCCAGTGCCCTGTCGCTGCCGGCCAGCTCCAGAGCCGTGGCAGGCAGCATCCGCCGGTAGGACCCGTCCTCCCGCAGGACGTGCAGGTCCGGAAACAGCTTCTCCATCCGCTGCACCACGAAGGAGGGCCGCAGCTGAGCGCCGCTGATGTCCCCCACCGGCCAGCTGACGGTAAGCCGCTCCGTGGGCTGGGCCAGGCACGCGTAAATATTCTGCAGCTCGTTGTCCAGCGGGTCAAACACGGCGTCCGACAGCAGGATCTCCCTCTGCTGCAAGGTCTCCCGGTCCTCCGGGTCCAGCAGGCCGTGGCCGCTGGGCGGCATAGGCAGCACGTGGTCGTTGGCCCCCAGCAGGAACAGGCACCTTACCCTGTGCCGGTCGTTGCGGGTGATCTCGCTGACCTTCACCTGGTCCAGGGTGGCCGGAATGGTACCCACGCTGTACTGGGTCAGCACCAGCCGCAGCAGCCGCGCGAACTCCTCACCCGTCAGCTCCGTGTCCCCCAGGATCTCCACAAATTGGTCCAGCACCCCGCAGAATATCTCCCACAGCTGCACATATTCCTCCGCCAGCTGGGGCTGGTTCTCTGCCAGCAGCTTCCCGGCGGTTTCCTCCAGGGCCTGGGGTACACCGGCCTCCTGCAAAAATGTGTACAGGCACTCCGCCTTGTCCCTGGCGGATGATGCCGTTTTCATCCCCTGATACAGGGGCTCCAGCAGCAGACGTACCCGCCGCCGGACGCCATTGACCTGCCGCAGCCGTGCGGCGGCAGTCTCCGTCATCTCCCGTCCGTAGCCGTCGGGGCTGGCGGTCCAGTCGCCCTCCCGCAGCCACATGCCGCCCCGGATATCCCACACGATCACATAATTCTCCAGGATATCGCACTCATCCGGGGAAATGCCCCCCAGGCCGGTCTTCAGGCAGCGGAACACGTCCTCCCGGTCAAAGCCGCCGGTAACGGCGTCCAGGGCCCCCAACAGCATGGTGATGGGCGGCTTTTCCAGCAGATCGCTGCGGCGGCTGATATAGGCCGGGATGCCGTCCCGGCGGAACACGCTCTCCAGCAGTGGGCCATAAACCTCCATATTCCGGGCGCACACGCCCATATCCCGCCAGCGGTATCCCTCTGCCGCCAGCTGCCTCAGCTGCTGGGACACCCATTCCACCTCGGTGAAGGCCGTGGCGGCCTGATACAGGCGAATTCCCTCCGCCTGGCCCTCATAGGCCGTCTCCCGGCCAAAAAAGTGCCGCTCCAGGTGATCCAAGGGGCCGCTCCCCTGCTTTTCGCACCACAGGACTTCCATACTCTGCCCCACACGCCGGGCCATGCGCTCCAGGCGCATCCGCTGGCGCAGAGCATTCTGAAACAGCTGTTCATTGCCCCGGTCCCCCAGCAGGGTCACGGTAACGCTGCCGGCCTGCCGCAGCACCAGCTCCAATATGCTCTCCTCCTGGCGGTTGAAATAGGAAAACCCGTCCAGATACACATCGCAGTCCCGGAGATAGTCGCTGTGCTCCAGATGCTCCCGGAGCTTCTGGAGCCGGGACCGGGCATCCATGTCTCCGTTGCGCAGCCGGGCGTCATACGCCGCATACAGCAGCGCGATATCCCGCAGCTTATCGCCCATAGCGCCCTCCAGGTCCTCTACATGTGCATAGAGGTCCCGGGGCCCGATCTCATAGGCGTAAAGCTCCTCCATCAGGTCCGTCAGCTGCCGCAGAAACGATGCCCGCTGACTGGGCCGCCCGAACACCCGTAGCTCCGGCGCCAGCTCCTGCAAAACCCGCCGCATGGTCAGGAGCTTTCCCCCGTTGTCCAGGGTAAACTCCGCCAGCCCTCCCGTTTCGGCCAGCACCCGGGACGACAGGCTCCGGAAGCTCAGCACCTCCGCATCCCGGGACGCCGTGGGCCCCAGGGCCCGGCACAGGTCCACCTCCGCCTCGTGGGAAATATGCTCCGGCACCAGCAGCACCTGCCGCCGCAGTCCCCGGTTTTTCTCCATATCCTCCAGTACCCGCCGGGATTTTCCGGACCCGGCCCGTCCTACCCATACAGACAGCATCCGCCCCGCCTCCTTTCTGACGCACTGACAGCAGGATACCATGGCTGCTGTCCCAAAAAACTCTCATCTGACAGTATACCGCATTTTCCCCCCGGTGGAAAGCCCCGTTAAGGCGAAAAAAACGCCGCCTGCTGGGCAGGCAGCGTTTTTCTCTTATTGATTGGTGCCGAGCTCCTTGAGATACCGGCTCAGGGCATCCTTCCAGTCCGGCAGCGGTGTGAAGCCGTTCTCCGCCAGCTTGCTCTTGTCCAGCCGACTGTTGAAGGGCCGCGCCGCCTTGGACGCGCCGTATTCCGCCGTGGTCACGGCGTCCACCTGCACCGGCAGACCCGCCTGGCGGAAAATTTCGCAGGCAAACTCGTACCAGGAGATGTACCCGCCCTCATTGGTGGCGTGATAATAGCCGTACTTGTCGGACTCGATCATATCCACCAGCAGCCGGGCCAGGTCCAGGGTATAGGTAGGCGTACCGATCTGGTCGCACACCACCCGCAGCTTGTCGTGGGTCTTGCCCAGCTGGAGCATGGTCTTGATGAAGTTCTTGCCGTTCAGACCGAACACCCAGGCGATCCGCACGATGAAGTATTTCTCCAGCGCAGAGCTGACGGCCAGCTCGCCGCCCAGCTTCGTCTCGCCGTAGTAGTTCAGGGGCTGATAGTCCTTGCAGTCCGGCTGCCAAGGCGTCTGGCCCTGCCCATTGAACACATAGTCCGTGGAAATGTACATCATCTTGCAGTCCTGTGCCTTGCACGCCGCCGCCAGATGAGCGGTGCCGTCCACGTTGATGGCCCGTACCTTGGGCTGCTTGTCGGCGTCCTCGGCCAGGTCCACCGCCGTCCAGGCGGCGCAGTGGATCACGGCGTCGGGCCGCACATCGTCCATCACCTGCCGCACCTGGGCGTCATTGGTGATATCCATGGGCACATAGGGCATCTCCGTCACGGCAGAGCCGTCTGCAATGCCGCTGTACACCGGGGCGATGTCACTGCCCACGCCCTGATGGCCCCGGCGGGCCAGCTCGTTCATCACATCGTGGCCCAGCTGACCGCCCACGCCCGTTACCAATACCTTCATTGCTTGTAACCTCCTCGTTACAGATACTTGACCGCCTTGCAGATGGGCCGTTCTTTTCCCCAGCGCCCGGTCATGGCGGCTTTGACCTTCTCTTTGCACCAGACCAGTGCAGCCTCAATAAGCATCAGCACCGCGAACTCCGCCAGCATCATCAGGAAATACGGCGCCGTCGGCGTCTGTGCCAGGTAAAAACGCTTGCCCAGCATCACCAGCTCCGGCGCGATCTGCCAGGGCAGATACGTGGCCATCAGGAACATGGAGTGCCTGCCGCACCAGATCAGGGGCCTCAGGGATATGCGGGCCTCCAGCCAGCGCAGCAGCTCCAGAACGGCCACGGAACCCAACACACCGTTGAGATAGAACACCGGAGCAAAGGACCCCAGCTTAAAGGAGTTGAAATCCAGGTCCGGACTCAGCAGCGACAGCCCCAGATTCACCGCCAGCAGGACCGCCAGCACCGGCAGCCTTCCCAGCCGCTGCGGTTTCCCCCGCCGGTAAAGCAGATACCCGCACAGCATGAACCAAAAGCCGCTGACGCTCTTGGCCAAAACAACAAACAGATTGCGCACCACCTGCACCCACAGGCGATCCGCCCCGGGAATATCCATTCCCTGATAGAAATAGCCGATGACGCACAGGATAGCCGGCGCCAGGACACACACCAGTATGCGCTTGGCGGCAGACCAGCCCTCCGGCCGCACCGCCGCAAACAGCAGCTCGGCGATCAGCAGCGTAGGCAGAAACCACAGGGTGGCAACACCCCGCAGCGTCACCGTCAGGATCACGTCCCCCTTCAGGGCCGCCAGTCTGCTGCCGCCGTGTATGGTGAGAAAAGCCAGGTGCGCCAGAATCGCCAGAGCCGAAAACACGCCATAGGGGATCACCAGGGAATACCAGCGTTTTTTCATCACCTGTGCACAGGAATCCCTCTGGCCCCGCTCCCCATAGCGGTATGCCTTCAGCAGACCCACCACCACATAGAACACAGCGATCTTGAAGGAGGAAAACCATACGGAGCTGGTGCTCCACAGGTAGTCCATGTGGCCCCAGATGATGGCCAGCATGCCCAGGCCCTTTGCCGCGTCCACAAAGCCCAGGTGCGTCTGCCCCATCCGGACTTCTACTGCCTGCTCCTCCATGGCTCAGCGATTGCCGTACATTTTCTCGTAATAATCCTGATACTCGCCGGAGATGATGGTCTCCCACCACGAACGGTTGTTCAGGTACCAGTCGATTGTCTTTTTGATGCCGTCGGCGAACTTGGTCTCCGGCAGCCAGCCCAGCTCGTTGTGGATCTTGGTGGGGTCAATGGCATAGCGCATATCGTGGCCCTTCCGATCCGCCACATGGACGATCAGGCTCTCGGGCTTGCCCAGCTCCTTGCAGATCAGCTTCACGATGTCGATGTTGCGCATCTCGTTGTGGCCGCCCACGTTGTACACCTCGCCGACCCGGCCCTTATGGATGATCAGATCGATGGCCCGGCAGTGATCCTCCACATACAGCCAGTCCCGGACGTTGAGGCCCTCGCCGTACACGGGCAGGGGCTTGTCGTTGAGGGCGTTGGCGATCATCAGGGGAATCAGCTTCTCGGGGAAGTGATAGGGCCCGTAGTTGTTGGAGCAGCGGCTGATGGTAACAGGCAGACCATAGGTCCGGTGATACGCCTGCACCAGCAGGTCGGCGGCAGCCTTGGAGCTGGAGTAGGGGCTGGAGGTGTGGATAGGCGTCTCCTCGGTAAAGAACAGGTCGGGCCGGTCCAGGGGCAGGTCGCCATACACCTCGTCGGTGGACACCTGATGATAGCGCTGGATGCCGTATTTGCGGCAGGCATCCATCATGGTGGCGGTGCCGATGATGTTGGTCTGCAAAAACACACCGGGGTCCTCGATGGAGCGGTCCACATGGCTCTCGGCGGCGAAGTTCACCACCATGTCGGGGTGCTCCTCCTCAAACAGCTTGTAAACGGCCTCCCGGTCGCAGATATCCGCCTTCACGAAGCGGAAGTTGGGGTTGTCCATCACAGGGGCAAGAGTAGACAGATTCCCGGCATAGGTCAGCTTGTCCAGGCATACGATGCGGTAATCGGGATGCTCCTTGAGCATATGGAACACGAAGTTGCTGCCGATAAAGCCGGCGCCGCCGGTAACGATAATGGTCATGGCTCATTCTCCCTTTCCGTAAACGAAGTTGCAGTCGCTGTCCGCCAGCAGCGGAGCGTTTTTGTCCTTGTCGGACAGAATGGGGTCCGTCACGCCCCAGTCCACGCCAATGGCAGGGTCGTCGAAGCGGATGGACCGGTCGCTGGGATGGTCATAGAGGTTGTCCGCCTTATAGCAGAAGTCCACGTCGTCCGTCAGGGTCACGAAGCCGTGGCCAAAGCCCCGGGGAATGTAGAACTGGCGCTTATTTTCGGCGCTGAGCTCCACGGATACCCACTGCAGATAGGTGGGTGAGCCCTTCCGCAGATCCACCGCCATGTCCAGAACGGCGCCCCGCACCACCCGGACGATCTTGGCCTGGGCCATGGGGTCCTGCTGGAAGTGGATGCCCCGCAGGGTCCCCCTCTTAGCGGTGAAGCTCTCGTTGTCCTGCATGCTGTTGAAGTGCAGGGCTTCATACTTGGGCAGGGACCAGGTCTCCATGAACCAGCCCCGGTGGTCGCCGAACACGTCCGGCTCGATGATCTTTACCTCGGGAATTTTTGTGTCCAGAATTTTCATGCAAATCACCTATCAATATCGAATTTTTCCCTCAGCCACATGCATCAGGTGCTGGCCGTAGGGGGACTTGCCATAGCGCTGGGCGGACTGGAGCAGCGTCTCCCGGTCGATCCAGCCCTCGGTAAACGCGATCTCCTCCAATGCCGCGATCTGGGAGCCCTGGCGGGTCTCGATGGTACGCACAAAGTCCGCCGCATCCACCAGAGAGTCCATGGTGCCGGTATCCAGCCAGGCATAGCCCCGGCTCAGCAGCTGCACGTTCAGGGTACCGTCCTCCAGATAGAAACGGTTCAGGTCCGTGATCTCCAGCTCGCCCCGGGCGCTGGGCTTCACCCGCTTGGCCATGTCCACCACCCGGTTGTCATAGAAATACAGGCCCGTGATGCAGTAGTTGCTCTTGGGGTGCTGGGGCTTCTCCTCCACGGAGATGACCTTGCCGTTCTCGTCGAACTCCACAATACCGAAGCGCTCGGGGTCATTGACGTAATAGCCGAAAATGCTGGCCCGGCCCTGCTGCGCATCCGCCGCCGCCTGCTTCAGGCGGGCCCGGAAGCCGCTGCCGTAGAAAATGTTGTCGCCCAGCACCATGGCGCAGCAGTCGTCGCCGATGAACTCCTCGCCCAGCAGAAATGCCTGAGCCAGGCCGTCGGGAGAGGGCTGCACCTTGTAGTTCAGATGAATGCCGAACTGGCTGCCATCCCCCAGCAGGCGCTCAAAATTGGGCAGGTCCGTGGGGGTGGAGATGATGAGGATATCCCGGATTCCCGCCAGCATCAGGGTAGACAGCGGATAGTAGATCATGGGCTTGTCATACACCGGCAGCAGCTGCTTGCTGGTGACCATGGTCAGGGGATACAGGCGCGTGCCGGCTCCGCCGGCCAAAACGATACCTTTCATGAGATGGCTCCTTCCTTATGTTCCTCCGCGGCCCCTTGTTCCTTGGGCCATACGGTGTAAAAATGCTGCCCGATCCGCTGTTCCGGCGGCGGGGGCGTCATGTAATCGCCATAGGTATGGCGCAGCATCCGGTCATATCCGGCGGGAATGGGGAACTCTGCGTCCTCAAAGGGAACATACAGCGTTTTTTCCAGATCCTCCCGCAGGAACACGATCCTCCAGTTGGTATCCCAAACGGTGCAGCCCACATAGCGGCACTTCTCATAGTCCTTCTGCCGGGCCCAGGCCTCGATGCGGTGGATGTAATGGGCGCTTCCGTGGAGCCGGGCCCAGGCAAAGCCCGCCAGCTTGGCAGGGGTGTGGAGCCAGCCCCGGCGGCTGGGCGTGAACCGGTCGGCGGCGCAGCAGTTGATGAACTTCACATCCCGCATGGGCTGCTGCACCCAGGCCTTGGCCTCCTCCTCCGTGTCACCGCAGCCGTCCAGCGGATAAATGTCCACAAACAGGCCCAGGCCGTAATCCCGGATGCCCTGGTATTTCACCCGGTAGCGGGTGTCGCTGAAGCGGGCGATGGGGTACACATACCGGGGGTTGTCGTCCACGGTCATCAGGCGCATGGGCAGAAGCTCCTCCCGGTGCAGGCGGCAATATTCCACCAGCCTGTCAAAATCCGGCCGGGGCATGGCCACGTCCAGGTCGTCATCCCAGGGGATGAAGCCCTTGTGGCGGATGGCCCCGATGAGGGTCCCATAAAACAGGAAGTACCGCAGCCCCTGCTCCCGGCAGATGCCGTCCAATTTTTTGAGAATGTTCAGAGCGCCCTCCTGCATTTGTCGCAGTGTCAGTTCCTCCACTTATCTCACTCCTATCCGATATTTCGTCTTTATCTGTCTATTTCTGTCCCGATACGCAGCGGGATGTCCCGCTTTTGCCCGGGTTTTGTCCCGATTTTATGCCGATTTTTTGCGGAACACCGCAACGAGTCTCATAACCTGATCCCGGTGCCGGGCAGCCCACAGGGCGCACACGCCCAGTCCCGCTGCCAGCAGCCCCATCCGGACCCAGAACAGATCCGTCAGTGCCACCGTCACCAGCGACACCACCGACACCACTCCCAGCCAGAGGAACTGCTGGAGAATGTCATACACCATGCCCTTGTGGACCCACCAGGCAAATACCACATGCAGCAGATAATACAGCAGGTAGCACACCACCGTGGTATACGCCGCCGCCACATAGCCGAAGGACGGAATGAACACGGCGTTGAGCAGGATGTTCATTCCCGCCGCCAGCATGGTGCCCAGAGCGATGAGCTTGGTCTTTTTATAGTAATACTCCACCGACGAGGGCAGGGTATACAGAAATGCGTAGTACATGGACAGGACAATGGGCATGGTCACATACCGGCTGTCGCTGTATTTGGAGCCGCCGGCAATGAGGATGACCTCCGGAGAGATCAGCGCCAGGGCCATGGCCCCGATGGACACAAACACCACATACGCCGAGGCCGCCCGGCGAATGGCCGGATACTCCCTGGCCTTCATCTTTTCAAAGAACCAGGGCGCCCAGGCGGTGTCCATGGAATTGGTGATGACCTGGAAGATCATCCCCACATTATAGGCAAAGCTGTAAAGCCCGGCCTCGGTGCTGCCGATGATGGACTTGATCATAATGCGGTCAAACTGGTTCAGCAGCAGCTGGCTCAGGCCGTGGGGCACGGTGGGCAGACTGATGCCCATACCGTAGCGCCAGTATTCCCGGCTGACCAGGGGCCGCTCCTTCCGCCACAGGCGGACCACCACATAGATGCCCACCAGCACCGCAGGAATCAATGTGCCCAGAATGCGGCCCAGATACCCCTGGCCCCGGCATAGGGTCAGAATCAGCAGCACAGAACCGCCAATGCCCGCCACGGCATAGACCAGGCTCAGCACCAGGTATTCCTTATACCGGTAGTCCACCGACAGCACGGAGTTGTAGAAGGTCAGCATGGCCATGCCGAAGCTCTCCAGCACGATCAGCGCCGGAAGAAATGGCTGCTCCAGGCTCAGAACCCGGGCCAGCGGCGCGGCAAACACCAGGCTCAATGCCAGCAGCAGCAGGGAATTGCCGATGACCAGCAGCGTCACCGAGGAGCAATAGGACCCGGTGCGCTCAGCATAGTCCAGCTTTGCGTTGCGGACGCTGGTGTGGAGGGTGAAGCCCGCCAGCACCGTCATGATCATGACATAGGAGCTGAAGGTGCTGTAAATGCCGAAGTCCTCCACCGTCATCAGCCGCGCAAACAGCGGGATGGCCAGGAAGGACAGGCCCTTCACCAGCATATTGCCCACTGTGTAGCCAAGGCCGGCCTTCAGGGCTTTTTTTCCGCTTGATTCATTTGCCATTGCAATAAACTCTCCTGTTGCGTGGGATTCAGGCGTTCTGCTCCTCCAGCGCCTGGGGGACCGACAGGGTGACGGCATACCAGGCGATGCCCAGCACGGCGTTCATCCAGGGGTTGAACCAGGTGACGATCCAGAAGGTGCACAGGCCGCAGACCACGGCCGCCCCCTCCGGGCACTCCCGCAGCAGCTCCCGCCGCCGCAGGCACCAGACCACCACATAGCCAAAGGGCAGCATGTACAGCAGCAGACCCACGACACCCGTCCGGGCCAGCATGTCCAGATAGAAATACTCGTCCACGCCCTTGTCGCGGTTGGCCGCCGACGCGCCCAGGCCGCAGCCGATGATGGGACTGCGCCGGATATAAACCTTCAGGCCGTCCTTCGTCTCCTGGCGGAGCCGGTCGGACCGCTCAGTCACCTCAATATAGGAACGCTGGCTGTCCATTTCGCTGCTGTCCGGCTGGTTCCCGGGCGTATCACCCCGGAGCCTCTGGCGCAGCTGGGACGCCCAGGAGGCGGGAATCTCCCTGCCGACCGTGCGGGAAACGGCAAAGCTGAGATAACTGCCCTCCAGCACGATCTCCTGGACCGTGCTCATGACACCGAAGCACACCATCACCGCCAGCAGAAATGCCAGCACCCGCTTGCGCCCGGCGGGACACAGAATCAGCACCGCCGTGATGCTCAGCACCGCCGTCAGGCCCAAGGCCCCATACAGGGAACGGGTGAAGCTCAGCAGCAGGGCGCACAGCAGCAGACTCACAGCCAGCACATAGCGCCAGCGCAGCTTAGGCGCCTGTGCCTGGCGGAACAGGGCGATGACGCAGGCCACGACCATATAGGGGCTGCTCTTGAAGAACACCCGCACCAGCCGCGCCGACACCACGTCCACGATGCCTACGGCGTGCTCGTTCAGCCACCGGCACAGAGGGGCAGGGTCGTCCATCAGCACCACGCCGGCGTTGACTGCCAGAATCACCGCGGCCTGGATCACCGCGCCGGCCAGGACCCAGCTCAAAAGCACCCGCAGGCGCTGCCGGGACCGGACCGTGGCCACAAGCACAGGCACCAGCAGCAGCCACATAAAGCCCTTCACATCGGTTATCAGCACATCCATGCGGTTTTCCGCCCGGATGCCGCGCCAAGCGCAGAACGCCAGCCACACGGCGAAAATCACCGTCAGCCAGATAACCGGCTTTTTCAGATATGCGCCCAGATTCTGCAGCAGCTCCGGCAGCGCCAGAACAGCCGCCAGTCCGCCCAGCAAAATGCGGATGCTCACCGGACCGGCCTCCCAATAGCGGCCGCCGCCGGTGATGCTGCACTCCAGAAGAAACAGGCACAGCACGCCGAAGGAGAGCTGGCTGCACCGCTGGACAAAGGTGCCGCGCCGGAACTCCTCCGCCACGTTATGAATTTGATTATGCAAAAAAGTCACCACCAAAGAATTTGTCCTATACGGCGATTCAGGCCGTACTTCCACAGACCCCGCCGCCGATAAAGGGCCAGCCGGGCCAGTTTTCCCCGTTGGGGCGCGGCGGCATAATCCGCCAGCAGCGCCCGCTGGTCCGGGGTCAGCTCCTGCTCATAGCAGGCAAGAAACGCCCCCGCCTGACGGGCGGTATCGGAAAGGGACCGGCGCACGGCGCCGCCCTTCAGCTTCTGGAGCACATAGCCCGCCGAGCGGGGGTCCTTGGCGCCCACCACATTGCCGCCGTGCTGGCGGTAGTCGATGGTGGCCCGATCCAGGAACACGGCACGGCCCATGGCGGCGGCGATCAGCGCCAGCCACCAATCGTGCATAAGCATGTCCCCCTCCTCCACCGGGCGGCAGGCCAGCCGCGCCAAGGAGCGGTTGATCATCACCGTGCAGCCGGTGACCACATTCTGGACCAGCAGCTGGGGCAGGGACAGCCGATGGCCGTCCAGGCCGGAATAGTGCTGGAACGAGGGGTCCATCTCCCGCAGCTCACCGTCCACCACCCGCAGGTCCGTGTGGACCAGCACCGGCAGGGACGGGTCCGTCTCCACCTGCTCCATGAGCCGGAGGGTCAGGCGCACCTTGTCCGGATGCCACACGTCGTCCTGGTCACAGAACATGACGTAATCCGCCTGATCGCCAAACTGCTCCAGCAGGTGCATAAAGTGCTTCTGGGCGCTGCCGAACCGGCGGCCGGAACGGTAATGGGTAATCCGATCCGGATACCGGTCGGCGTATTCCTGCAAAATGGGGGCGGTATCCTCTCCGTCGTCCGACAGGATCAGCTTCCAGCCCCCTACATCCTGGGCCAAGATGGAATCCACCATGGGCCGGATGAATCGGCCGCCCTTATAGGCCGCCAGCAGGATCAATATTTGTTTTTCCATGGTCTTATCCTCACACAATGCCCCGCAGCAGGGCAGCGTAACGGGCCTGCACCACCGGCAGGTCAAAGGTTTCGTCAAACACCCGGCGAACATTCTCCCGCATGCGCAGGCAGTCCTCCACCGTCATTCCGGCCACCTGGGCCGCTGTATCCGGTCCCACGTTGACGCCCACCTGTTCCCGGTCCACCAGCTCGGCGGTGTCGGCGGGAATGTTGTTGAGAATGGGCAGGTCATGGCGGAAATAGTCCACAGATTTCATGGTCAGGCCCACGCAGACATCGGGCTTCATCAGGTTGAAACCAAAGTGACAGCAGTTCATGACGGCGTGCTTCTCCGCCTCGTCGTACACCACGCCGCGCCAGTCCACCTCCGCCCCGGCGTCCTTCAGCGCCTGGAGCAGCTGGGGACATTTCTCGCCGTCGCCGATGACGTGAACGGTCACGGGCTTCAGCCGCCGGAGCTGAGCCGTCAGGTCCGCGATGGCATCAATGTTCACCACGTTGTTGATGGCGCCCAGGTAGCACAGGTCCAGGCCGTCGGCCCGAAGCCTGGCCTGGTGGGGCTGGTCCGGGGAACGCTGAGCCGCCAGGTAAATGGCGTTCTCTTCCGGCAGGCCCAGCTTGCGGCAGAACAGCCTGCACTCGGGAATCACCCGATCCGCAGCAGGCAGGTTCTTATCCCGCAGCCCCGCCCACACGGAAAACGGCAGGGCCAGCAGCTGCTTCACGGAGCCGGAGGGGAACGTCTCCGGCCACATATCGAAGATCTCGAATATCAGCTTGGTATCCGGGTGGCGACGCTTGAAGCGGGCGCCGTAATGGGCCAGATAGTTGGGGGGCAGCTGGGCCACCACCACATCCGGCGGATCCTGCTCCAGCTCCTGGAACACCAGCCGGGCAAAGTCCCGGTGTGACAGGATCCGGGCCAGGGAGAGGTTTTTCCGGTAGGGCCGCACATGGATCTGGCGGCATCCGGGGACCGAGCAGTGAAACACCTTTTTGGATGAGTGGTCAAAGTCGCCGGTATAGTACACCGTCTCATAGCCCTGGGACTTGAGATAGCCGTCGATGACATAGAGCCGGTGGTTATAGTGGTCGGAGCAGCT
>OFML01001209.1_pt1 | contig 15377 bp, 9 predicted proteins | sample 1541831 | NCBI WGS metagenome assembly OFML01 (sample SAMN04209237, study PRJEB22552) | human gut metagenome | biome: gut; material: feces | host: Homo sapiens | place: USA: Oklahoma | reverse complement strand
GGTGAGCGGGTTGATCGGGTCGATCTCGGTGTTGAGGTGGACCTCGATGCCGGCCTTCTTCAGCTCACGGTCGTACCACTCGAGCAGCTTCTTGTCCGCTTCCTTGAAGGACATGGCGGAGGCATAGTTGTACATGCCGCCGAGCTTGTCGCTCTTTTCGTAGATGACCGGGGTATGGCCGCGCTTCTTGAGGACAAGGGCGCATTCCATGCCGCCGATACCGCCGCCGACGATGGCGACCTTCTTGGGGTTCTTCGTCGGGACGATCTTATACTTGTTGTGCTGCATCGTGGGCGGGGTCAGCGCGCAGCGGGCCAGATGCAGCGCATCGTCCATCGGCTGCATGTTGGGTGTGCCCTTGGAGCAGTTGAAGTTGAAGCAGGCGTTGTGGCAGTTGATGCAGGGCTTGATCTCCTCCTCGCGGTCCTCAAGGAGCTTGTTGATCCATTCGGGATCGACGAGGTTCTGACGGCCGACGCCCATCGCGTCGATGCGGCCCTCGGCGATCTCCTTGGCAGCGAACTCGGGCTCCATCTTACCGGCGCAGACGACCGGCTTGGTGGTGAAGTTCTTGATGTGCTCGACATCCGCAATGTTGCAGTTGGGCGGCATATAGACCGGCGGATGCGCCCAGTACCAGGCGTCGTAGGTACCGTTATCGCAGTTGAACATGTCGTAGCCGGCGTCCTCGAGATACTTGATGGCCTTTTCAGACTCGGCCATATCGCGGCCGAACTCAACAAACTCCTCGCCGGGGACGGCGCCCTGGCCGAAGCCCTTCGTCTTGGAGACGACGGAGTAGCGCAGCGACACGGGGAAGTCCTTGCCGCACAGCTTCTTGATCTCCTGCACGATCTCAACGGCAAAGCGGTAGCGGTTCTCGAACGATCCGCCGTACTCGTCGGTACGGTAGTTCATGTTGGCAATGGCAAACTGGTCAAGGAGGTAGCCCTCGTGAACGGCGTGGATCTCCACACCGTCAACGCCGGCATCCATAAGCATCTTCGCGGTCTTGCCGAAGGCTTCGATCATTTCATGGATCTCTTCCTTTGTCAGCGCGCGGGACTTGACCTCCGGATACCAGCGGTTGGGGGTCTCTGAGGAGGACGCGCAGACATAATCGACGTCCAGAACGCCCTTGGCGACGGCGCCAAGCGCCTTCTTCTGGAGCATATCGACCATCAGCTGGTTGATCGCCATGCTGCGGCCCATGCCGGCAGAGAGCTGGATGAAGAGCTTCGCACCCGTCTTGTGGAATTCGGGCATCCACTCGGCGAGCTCGCGGAACATGCGCTTGTTCTGATACAGCCAGTGGCGGCCGGGGATGCCCATCGTGTCGCGCACGCACTGCATGCCGGGCAGCACCAGACCGACGTTGTTCTGGGCGCGGTTGAGAATGTGGTAGGCCGCTTCCTTATCGAAGTGGCAGGGCTCCAGCCAGCCGAAGAGGGATGTGCCGCCCATGGACACCTGAACAATGCGGTTTTTGATCTCGCAGTTGCCGATCTTCCACGGGGTAAACAGGGAACTGTACTTTTCGTTCATGCGATCTTTCTCCTCCTTTTTTTATGCGGGGAAGCGCTGGGGTATGATCAATCCATACTATAAATATTATAACAAGCGTTGATTTATTCTGCAACTATATCTTTCTTATTTGTGTATTCTGCCGTCAGAACCGCCCGTTTTCGACATTTTGGTGCATCGTTTTCGAACGGTTCGTTGTTTTTCCGACAAGCTATATTGGAAGAGGTGCATAAACCGTCCCCGCAGACGCCGTTTTTTCTTTCCTTCTATCGCGTGCCGCGGTGCGCATAGACTCTTTCACGGAGGGGAGGCGTCATTATGGGGCTTTGGAGATCGATCCGGAAAAACGCCGCGCTGCTGACGGTCTCGTCTCTCGTCATGCAGTCGCTTTCGATGCTCTGGCAGGTGTGGCTGGCCGCGCATATCGGTCCCGCCGGCATCGGGCTTTTCCAGCTTATCGGAAGCGTCGGCTTTCTTTTCATAACGCTCGCGGTGTCCGGCATCCGGTTTTCCGTCACGCGGCTGCTCGCCGAGGAGCTGGGGCAGTGCCGCGGCGGGAGCGTCTGCGCCGTGATGCGCCGCTGCTGCGCCTACGCGCTCTTTTTCGGGCTGGGCGCGGCGGCCATTCTCTTTTTTCTTGCCGAGCCCATTGGTTTTCTCTGGATCGGGGACGCCCGCGCGGTACGCGCGCTGTACGCCGCGGCGCCCTCCCTTCCGGCGCTTGCGCTCTCGAGCGCTCTGTCCGGGTACTTCACCGCCGTCGGGCGCGTGTGGAAAACGGCGCTCTCCCAGTTTTTCGCACAGCTTCTGCGCATGGGACTTTCCGCGCTTCTGCTCGCGCCGTGCAGCCGCGGCGACCTTTCCGCCGTGTGCGCGGCGCTCTCGGCATCCGGCACCGCCGCGGAGATCGCGCTCTCGCTCGCGCTTGCCGCGCTCTATCTCGCCGACCGGAAACGGTTTTGTCCGGCGGGCGAATGCGGAGCCGCTCTCACGCCGCGGATGCTGCGCATCGCGCTGCCGCTCGCCTCGTCCGCCTATGCGCGGAGCGCGCTCAACACGTTCCGCCAGCTTCTCGTGCCGCGGGGTCTTCGCCTTTCGGGACTGAGCGCCGAGAGCGCGCTCGCGGGCTACGGCGTCATCAACGGCATGGCGATGCCGGTTTTGCTTTTGCCGACGTGCCTGCCGCTCTCGGTCGCGGAACTGCTCGTCCCGGCGCTCACGGAGATGCAGGTCGCCGGAGAGCATGGGCGGGTGCGCCGGAGCGTGCGGGAGATGCTCGGGAAAACGTTTCTTCTCTCGCTCGGCGCGGCGGCCGCATTTTTCGTTTTTGCCCGCCCGCTCGGAATGCTGCTCTACGGCAGCGCGGAAGCCGCGCGCTTTCTCCGGCTGCTCGCGCCGATGGTGCCGTTCCTCTATACCGACATCGTGACCGACGGCTGTCTCAAGGGGCTGGGACAGATGATGGCGTCCATGGCGTTCAACATTGCCGAGGCCGCGCTGGGGCTTGTTCTCGTGTGGGCCCTTCTCCCCCGCTGGGCGCTCACGGGCTATCTTGTGACGCTCTACATCTGCGAGGTGTTCAACTTCACGCTGAGCCTTCTGCGGCTGCGGCAGATTATAAACGGGGACGGTTCTCATTGACGACCTTGTGTCAGAGAGAACCGTCCCTATGGATAACTTTGGATCACTTTATTCCTTTTTCGCATCGGCGAGATTCACGCCGATGCCGTTTACCTCCACGCCGCCGTCGGCGGGAATGAGGATGTATTTCCGCCCGTCGATCTCGCGCGTCTCGACGAGATACCCAAACTCGCCCGGCAGCGTGATCTTCACCTCCGGCGTTACGATCTCGAGCTTTTTGCTCTCAACGATGTTGTTCGGGTCGAGCGCGGCGTGCGAACCGTAGCGCTTTTCACATTCGCGCTCGAATTTTTCCGTCTTTTCAAGCGGCACACCGCTCGTGCGCAGCACGCTCACCACGTCGCGCGCCGTGATCTCCAGCGCATCCGGGTCTTTGGCTTCCTTGTGCTCTTCAATGCGGCTGCGCAGATTTTCGTGCACGGCCTGCACGACGTCGAACCGGCAGTCGGTATCGAGCGCCGCGGCGAGCGTTTCGGAGAACGTCTCCTTCTGCTCGGCGGCGGACATCGGCGGCGCGACACGGAACAGCCCGTCGATCAGCTCGGGATGGATCTCCGCGGTATCATGGCTGTAGTAGAGCGCGTCATAAATGTTCGCGCGGCGGTCATCGAACGCCGGGAACAGAAAGCCAAGCGCCGGGGCCGCGACGGTCTGGCCGGTGGACGTGCCGTGAAAGGCGCGTTCCTCCGAAAAATACCGCAGCGCCGCCGTCGCATCCTTCACGGGGCAGACCGTGCAGACGAAGAAGCGGAACACCTCGTCGCTCAGCTCGTCCTTCTCACCGTCCGCGCCGCGGTGCGGCACATCGTAGGCGTCGCCCGCGAGGAGGATGAGGTAGTTTTCGCCCTGCATATCGAGCGAGGAGATGACGCGCGAATAGAGCTCATGCCGCGCGTTCTCGTCGGCGCACGCGCTCTCGCGCAGGGCCTGCAGCAGCCGGTGCTCGTCGCTCCCGGCGACCTGCTTCGTTTCAAACGGGATATCGATGAGATTGCGCCCGAGTGAGCCGGAGAGCGTTTTGCGCAGGAGCGTCAGATACATCTCCTGCTCCTCCTTGCCGGACATGCCGAGAGACACGTCCGTTTCGGCGACGACCTCGCGCATACCGTTTACAAAGCAGCCGTATACATGGGCAATGCCGCTCCGCTCCGGCCGGAACCGGCGGCGGAGCTCGTTGAGTTCCTTCTGATTCATTATGTACCTCTTTAAAATGAGAAAATGGCCTGCGCACCGTAGGTGACGACCGAGACGATCACGCCGGCGATCACAACGCCGATGGCGATGGCCGGGAACGCGCGCTTGAGCCGCATTTCCATCATCGCCGCGACGAGCGCGCCCGTCCACGCACCCGTGCCGGGCAGCGGGATGGCCACGAGAATGGCGAGACCCCAGAACGCGTACTTTTCCACGGCGGCGCGGTTTTTCTCCGCTTTCTTCTCCATGCGCGTCACGAGCCCGTCGAGCTTCGGCATATGCGCGCGCATCCACGCGAAGATCCTGCGGATGAAAAGGATGATGAACGGCACCGGCACAAGATTGCCGAGCACCGAGGCAATGATCGCCGTCCAGAGGTTCAGCCCGCGCACGACGCCGAACGGGATCGCGCCGCGCAGCTCCACGACCGGGACCATCGCTACGAGAAATGTGAGTAAAATGTCTTTCATGGGCATGACGCCGTCTCCCCTGTCGGAACGGCCTGATCCTCCGTTTTATTACAGTTCTTTCGCCGCGCGGCGCGTCTTTTTCCGCCGCTGCACGAATGCGCTGAGTTTATCCAGCAGCTTGTACATCACATTCATCACCGGCCAGGCAAGCAGCGCGAACACCGCAAGCACGAGCGCGCTGAGAAAATCGAGCGTCACAAGGTTGAAAAGCGCCTTGAGGAACAGAAAGCTCCCCGCAAAGCCGAGCGCGAGCACGCAGATCATCGCGATGCGCAGCTTGTTGTACGGTTTCGCCGTCTGGTGCACCATCATGAGTCCCACAACGCCCATCACGCCGGCACAGATCGTGCTCATGGCGGTGTCCGGCAGATCGGCGGCCAGATAGAAGAGCATCACGCCGCCGACGAGCAGGATATCCGTGAGCGCCGCCGGGAGCGCGCGCCGCACCACGTTTTTGAGGAATTTGCCCTGCACGAGCGAGCGGTTCGGCTCCATGGCGAGGATGAACGCCGGAACGCCGATCGTCATGCAGTTCACAAGGCCGAGCTGTGCGGGGCTGAGCGGGTACGGCAGAGTGAAGATCAGACTGATGATCGCCATCGCGATCGAGAACATGTTCTTCACAAAATAAAGCGAGGCGGAGCGCTCGATGTTGTTGATGACGCGCCGCCCCTCGGCGACGACGTCCGGGAGCGAGGCGAAATTCGAGTCTGTGAGCACGATCTGCGATACCTGACAGGCAACGTCGCTTCCCGAGGCCACGGCGATGGAACAGTCGGCTTCCTTGAGCGCGAGCACGTCGTTTACGCCGTCGCCGGTCATGGCGACCGTGTGCCCCTGTTTTTTGAGCGCAAGGACGAGCCGCCGCTTCATCTCCGGCGTCACGCGGCCGAATACGACGCATTCGCGCGCCGCCTTTTCGACCTGCTCGTCGGTCTCGAGCGTGCGGGCGTCCACTGCCCAGTCCGCGTCCGGGATCCCCGCGCGGCGGGCGACCTCGGAAACCGTGAGCGGGTTGTCGCCGGAGATCACGCGCACGGAAACGCCCTCGCGCGCAAACCACGCGAACGTACCCGGCGCCTCGGCGCGGATCTTGTTGGAGAGCAATATGAGCGAGATGGGCAGTCGCTCGGCGGTGAGTGCTTCATCGGTGAGCTGCCCGTCGTAGAGCGCGAGGAGCAGCACGCGGCAGCCCTTCGCGCTGTAGTGATCGATCTTTTCCCGATAGGCGTCAAAATCGCCGCCGAGGATGACCTCCGGCGCGCCGAGAAGGTAGGTCTCATCCTCATGGAACGAAACGCCGCCGTATTTTTTCGCGCTCGTGAACGGGAGCGCGGCGATCGCGCGCTGATTCACCTCGCCGGTGAAAAATTTGCGCATGGCGGCCATGGTGTCGTTATCGCCGCGCATCGCCGCGCAGTAGTCCGCCATGATCATGTGGATATCCTCGGCGATGAACCGGTCGGGGCAGAGCGGGACGATATCGTCCACGATCATTTTGTTTTCCGTCACCGTGCCGGTCTTGTCCACGCAGAGCGTATCGACGCGCGCGAGCGTTTCGATGCAGTCCATCTCGCGGCACATCGTCTTTTTCTGCGCCAGACGCAGCACGCCCGCCACAAGCGCAAGACTCGTGAGCAGATACACACCCTCCGGGATCATGCCGACGAGCGCGCCTACCGTGGACGTGACGCCCGCAGGGATGCTCCGGCCGAGCCAGTGGACTTCCTTTACCACGAGCAGCACGCCCATCGGGATGATGCCGATGCCGATCCATTTGACGAGGTCGTTCAGCGCCTTCATCATACCCTTGGCCTGACGCTTTTTCTGCGCTTTCGCGTCGAGCGTCAGACGGCTGACGAACGAATCCGCGCCCACGGCGGTGAGCCGCGCGCGGCACATGCCGGAGACAAGAAAGCTGCCCGAGAGCAGCGTATCGCCCGGCGCTTTGCGGATCTCGTCCGCCTCGCCGGTGACGAGCGCCTCGTTGACAAGGCACGTCCCGTCCACCACGACGGCATCGGCGCAGACCTGCTCGCCGGTCGAAAAGAGGACGATATCGTCCCGCACGAGCGAGGACACGTCCACGCGCTTTTCGCGCCCCTCGCGCACAACGGCGCATTGCGGCGCGGTCAATATATTCAGCGCATCGAGCGCCTTTTTGCTGCGCAGCTCCTGCACGATGCCGATCACGGCGTTAATAATGACGACGATGACGAACGAAAGGTTCAAAATCGACGCCTTCACCGCCACAAGGCACAGCGCGAGCACAAGAAACACAAGGTTAAAGTACGTGAGAAGATTCTCCCGCACGATCTGCCCCGTGGTGCGCGTGGGCGGTTCAACCGGGCGATTGTCCCAGCCCGCGGCGGCGCGCGCGGCGGCCTCGGCCTCGGTGAGACCCTCGAAGGGCGCGGTCTCCTTCACGGCGATCTCCTGCCGGACGGCTTCCTCTTCTGTTTTTCTGCGGAACAGCTTCAAAGCGCCAAGCCCTCCCCCGAAAAAAGCGTTATGTATCAGTATACCATTTTTTCGCTCTTTTTCAATAAAGACCGTCTTAAAATTGCGTAAAGAACGCCTGCCTTCGGATGACAAAAGCAGGCGTTCGTTTGATTTTATCGTTTTACTCAATGATCATGCGGCGGGCGCGCATAAGCGTAAGGCGGTTCCGCACAAGGGGCGAGCAGCGCAGGAGCTTATCCAGATCCGCAGATGAAACGCCGATATCCTCCGGCGTACGTTTTGCGTCCAACCCTTCCAGAACACGAAAAAGCTCCTCCGGCGCAGGGATCGCGGCGATAATCTACCGAAGCTGCTGCCAGCTTTCGCCCAGTCGTTCCGGCGTGACCTCCGCAAGGCAATCGCATCGGTTTTCCTCCTCGATAGACCGGCAAAGCCGCACACCGAAAAAGACCCGCATTTCTTCCGTCGGGAACGGGGTATAGGGTTGGACGGCAGGTGCAGCGTCCCCAATTTCGGCAAGCCGCTTATATTCTCTCGCCGCCAGCAGCGTTCCGACGCCCGCCTTTTCGCCGTGCAGCGCCGGAAACGCGACCGAAAGTTCCGTTGGATGCATTTCAATAAGATGCGCTATGTGGTGCTCTGCGCCGGATGCCGGGCGGGAATTGCCCATCATCTGCATGGCGATCCCGCTCAGCAAGAGCGCCTTTGTCACGTTCTCAAACGATTCCGGCTCGCTGCGGAGAATGCCGTCCACGCTTTCCAGCGCCGTATCCGCCGCAGTGTGCATCAAGTCGTGGATCTCGGGGCAGAAATATTCCCCTGTCAGCGCATGTGCTATCCGCCAGTCGGCAAGCGCGGTATATTTGGCAAGAATATCGCCGACACCGCTACGCACCAGTTCGATGGGCGCTGCGCGGAGGACGTCGGTATCGGCAGCAACGATTTCCGGCGCTACGGCGGGCAATGTCTTTTTATATCCGCACCACGTCATAGCGGCCACCGTGCTGCAAAAGCCGTCTACACTTGCCGCCGTAGGGCAGGAAACAAAACGGAGCCCGCGCTCGTGCGCGCAGTAGCGCGCGATATCATGGATCGTACCGCTGCCGACGGCGATCAGTACCCCGGTATCTCCATGCAATTCGGCAAGCGTGCGTGCCACGGCTTTTTCGTCGGCGTGAAGGCCTTTGGAAGGGAGGATGATCTCCTGCTCCGCATACGGACGGCGTCCCGCTGTTGCTGCATAGGTCCGCTCGCCGTAAAGCGTACAGCGTTTCCCCTCTATGCCGTTTTCGTGCAGCGCATCTTCCAGCGCAAGAAGTGCGCCGGGCGCAATAAGTACCGAACGCGTCACCATCGTGTGATCTTTACCGCAGCGGCATGATCCGCCAAATTGCCGCGCATCCAATGAGATCATGTGTTTTTCTCCATTTTTAGCGTTTCCACTGCGAGCCGTTCGAGCGGGAAGGCGGCTTTATAGCGCTCAAGGAACGATGTGAAGCCTGCGGCATCCACGCTGTCGGGCAATACCGTAGAGACCCCGGCATCGGCAAAGACCCGGTTATCCAGATACTCTTCCAATGATTCACCCTTCCTGCGCCAGAGCATATATGCGCAGAGCAGCGCCATGCCGTAAGGTCCGCCCTCACCCGCCGTTTCCATTACGGATACCGGTGCGCCGACCGCGGCGGCAAGGATTCTCTGCCCCACCCCGGGCGTTTTAAAGAAGCCGCCGTGGGCGCATATGCGCTCTACATGGACATTCTCTTCGCGCCGCAGAATGTCCAGTCCGATGCGGAGCGTGGACAGTGCCGATAGAAGGTGCATCCGGCAGAAGTTCGCCAGTGTAAAGGCGCTCTCCGGAGTACGGACGAAGAGCGGTCTTCCTTCGTTCACGGCAGTCACGCCCTCGCCGGAAAAATAGTTATAGCTCAAAAGTCCGCCGGCGTCGGCATCACCCTCCAGCGCCTTGCGGAAGAAGATGGTATACAGCTCGCCGCGGTCAATGGGAAGTCCGGCAGCTTCGGCAAGCTCGGAAAAGAGACTGACCCAGCCGTTGATATCCGATGTGCAGTTGCTGCAATGCACCATCGCCACGGGAAGCCCTGTCGGTGTCGTCACCATATCCACCTCACGGTGAACGCCGAGAGGGTGATCTGCCACAAGCATGGCAAAGGCGCTTGTCCCGGCGGAGACATTGCCCGTACACGCCCGAACAGAATTTGTGGCGGTCATGCCGGTTCCTGCATCGCCCTCACAGGGTGCGACGGGGATCCCCGCCTGAAGCGTTCCTGTCGGGTCAAGGAAACGCGCGCCCGCCTCCGTCAGATATCCGGCGATCTCGCCCGCCGGGACAGGCTCCGGGAGAATATCAGCAAGACGCCACGGATACTTTTTCGTTTCCGGCAGCGCTTCAAAGGCTTCCGTCATCTTTGCGTCATAGCCGAGCGTTTCGCTGTCGAGCGGAAAAATGCCGGAGGCTTCGCCGAGTCCGACCTTCTTCTCGCCGGTCAGCCGCCAGTGGACATAGCCCGCCAGCGTGGTGAGATAGCCGATGCGTGCCACATGCTCTTCGCCGCTGAACATGGACTGATAAAGATGCGCGATCGTCCAGCGCTGCGGGATATGAAAGCGGAAGAGCTCCGTGAGCTTCTCGGACGCCTCACCGGTAACGGTGTTGCGCCATGTGCGAAACGGTGCGAGCGGCACACCGGTCTTGTCCAGCGGCAGATATCCGTGCATCATGGCAGATACGCCGATGGCGCCGAATGTCGTCGGATCTTCCCCGGTTCTTTTCCGGATATCGGCGCGCAGATCGGCATAGCAGCTCTGCACGCCGCCGACGATATCCTCCAGAGAATATGTCCAGATACCGTTTTCCAGCCGGTTTTCCCATACATGGCTGCCGGAGGCAACAGGCGCATGGTTCTCGTCGAGCAGCACCGCTTTGATGCGCGTTGTCCCCAACTCAACGCCGAGCACCGTTCGGGAAAAATTCAGCACAAAGCTCACCTCAGCTTCCAGACAAGATCTTTTATCAGCAGCTCCTCCTCGAGCTTTTCCGGGGTGCTGCCGTCGGTGATATGGACAAATTCAATATCCATGATGTTCGCCCAATCACGCAGCTGTTCGGCGGTCACATCATACGAGAGCACCGAATGATGCGCTCCGCCCGCCGTGATCCAGCACGCAAGCCCCGTGGTCAGATCCGGCTTTGCCTTCCACATAACGCGAGCCACCGGAAGATTCGGCATCGGCATAATGGGCTTTACGGCCTCGATGTCCTGCACGATCAGGCGAAAACGCCCGCCCATATCGATGAGCGTCGCCACAACCGCCTTTCCCGGTTTTCCTTCAAACACAAGTCTTGCCGGCGGCTCGCGGTCACCGATGCCGAGAGGGTGTACCTCAATACGCGGTCTCTCTGCCGCAACGCTGGGGCAGACCTCCAGCATATGCGCACCCAGAGAATACTCCTGCCCCTCAACAAGATGGTAGGTATAGTCCTCCATAAAAGCGCTCGCGCCGTTGCCGTTCTCGCCCATGGCCTTGAGGATCGCCGTAAGTGCGGAGACCTTCCAGTCCCCTTCTCCGCCGTAGCCGTAGCCCTGCGCCATGAGATGCTGCGAGGCCAGCCCCGGCAGCTGCCGCATGCCATACAGATCCTGGAACGTGTTGGAGAAAGCCGCGCATCCCTCGCGGTCCATCATGCGCCGGATGGCGATCTCCTCCCGTGCCTGATAGCGCACGGTCTCGATATCGTCCGTAGCGAAATCATAGGAAGCGCGGTATTCGTCCATGAGCGCGTCAATATCCGGATCCGTAACGGCGTCCATCTCGTGCACAAGCTCGCCCACGGGCCAGGTATTGACCTGCCAGCCGAGCTTGATCTGTGCTTCGACCTTATCGCCCTCTGTGACGGCCACCTCACGCATATTGTCGCCGAAGCGCATGACCTTCATGTTCTTCGATACCGCCGCACCGACCGCCGCCTTCATCCAGCTTCCCAGCCGCGCCTGCACCGGCTCGTCCCGCCAGTATCCCGCGATCACCTTACGCTGTGAGCGGAGCCGCGCTCCGATAAAGCCGTGCTCTCGATCCCCGTGCGCCGCCTGATTGAGATTCATAAAATCCATATCGATCTCTTCGTTCGGAATCTCACGGTTATACTGAGTGGCAAAATGGCACCACGGTTTCTGAAGCATGACGAGGCCGTTGATCCACATTTTTGATGGGGAAAACGTGTGACACCACGTGATGAGTCCGGCGCACTCATCACAGTAGTTGGCTTCTTTGATTATCTCGGTGATCTCGTCTGCACTTTTAGTCGTCACTTTATAAATAAGCGGGTATGGCAGAGTTTTGGAGAGCGTTTCCGCCATCTCTTTAGCCCGCATGTCCACAGTTGCCAGCACTTCCGGCCCATACAGGCACTGGCTGCCGACAATAAACCAGAATTCGTAGTTTTTCATATTGATATAATCTCCCTTATGCAACCCTCTTTTGTGCAAAGGCCGCATACAGCAAGGATAATAAGCCGATTTAAGATCAGGGTCTCCAAAAAGTGGAGACCCTGTGATGTCGAAAAAGGAATGAAAAGAATTAGTTGACGATGCCTGTGTTCATCGCAACCTGCGTAACCTGCATCATGGTATAGATCATACCAATAGTAAAGGATCCAAGGTAGATGCTTCCTGTCTCTTTGAAGTAATGACGCGTAACAATAGTAGCCGCAGGAACAAGGACAAGAAACGGGAACAGGTTGTGGGTGCGCATGGCGTTGAACACGAACGTTCCGGTTTTGGCATAAACTGCATATTGGATAACCAACAGGATGATGATTCCAAAAACGTTGGCAATGCAGCTGATGAGAGTAACCACCCAGTCCGGCATACCCTTGACACGGTTTCCGCCATTGACCATGATGGAGTTGACAAGGTAGAATACCACAAACGCGGGAACGTACGCTAACCAGTACATGAACTTATTGGCGTTGAACGTGCGCATGGCGATGAGCCAGAAGCGGAAGTCGGTCGTGAAGAAGAAATCCGCCACGAAGACGATCGCGTACACCGTCAGGAAAGATATAAACGCAAGCAGAAGGCTCTTCCACAGATTGGACCAGGAGATCTTGTAGCCCCAGCCGTCGGTGTTCATTCCATACTTTCTGCTGAACAGGAAGTACGAGAGAAGAAATACGCCGAGAATGCACACGCCGGAAATCAGCGCCCACGCTGCAATCTCATTGGTGGAGCCTTCGCCAAACCACTTTGTCACAGTTGCCGGAGCGAAGGATTGCTTACCGACCAGATAATGCATAACGGGCATAGCCAAGGCCGCGGGAATAATCAGGTTAATCAGATAACCGCCCCAGAACACCAGCTTCTTCTTCGTGGAATCCAGTGCGGGAGCCTCCGGAAGAGTCTCGGTTGTGCGAAGAGATGAGAAATAAGGCACGGAATCCATAATCCAGCAGGCAAAGGGGAACAGAAACAGAACAGCGCCTACAAGGCCAAGCAGGTTGAATAATTGCTTAATCAGCCAAATCTGGTTGGTGGGAGCAATGTATTCATGCCCCTCAGGAACACCCAGCGTGTTGTAGAAGAACTCCACGACATCAGCCGCAGTCTGTGTGGAGAACACGTTCTGCGGGTGGATCTCGGGGTTCTGATAATATACGCGGGAAACTTCCTTGCCGTTGATCTCGCCGTAGTAATACTTGCCGTTTTCCACGGGGCCCTGCGCCTCGGGATCTGCCTGACGCACAAAATCAAGCGCGGCCTGGCTCTCAAGAATACGGGCGGGGTCGTTTCCTGCATCCGGCTGACGGAAGAAGTACTCGTCATACTTGCCTGCGATGACGCCCCAGTGGGAATCTGCATAAACAGGCTCATCTATACCTTCAAACGTGAACGGGACATAGCTTGGATCGTAGCCGATTTCCAGCGCCGCAGCAATCTTGTTAACGCCGCCTCTGGCACCGAGTTCGACATAATGCTGCAGTGTGCTGACAACGATTGCAGCACCCATGGAGTGACCGGCAATACCGATCTTATCCATATCAATGCAGTCCATATTCGCCGTACAGGTATCGATAAGATAAATCATGTTGGCAAAGTTCAGTGCGGGAGAGTCGGCAAGACCTCTGGGCGTAGAGGATCCGTGACCAAGTGCGTCACCGGAAATGACGATGAAACCTCTGCGTGCCAGCTCAACCATATTCATATCCTGCATCTGCAGATTATGCTGGCTGCCGTGCTGAAGGACGACCAAGGGGAGCTTGTGATCCGCTGAGGCATCCTTGGGAATGTACATCTGTGCGTAGAGTGTGTCATCATTGGCAATGACAAGATTCAGTTTGCGGATCTCAACATCGCCTCCGGCGGTCTGCACCAGACTCGCGCCAACGATACTGACGACCATGCATGCTATGGCAATCCAAAGCCAAATGCGCCTGCTGGTTTTTTTCATTTTTTCCCTCCTTTTTTTGTTTGATCGCTGTCCCAGCCGTTCGAAACAGCGTTTCTTCTCATATAATTTGCGATAGGCAGGGACCCCTTTGTCCGCATTATGACGGAATCTTTTCCTTTTGTGCTCAAAAGCATTTCTCCGATTTGCATCACAACCCTTTCTTATCGTTTGCTTTGCTCTTCCTGATCCGGATCGATTCTATTTAAACTATACAACTTGCGCCCATTTTGTCAATATGTAAGTAAACAAATCGTCGCATTTGCCATCTTATTTGTATGTTATTATGTGATAATTACAATCAATTTGTTTGTTATATTCTTTCATTTCCTTTTGTCAAAACTTATATCTTGATTTTATCCGAAGAATGACGTATTATAAAAATACAAATTTACATTGAATTTGTATTTCCATTATGTAAGGATAGGCAAGTATTATGAAGAGTCCGACCAAACAGCTTGCGCTTATCGAAAAAATACGTGAGGACATCGCCGCCGGCAGATACAGAAACGACCTGTGCCTCCCTACCGAGGCAGAGTACTCCGTGCTATTCCATGTCAGCCGCCAAACGGTGCGCAAAGCGCTCAACGCCCTCGAGGAGCAGGGGGTTATCCGCCGTGTTCAAGGCAGCGGATCCTATGTGAACCATCCGTCACAGCGCCGCAAAAAGACCGGACAGATCGCCGTTATCTGCACTTATATCAGTGAATACATCTTTCCGTCCATTCTGCGCGGGATCGAGCAGGTCACAAAGGAAAACGACTATCAGCTTCTCATGAATTCCACTAACAACAGCATTGCCTCAGAGCGTGCCATTCTCTCCAAGCTCCGGGATAACCCGCCCGACGGGATCATCGTGGAGGGAACGAAAACCGCGCTGCCGAATCCGAACCGGGAATTCTATCATTCGCTGGCAGAGAACGGAGTGCCGATCGTTTTCATCAACAGCTACTACCCGGACATTGTCGGCGATAACGTGATCCACATCGTGGCGGATGATTATTCCGGCGGCTTTACCGCCACGCAGGCGCTGATCCGCAACGGTCACCGGAACATCTGCGGTATTTTCAAAAGCGATGACACACAGGGCACCAACCGATATTCCGGATACATGGACGCAATCGTACGGATGGGCGCATCCGTGCGGGATAATAACGTCATCTGGTTTTCCACGGAAACCAAAGAGCTTTTGCTGCGCAGCATCGGCGATTTTCTTATGGGTATTGACAAATCCTGCACCGCCGTCGTCTGCTACAACGATCAGATCGCCGCTACAGTGCTTCGGTTTTTTGAAACCAACGGGGACTATGCCATCCGCGCCGTTGCAAGCTTTGACCGCGCGCTCCCCATCGACAGCAATATACTCTCCTTTGTCTCCTATCCGCACCCAAAGGAAAAGATGGGCCGTGTCGCCGCAGAGAAGCTCTTCCGCATGATCGCAGGATGCCGGGAAGAATCCCGCACGCTCGCTTGGGAATAAGAAGAAAAGAGGAACGGTTTCGCCGCGGCGAAACCGTTCCTCTTTTCTTATGCTGTTCGTTTATCCCAGCAGCCGTACGCGCGTTACGCCGGGGATGGCGCGCATCTCCTCCGCCGCCGCTTCGTCCAGATGCTCGGTCG
>OFML01001198.1_pt1 | contig 15460 bp, 14 predicted proteins | sample 1541831 | NCBI WGS metagenome assembly OFML01 (sample SAMN04209237, study PRJEB22552) | human gut metagenome | biome: gut; material: feces | host: Homo sapiens | place: USA: Oklahoma | reverse complement strand
CGGGGGCATCTCATTTCTCCCGGTGCTTGCGCTCCCGGTAGATCGGCTCCGGCGTGCGGATCACCACCTGAGTATCCTCCGCCACCGAATCCGTCAGGAAGGCGTTGCCGCCCACCACGGCATGATCCCCGATGGTGGTCTCACCGCCCAGAATGGAGGCCCCGGAGTAGATGGTCACGTCGCTGCCCACGGTGGGATGCCGCTTCCCCGGCAGACTGGCGTGGCCCTTCCGAGGGGACAGCGCTCCCAGCGTCACGCCCTGATAGATCGTTACATCATCTCCGATCTCGGTGGTCTCCCCTATAATGATCGCCATGCCGTGGTCAATGAAACACCGCTTGCCGATGACTGCCCCAGGATGGATCTCCACCCCTGTCAGCCAGCGCGCCAGCTGCGAAATGATCCTCGCCAGAAGCTTTGCATTATGACGGTACAGCCAGTGTGCGGGCCGGTGAAAAATAATCGACCAGATACCTGGATAGCATACCAGCACCTCAAAGCCGTTCCGCGCCGCCGGGTCTCTGTCTAAGACCGCTTTGATATCGTCTCTAACATCTTTAAAAAAGCCCATATTACCTTCCTTGTCTTTTGCAATATAAAAGTGGACAGCGAAGTCCATTCTTTATATTAGCACATCTCGATTTTGAAAGCAATGACAGGGAGCAAGTATTACAAAGGTATATAACAAAAAGCCGCCCGAAAAGGCAGCTTTCTTTCTTGTTATTCAATCAGACCGCTCGGGTCGATACTGTTTCGGTTGATGATCACCTCGAAATGCAAATGCGGTCCCGTTGACCGTCCCGTGGATCCTACCAGCGCGATCTGTTCACCGCGCTCCACACGCTGTCCTACGGATACCAGGAGCCTGCTGCAGTGAGCGTAATACGTCTGCATCCCGTTTCCATGATCTATTTTGACGATATTTCCATAGCTTCCATTTGCTCCAGCGAAGTATACGTTCCCGTTATCTGCCGCGCGAATCTCACTGCCCTGAGGCAGCGCAATATCTATCCCATGATGCACTTTGCCCCAGCGCGAACCAAAGCCGGACGTAACGACCCCGCCGGCGACAGGACGCTGCAGTTTCCCGTATACGGCGTCTTCATCATACGAAAGATCCGGATCCTCATAAAAACTGCTCTGATAGGATGCCGGCAGTTTCGTCCCGGCGAGGATCACCTTTTCCTCCGGTTCTTCAACGACGGATTCTTCCAGGATCGTTTCAGACACCGGATTTCCGTTTTCCTTCGTCACCTTTTTCGTGATTTCCTTTGTCCCCGGGCTTCCTTCGGAGGCCACCTTGATCTCCCCCACAGAGAGAGATTTTACCGGCTGGTATTCCTCCGGTATGTCGATGTCCTCTTCTTCCTTTCGTTCCTCTGTGGTGACGACTGTAAGGATACTCTCTTCCTTATGGGTTCCCAGTAGTTTTTTCTCTGCCTCTGCTGCCGTCATCACATCCGGAGGATCGTCTCCAAGCTCCAGGTCCATTCTTTTCGTTGTCGTTTCTTCTTTCAGTTCAACATCAAGGACTTCCGCACCTTCGTGTCCGCAAGACGTCACGATATTCTGGATCACCTGCTCCGCTGTTTCTCTGGAATCTACGAGCGCAGCTTTCTTCCCATCGACCATGATATACCACGGAGCTTTCATCAGGGTCCCGTCCGACAGCAGAACGGGCGCTTCCCATCCCTCGGCAGCCGCCGCCTTTGCAGAAGTGATCCCGCAGGTCGCCGCAGACAGCAGGATCACCACGATCATCAGCAGCTTCTTACTGGGGACTGGATCCGCCTTTTTTTCTGAAATAGTTTTATTCATTTGTACCTCTCGATTTTATCCCTCGCGGGAATGGAATACAAAAATTAGTATTCCCATATTTTGAGAGTCCATACATGTGAAAACTGCCGACAGTTTCCTGTCGGCAGTCCTGACTTTTTCGTATTCTGCTATTTCACATCCAGCCCGATCAGCTTCGTCTCTTCGATCTGTGCGGTGTCCTCTGCTTCTGCAAAGTCTTTTCCGTGGAAGTCCGATCCACGGGTGATGCAAAGGTCATATTTTTGTGCCATCTGAACGAATCGAAGGCTCTGTTTCTCATCTTGATCCGGATGAAAGCATTCCAGTCCGCCAAGACCACACGAAACCAGATTCTCAACGATCCCTTCCATATTCTGATAAAACTCCCGGCTTCCCGGTGTTCCGATCTTTTTTGCCTGGATCGGATGTGCCAGCACCGGAAGTCCTCCTGATTCCCGTATCAGCTTTACAGCATCTGATGCTGACAGTTTCTCTTTTTTGATAGCAAGAGCTGTTTCGCTTCCCAGCATTTTTTTGCTCTGGAACACTTCCGGTATGCTGGAGGCATATCCCTTTGCGATCAATGCCCGCGCAATGACCGGTTTGCCGATATAGTCATTGGGCTGGATCTTCCTCAGCTCTTCTTCGGAGATATCATATCCCATTTCCTGCAAAGCGGCGATCAGCTTTGTGTTGCGGGCAGCTCTTCTTCTGGAAAGCTCTTTCATTGCAGCAAGCAGCGTTTTATCGGCAAGATCCATCCCATAGCCTAAAATATGGAGTTCGGTTCCCGAAGCCGTCTCCGTTGCCAGCTCCATGCCGGGTATTACGGTCAGATCTACTCTTCGACCTTCTTCCAAAGCCTCCGGCAGTCCATCGATCCCATCATGGTCTGTGATGGCGATCTGATGATATCCAAGAGCTTTTGCAGCATCCACGATTTCCGCCGGAGAAGCTTGTCCATCCGAAAATTTCGTATGAATATGAAAATCTACCCGATACTTACTCATCTTATAAAATCCCTTTGTACAGCAGTCCTTCAGCAACTTCATCCGCAGCATTATCGCCTTTGATTTTTCTTATAATGGCCAGAGCAAATCCGATGGCGTATGCAGGGCCTTTCCCCGTGATCACATTGCCATCTTCTACAACACCGCTGTCTATATACGAAGCCATGTTCAGCTCATTCTGCATACCCGGATAAATAGTCGCCGTTTTGTGGGTCAGCGCTCCGCGGGCATCGAGGACCATAGGAGCTGCACAGATGGCAGCAAGAGCCTTGCCCTGCAGTGCGAATTCAGTGATTTTTTCTCCCAGCTCTTCGTGATTCTTCAGATGGAGTGCACCCGGCATCCCGCCCGGCAGTACGATCATGTCGCAGCCATCGTAATCAGCCTCTTCAAACAGCAGATCAGCCTGGATCTGCATGCCATGGGCTCCTTCCACCATTTTATCTTCCATAATGGAAACCATCTTCACATCGATCGCTACCCGGCGAAGCAGGTCTACTATCGTGACCGCTTCCACTTCTTCAAATCCTTCTGCAAAATGTACATATACCATGTTATCGTTCCTCTCTGAAATAGTTGTTTCCTAAATCAGCCGGCGGCTGACTTTCTTTCTTTTTCTTGTACGTACTGAAAATAACGATCAGAATGGTCGCAACATACGGGATCATATCTACCAGATACTGCGATACGCCAACACCCATTGCCTGAAGTTTCAGTCCCAGAATGCTGAGACCTCCGAACAGAGCACCGCCGAAAAATCCTTTTATCGGATTCCATGCCACGAAAATGACCAGAGCAACCGCGATCCATCCGCGTCCATTAACGATATTTTCCTGCCAGATCGGCATTCTTACCAGAGACAGATATGCGCCGCCCAGGCCGCAAAGCGCTCCACCGATCAGAATGTGGACGTATTTATACAGTGCCACGTTGATGCCGGATGCATCTGCCGCCGCATTGCTTTCTCCAACTGCTTTCAGGTTCATTCCGATCTTCGTCTTGTACATGTAGACTGCTGCCAGAGCACACACGATGTAACTGATGTAAACGAAGATATCCTGCTGGAAGAAGATCGGTCCTATGACCGGAATGTCTCCCAAGAGCGGAATCGACAGCTTTGCAAAAAACGAGGTGATGTCCGATGGCACGCTGGAACCCAGAAGCGGTTCCCCTACAAACTGTGCGAAGCCTGTTCCAAATATGGTAAGTGTCAGACCGCAAACGACCTGGTTTGCACGAAGGCTGACAGTCAGAAATCCAAAGATCAGCGCACCGCCTGCCCCCGCTAATGCTGCCGCAAGCAAGGCCACTGCCGGATTATAGGTATTGATACTCGCCAGGAACCCCATAACAGCTCCCATCAGCATCATACCTTCCACTCCCAGGTTCATGCTCCCCGATTTTTCTGTGATCAATTCTCCTACCGTCGCGAAAACAAGAGGTGTTCCTGCTACAACGCAGGCTGCTAAGAATTCTACCATGATCAAGCCACCTCCTTGCTGTTTCTGCCGATATGTACTCTATATCGCATAAAAAATTCACTTCCCAGAACAAAGAACAGGATAAGGCCCTGTACGATATCCGATACTGCGCTCGGCACGCCGAGAGCGATCTGGATGTACTGACCTCCCTGGATCAGCATCGCGAATACAGCACAGACAGCCACCGCATATCCTGCATTCAGCTTGGAGAGCCACGCTGTGATGATAGCGGTGAATCCATATCCGTTGGCTATCCCATACACTAAAGTTTTCTCAATAGCGGACGCCTGGATCATACCGGTGATACCGCAAAGTCCTCCGGAGATCAGCATAGCTACTACGATGATCCGGCTGATATTCATGCCTGCGTAACGAGCCGTTTCAATGCTTTCTCCAACTACGGTGATCTCGTAGCCTTTCTTGGTATAATTCATAAAGAAATACACGAAGGCCGCTGCAAGGATCGCCAGGATCCATCCAATATTCACACCGCCCAGTTTCGGCATGACAGCATTGTCCGGGAACATTGCGATCTTCGGAAATCCATTGGCTGCAGGATCCATCCATGGACCATACTGCAAATAGGTGACGAATTTGATCGCCACGTAGTTCATCATCAGGGTGAATATGGTTTCGTTAGTTCCCAGTTTCGCCTTGAATATCGCCGGAATAAACGCCCATATGCCTCCACATACAGCTGCTCCGACCATCATCAGAAGAAGCATGACAGGCTGTGGAAGGTTCGGGCTCAGGTTAAGAGCGACCCAGCTGGCACCCAGTGCTCCCATGGTGATCTGACCTTCTGCACCGATGTTCCAGAACTTCATTTTAAATGCGACAATGATACCCATCGAAGTGATGATCAGAGGCACTGCTTTGACAATGGTCTGCTTTACACGAAGCCCGGTCCCTATAGAGCCCATGATGATTTCCTTGAAAATTTCGAACGGATTGAGCCCGAAAATCAGAAGGATGATCCCCGCAAAAACGATCGAAAGTACGATTGCCAGCAAGGTGATCAGAATTTCTTTTTTTCGTGACAGATTATCACGCTTGGTGATCCTTATGAAATCCATTATTCGTCCACCTCCTGTGCTTTCTTTCCTGTCATAAGTAATCCTATATCTTCTTTTGTTACCTCATCCGGATCGACAATTCCCGTGATCTCACCGTGACACAGCACGATGATCCTGTCGCAAAGATCCATCAGAACGTCCAGATCTTCGCCGACAAACAGAACGCCGACGCCTTTTTCCTTCTGCTCATTGAGCAGATCATAGATTTTATACGACGCTCCGATATCAAGTCCTCTTACAGCATATGCCGTGATGAGGACTTTTGGAGCGGAATCGATTTCTCTTCCCAGAAGCACCTTCTGGACATTACCACCGGAAAGCTTCTTGACCGGCGTATATATATCAGGAGTTTGAATATCAAGATCTTTTACGATTTTATTCGCTTTTTTTATGCACGGTCCCCGGCGCAGAACGATCCCCGGCTGATTCTGGTAATCCTTCAGGATCAGATTATGTACAATGTCCATGCTGCCGACAAGTCCCATGCCCAGACGGTCTTCCGGAATGAATCCCATCCGGATCCCCAGGCGGATGATATCACGGGGAGTTTTTCCCACCAGGTTGTCTCCTTCGAAGAAGATCCTTCCTTTTTCCGCCTTTGCAAGCCCTGCGATGACTTCACACAGTTCTTTCTGTCCACTGTTGGCAACTCCGGCCACGCCGACGATTTCATGAGAATTCAGCTGGAAGCTGACATTGGCCAGCGCTTCCTTGCCTTCTCCGTCAAGGACTGTCACCTCGTCCAGATCCAGGAGCGGAGTCTTTTCTGCGATTTTTTTCTTATCGATGGAAAGATCCACCTTTTTGCCTACCATCATTTCAATAAGACTGGCAACGTTGACTTCGCCTGTATTTACCGTTCCGATGGATTCTCCCTTTCTGAGAACTGTCACTCGATCCGAGATCTCCATCACTTCATTGAGTTTATGAGTAATGATCACAACAGAGCATCCCTGCTCTTTCATATTGCGGATAACGCGGAACAGCTTCTTGATTTCCTGCGGAGTCAGAACTGCGGTAGGCTCGTCCATGATCAGGATCTTCGCGCCACGATACAGCACCTTTATGATCTCCAGCGTCTGCTTTTCCCCAACGGACATATCATATACCTTCTTGTCAGGGTCGATATCCAGTCCGTACTGATCTGAAAGTTTTTTGACTTCCTGCGAAAGCAGCTTTCCTTTTACAAAAAATCCAGACGGCTGCCCGATAATAATATTTTCCTTTGCTGTCATCACATCCACCAGCTTAAAGTGCTGATGGATCATGCCGATCCCCAGACGGATAGAATCCTTCGGGGATGCAAAATGCACCTCCTGTCCATCTATTTTGATGGAACCCGTATCCGGAGTATAGATCCCTGACAGCATATTCATCAGAGTCGATTTTCCTGCTCCGTTTTCACCCAGCAACGCATGGACTTCTCCTTTGCGAACGGAAAGATTGACATTGTTGTTCGCTTTAAGAGAGCCGAATACTTTGCTGATATTTTCCATTTCTATTGCAAGATTCTGCTGCACTATTCTCCTCCATAAACAGCACAAGGGGGACCTGTTCGGTTCCCCTTTATGCTAAACATATTCAACTATATGATCTGCGGATTTTATTTGGATGTTGCTGTTACACCAGCTACTTCCTTGTTGATCTTCCAGATTTCTTCGTTGGTCAGTTCCTGTCCTTCCTTGCACAGTACGCTGCCATCGTTGTACTTGATTTCTCCAGAGAATACTTTGAATTCTCCTGCAATCATCTTATCTTTGACCTTGTTGATCTTGTCGACCTGTTTTTCCGGAACTGCATTGCCGAAATCGTCGATCTGGATCATTCCGCTCTTCATGGAGCCGTAAGTGCTGAACGGTTTGTCGCCTGTCGGCTTGAAGCTTCCATCCAGGATCGCCTTGAATGTCGGTGTGAAGTATGCGGACATATCCCAGTAAGGTGCTGTGATATAATAGTCACCCGCTACATTGTTGTTGTAGTTCCAGCCAGTTGTATAAACGCCCGCTTCTTTTGCTGCCAGCTGAGTTGCTGTGGAGTCTGCATGGTAAGTCAGAACGTCGCATCCTGCGCTGATCAGCTGTTCTGCAGCCGCCTTTTCGATTTCAGCATCCCCCCAGGTGTTGATGTAAACGACCTTTACTTCAACATCAGGATTTACTGCCTGCGCACCCAGTGTGAATGCATCGATACCGATCTGAACTTCTGTGTAAGGATGAGCTGCAACGTATCCCAGCTTGTTGCTCTTCGTTACAGAAGCTGCAGCCATACCGCTCAGGTATCTTGCTTCTTCCATGGATCCAAAGAAGTTTTCCATGTTTGTTTCATTCTGGTAAGGGCCAGAGAAGTGCAGGAATGTTACATCGTCATAATCCCCGGAGTTTGCCAGTTCATTTAACGCATCTCCATATCCGTAGGAGCAGCCTACGATGATGGTGCAGCCCTGGTCGATCAGGTTCGTTGCTGCATCTTTAGACGCCTGCGTATCGCTGTCGCTTACGTTTTCCTTTTTGATCAGTTCCACGCCGTTTTCTTTCGCAGCCTTTTCCAGACCTTCGTTCATGCACTGCGTGAATCCGCCGTCGTTGATCGATCCGATAAAGATACAGCCAACTTTTACTTTGTCCCCGCTGTCTTTATCGCTGCCGCCGCATGCAGTAAAGGCAAATGCCATTACCAGTGCGAGCACCACTACAAGTACCTTTTTCATGATATTCTTCCTCCGTATTCCTTTGTGTAATAGAATATACTCCTATTATACTGTTTATTGTGCGTCAATCCAATAAAAAAATTTATCACCGGATGAATTTTTAGGATAATAAAAGCGTAAAGTTCGTGCATATACGAACTTTACGCTTGGTTGTTTGTTTATTGTCCGTATCTTGAAGATACGTTTTTTACGATCTATACAAATGTGATCGTTCCATCTTCGATCCTGTCTATGACAGCCAGAGATTCCACCCTGTAGCCCTCTTCCCGCAGCTTGGCGCTGCCGCCCTGAAAGCTTTTGTCTATGACTGCACCGATTCCGACCACGCTGCCTCCTGCTTGTTTTACCAGCTGAGTCAGTGCATGTGAAGCTTCTCCATGTGCCATAAAGTCATCAATGATCAGGATCTTGTCCTCAGACCCCAGAAATTTTTCTGAAACGCGAAACATGGATACGGTACCCTTGGTGAAGGACCTTGCTTCCGCTTCATAAAAGCCCTCTGTCATAGTGCTTGGAACAGCTTTCTTCGCATAAACGACAGGCGGATATCCAAAATGTCCGGCCGCCATACACGCCACTGCGATCCCGCTGGCTTCCACTGTCAGTATCTTATTGATCTCACAGTCAGCAAACCGGCGATGAAATTCCTTCCCGACCCGATCCAGAAAAGCAACATCAAGCTTATGATTCAGAAAATTGTCTACTTTGACGATCTGTGTTCCGATCGCTACACCTTCTGTCAGTATCTTTTCCTTCAGTTCTTTCATGGTTACTTCTCATCCTTAAACAGATCTTCCAGTCCCTCGAAAGAAATCTCGTCTTCTGCCTGTGCTTCCTGTACAGGTGCGGTTTCCAGAGTGTTCAGATCCGGAAGATCGATATCGATATCGTCAAAGCTGATTTCTTCTGCAGCCTGCGGCGCCGGTGCTGCTTCCTGCGGAGCATAAGCATCCGGAGCTGTCAGTTCTTCCAGAGTCACGCTGGTTGCGCCTCCGTCCGCCGGGATATCATATGTACCTGCGGGATCTTCTGCCGGTAACTCAGTAACCGTATCCGCTGCCACCGGTGCTTCCGGGATCTCCACTGCTGCCGGTATTTCTGCAGCCGGTTCTACTGAAACAGGCACGGGATCGATCGTATGATCCACCTGGATCTCTTCAGCCGGGAAATCAACTGCTCCAGCATGATCGATGATATCCCAGTTCACGGAATCTTCTTCCGGAAGTTTGCTCTTCAGGCTGTCCAGCTTGCCGGCAGTCCGAAGGATATTGGTCTTGATCTCGTTGAACTCTTCTTCCATAGCATTGATCTGCTGATGGTATTTATTCTTCAGCGCAGAAAGTTTTTCTTTTTCTGCTTCCAGTTCTGCTTTCATCGCAGCCTTTTCTGCTTCGACCGCCTGTCTTGCCGCATTCAGCTCATCGCTCATCGCCTGCTTCTCAGCATCGATCCCTGCACGCATCTGCTCAATCTCTTCTTCCTGTTTAGAAACTTCTTCACGCCCTTCTGATAAAATATTTTCTACTTCATCTTTAGCCTGGTTGATGATCTCATTGCTGCTCTTCTTCGCTTCCATGATCAGGCTGACATACAGATCGTTGTTATCATCGTATTTCTGGTATTTATCCTCTAATGCAACGATTTCTCCTTCATATGCATCTTCTAATTCCTCTATATTTTTTTCATAAAGATCACAAAGCTGCTGCATACATTCATATACATCATCCTTGTCGAACCCTTCACCAGAAGCCTTCTTAATATTCATGCCTTTAAGAAGTCCGATCACAGTCTCTCTTCTTTTTTCTGTTAATGCATTTTTATCCATTGGCAAACCTCTTTTTTCTCCTCAATATAAAAAGTCTTCAACATTATATATTGCTTATTATACCATCTATAATTTGTTTTGTCTCCCTAAATCTGTAATTTTTCACTTTTTTCCTTACTTTTCGGTTGACTTGATGCCGGTTTTCGGTCTATCATAGAAATTAGTTCTTAAGAAAGAAACCACTTTTTGATGTTACATCTGTAAAGTTGGGAGGTTAGATATGAAAACGATAGAACTCAAGGCGGGGCAACAGATCGCACAGTTTACGACAAAGTCTGTGACCTTCGACGGAAAAGAATTTTTCTACAGCAGAATGTCGAATCTGACACACGATCCAGCCACCCAAAAATATTATTTTACATACGACGGAGAATCAAAAATTCTTCCTTATGAAGCTAAGGATGCACAAATCCTGACTGCGATCTTTAGTCAGGTGTTGAAGCTTCAGGCTGCAAAGGCGGCACAGGCACACGCTGCAAAGATGCCGGCGCAGACAACACAGCAGACTCCGCAGGCTCCGGTTCAGGATCAGGCTCAGCAGGAGGAGATCCCTGTCACACCTCAAACACCGCATGCCGTTGATGTGCGGGCTGCAGCTGAAATGGCACAACCAGCTCCGGAACCAGCAGAACAGGCTCCGGTAGCAGGACAAGCTACAGCAGCAGAACAGGCTCCGGCAGAAGAACCGATCGTGTTCACCGATAAGAAAGCCGCCAAGCAGGCAGAGAAAGAGCGAAAAAAAGCAGAGAAGGCTGCGAAACGTGCAGAAAAAGAACGGCTGAAAGCGGAAAAAGCTGCTAAAAAAGCAGGTAAAGTCGCAGAACCGGAAACTCCTGCAGAAGGTGGCTCTCAAGCACAGGAGACTGGTGCACAGACTTCAGATCTCATCGGCACACCGGCCGAATCGGCAGCCGAACCGAAAGAGCTTACCGACGAAGAAAAAACAGCTAAAAAAACAAAGCTGAAGAAATCTCTTCTGATCTTCGCAGCGGTACTGGTCATTGTTGCAGCATTATCTGTAGCGGCGTATTTCATCTTCGGCACCAGCAACAACCCATCGTCCAACAATCCTGGCTCAAAAGAGTCTCAGCAGTACGACGATATCGATGAACTGATCAACGATCTGCAGTAGATTTGTCAAAACAAAATGCAAAGGGGCTGTCGCATTAACGATTTAAGATCGTTAGGGCGGCGCCCCTTTTTGTTGTGAAATAAGACTGTGAAATAACCCGCGGAGCGGGCTTTGCAGAAAAAAGCCCCGCGATCCCCCTACTGGTCCGGATGACAGTTGCCACATGGGGAATACCCGGCTTTTTCTGCTGCATCTATCGTCGTAAAATACACGCGATTTTCTTCATTTGGCAAGCCGCTGCAGCTCGGCAGGTGATATTTTTTCGAATTGATATTGCCTATATAGGACGCATCTTCATAATCCTTTACATGAATCCGATCGGACTTCTTTCCTTCGCAATTGAATGTGATCTGCATCCCGTCATCCACAGCGATGATCGTCCCCTGCTCATCTGTACGAAAAACTTCCGCTCCCAGGTCTCGAAAACGACTGAGTGCTTCTTCGTGGGGATGACCGTACATATTGCCCTTGCCGCAGGAAATGACCACGTATTCCGGGTTTGCTTCCCGCAGAAAGTAGTAGCTGTTGGATGTGCTGCTTCCGTGATGTCCCGCCTGCAGCAGATCCGCTTCCAGGTCCTCTCCCATTTCGATCATTTTCTTTTCCGGCGAGCTTCCCGCATCGCCCGTGAAAAGCATGCTGGTTTCTCCGTGCTTCACCTTCAGGCAGATGGAATTGTCATTAGTGTCATTGTATTTCTCATAAGGTCCGAGAAACTGGATCTCGCATTCTCCAAACGCAGCTGTATCTCCCGGGGTCGGAGCCTTCGTCTGAATTCCCAGCTGATCTATAGACTGCTTAAGGCTCCCCGCAATGCCGCTGTCGTAGCCGTCCAGCATATATACCGTATCCGCCCCGAACTGCTGCAGCACGTTACGCCCCGATCCGATATGATCCTCATGCGGATGCGTAAAAATCACATATTTCAAATGGTCGATGCCCAGGTTTTTGATATATCCCAGGATAAACTCCGCGTCATCCCGGTTTCCCGCATCGATGAGCACCGCTTCTCCCTGCGATACCAGCAGCGTGGAATCCGCCTGTCCCACATCTAAAAAATATGCCGTCAGATCCTCTTCCGACTGCAAAGATGCCTGATCGCTCTGTCCGCCTCCCAACGAGCAGCCATAGAAAAAGACCGCTGCAGTCAGCATTATCGCAAGGAACAGGATCCCTCTCCAGCAACTGCTCCGGCCGGTCTGTTTCTGTGTATTCTGTTTCATCATCTTCTCCCAATCTCCTTCGTTCCTGTATTCTGCTTTCGTTTCTTCGCTACATTTTAATGGAAATGTACGTCCCGCCCTCCGTCTCGATATGTATGATCTCCAGATTGTGGATCGTGCGAAGCGTTCCCGCGCATTCCCGCACCAGAAAGAGCAGAGCTTCTCTACTACAAAAAGCACTGTACGGCTCCGGCACGCTTTTTTGCAGATTGGCGAACACGGAATCCGGGATTTTCTTTATGACCATTCCAGCCGCCGATACGGGAACCGGCAGCGAAAGATTCATGGTTTTTGTCCTGATTCTGATTTTCATACTACCGTTCTGCTCCTTCGCATCATTGTTCGTCCACGTATACCCGCACGTGTGTGCCGCCCGCTGTTTCCACCGTCACAAAATCACCTGCCACCTCCTCATCCAGGCAGGCCGCAACGGCTTCCATCAGTTCTTTCAAGTCGATTTCCTGCAAAGCATCCTGCGGCAGCGGCAGCTTTCCGGATGCCTTGAGGATCTTCCGAGCCGCCCTCACCGGAAATCGGATCCGGATCTTGTCGCCCTTTTCACTGTCTATATCTACATGGAAAATGCGTTTATCGTATGGAATCTGTTTTTTGACTACGCGTTTTTCTGTCATACTTTTTCCCTTTCCCTACTGTCTTTAAAACAGGCATGTCAACACTATATCCTCCGCGCAGACAGATGTCAAACGGTTTCTAAAAAATCTCCGCAGAAAATGAAAGTTGTGTATTGACGGAACTTTTCTAACATAGTAAAATATCATCATGCGGTTAATCAGTATATTGATTTGAGCATGCCACTGTAGCTCATCTGGCAGAGCAGCACATTCGTAACGTGCAGGTGGCCGGTTCGATCCCGGCCAGTGGCTCCAGAAGCAGTTTGCCTGATATAAACCGGTAAACTGCTTTTTCTTTCAAAAGGAATATATGGTATAGGATCCGGGGCATTGGCGCAGCTGGGAGCGCGCATGACTGGCAGTCATGAGGTCAGGGGTTCGATCCCCCTATGCTCCACCATCAACAGGGAAAAGCCCTCTGAAATCACAATGTTTCAGAGGGCTTTCGTTTTACATAATGTAATAGAATAAGCAGATGGAGGTGGTAAAACAATTATGAGCATTGATCGAGAACTGGAAATGATATTATACAGCACACCAGAATCGGATGTGACTGTAAGTGCGATTATAAAAGATGAGACGTTATGGTTGAATCAAAAATCTCTGGCTGAATTGTTTAACGTTGACATTTCAACCATAAATCAGCATCTCAAAAATATATTTGAAACCCAGGAACTCGAACAGAATTCAACTATTGGGAAATTCCCAATAGTTCAAACAGAAGGGAAAAGAACTGTTCGCAGGACTGTAACTTTTTATAATCTCGACGCCATTATTTCAGTCGGATACCGGGTAAATTCAAAAAAAGCAACCGCCTTCAGAAAATGGGCAACCTCCGTTTTGAACGAATACATCCGAAAAGGATTCGTGATGGATGACGACAGATTAAAGCAGGGAACAGCTCTGTTCGGCAAAGACTATTTCAAAGAACTGCTGGAAAGGGTTCGCTCCATCAGGGCCAGCGAACGCCGTATCTGGCAACAGATCACAGATATCTTCGCCGAGTGCAGCATTGATTACGATAAAAATTCTGATGTTACTCAGAAATTCTACGCTACCATTCAAAATAAATTTCATTTTGCCATTACCGGAAAAACCGCAGCTGAGATCGTCTATTCCAGTGCGGATCATACGAAAGATAATATGGGTCTGACCACCTGGAAGAATGCTCCGGAAGGTCGCATATTAAAACAGGACGCGAAAGTGGCGAAAAATTATTTATCTGAAACCGAAATACGCAGACTGGAACGCGCTGTTACAGGCTACTTTGATTACATCGAGGATCTGATTGAACGAGAAAACACCTTCACAATGGCAGAGTTTGCCTCTAGCGTGAATGAGTTTCTGGAGTTTAGAAAATATGATATATTAAAGGATAACGGGAAAATTTCAAGGAAGCAGGCAGAATCAAAGGCTTCATCAGAATACGATATTTTCAATCGAACCCAATTTATCGAATCCGATTTCGATAAACAGATTCAAAAACTAAAGAGTACAAAATAACAAAAACAGGAGATCTGGCCATGACGAATCAAATCTCCTGTTTCTTTATTCATTACTCCTGTATAAAGCCCGCAAAAAAGGAAGCTGATCCTTCCAGCAGGATTGCTTCCTTTTTTATCATGTTCCATTTACACCCGCTCGTACCGGCATCCCGGAAATGCCGTATCAAACATGCAGATGCTTTTATAAGAACAGTATTTGCAGGAAGTCTTGTAATTACCTTCCATATCTTTTTTCTTTTCTTTCTTTGGTCTGATGTCGATCTTTCCATCGCAGATTTCCCGGCAGATCCGATCCACCTGGCGATCCACCTGTGCAGAAAGCTCCTCGAATTCTTCACGGCTGAACAAATATCCGCCGGAAGAGCCGGAATACGTTCCGTTCTTTTTCACGTATTTGATCGGGAGCACCTTCGATGCTCCGCCTATTTCCGTATCCATGGCATCGATCAGATCCATATCATCCAGAACGATACCCTCTAGTTTGTACGCATCTTCCATCCGCTCTTCTGCAGCCGCTTCTCCCGGCACGACCGTTCTGGCATCCGCGTCAGCATCGATTTCCCGGATCTTGAACAGGAAGACACCTGCAGGCTTTACCTCCTGCTTCTGAGTCGCAGCTTTAAGATACAGCATAAGCTGAAGCTTGTAGCCGCTGCGAAAATGCTCCACGTCTACAGAATCTCCACCTGTCTTGTAGTCTACGATCCGCACAGCCGTTTCCAGACCATCTTCGTGCTCCGGCATTTCAAGCACATCCATCCTGTCGATCTTCCCTTTGATCAAAACTTCATGCTCCCCGGCCGTCACCCGGATAGGCGGCAGCTGTGCCCCTCTGGCAAAAGGCTGCTCAAAATACATCTCCCGGATCCTGCCTCTTCTCACCTGTCCGATCATCGCCCAGGCCACACGACTGCAGATATCCACGATCCGCTCCGTCCGGTAGGATTCATTTCGTCCTGATGACAGCAATCCTTCTCTATAAGTACCGGTTTCCTCCTGCAGGATCCTTCTGATCTCCTCCCTGCATTCTTCCTGCGTGATCTTCATCCAGCGGGAATCAGGATCGGTGACG
>OFML01001195.1_pt1 | contig 15475 bp, 10 predicted proteins | sample 1541831 | NCBI WGS metagenome assembly OFML01 (sample SAMN04209237, study PRJEB22552) | human gut metagenome | biome: gut; material: feces | host: Homo sapiens | place: USA: Oklahoma | reverse complement strand
GGCGAGAGGGTGACGCTGCCCACCTTGGGGCCGTCGGGCAGGCAGCTGCGCTTGAACTGCTGGGCGAAGAACCGCCAGTAGAAGTTGCGCAGCCACTTGTAGAGCACTTCGTCCGGGTACTCGGCCCGGCCTGCGAAGGCCGCTTTCGCCAGCCGGAATATCTTCGACGGGCCGAAGCCGAAGCGGAGAACATAATAAAGGTAGAAGTCGTGCAGCTCATAGGGACCCACGAGGTCTTCCGTCTTCTGAGAGATCTCGCCGTCCTTGGCAGGCAGCAGCTCCGGGGAGACGGGGGTGTCGAGGATGTCCAGCAGCACCCGGCGCAGCTCGGCGGAGGCGGCAATGTCGGCCTCATACTGGACGAGGTGGCGCACCAGCGTCTTGGGGACACCGGCGTTGACGCCGTACATGCTCATGTGGTCGCCGTTGTAGGTGGCCCAGCCCAGCGCCAGCTCGGAGAGGTCGCCGGTGCCGACGACGAGGCCGCCGGTGCGGTTGGCAGTGTCCATCAGCTCGAGGGTGCGCACACGGGCCTGTCCGTTCTCGAAGGTGACGTCCAGCACGCTCTCGTCCTGGCCGATGTCCTTGAAGTGGCTGTGGACGGTGTTGGCGATGTCGATCTCGGTAAAGCTGACGGCCAGCTCGTCGCATAAGATCTCCGCATTGCTGCGGGTGCGGTGGGTGGTGCCGAAGCAGGGCATGGTCACGGCCAGCACATCGCTGGTGGGGCGGCCCAGCTGCTTCATGGCGCGGACGGCCACCAGCAGAGCGAGGCAGCTGTCCAGACCGCCCGAGATGCCGATGACCGCCGTCTTGGCGTGGGCGTGCTCGAGGCGCTTGGCGAGGCCGTCGGCCTGCATTTTCAAGATCAGCTCACAGCGCTCGGCCCGGCGGCGCTCGTCGTGGGGGATGAAGGGCGTGGGGTCTACCCAGCGGGAGAGCTTGGTCTCGGTGAGGGCAAGGTCGAAATCGACGGTCAGATACCCCTCAGCGCTGGGCTCGAAGCTGGTGTTGCGCGCCCGCTCCGACTCCATCCGCTGGCAGTCCAGCTCCGTCTCAGCCCAGCCGCCCTCGAAGGGAGACGTCTCGGCGAGGAGGGTGCCGTTCTCGGCGATGAGGTCGTGGCCGGCGAAGACCATGTCCTGGGTGCTCTCGCCGTGGCCGGCAGAAGCGTACAGGTAGCCGCAGAGCAGGCGGGCGGACTGGTTCGACACCAGCGCCCGGCGGTACTCGGCCTTGCCGACCGTCTCATCGCTGGCCGAAAGGTTCGCAATGACGGTGGCACCGGCCAGCGTGTGGAAGGTGGAGGGGGGAAGAGCGCTCCACAGGTCTTCGCAGATCTCCACGCCCAGAACGAAGCTGGGCATCTGGCGGCAGCGGAAGAGCAGGGACGTACCGAAAGGCACCTCCTGCCCGCAGACTGTTACCGTCTCTACCTCGGTGCTGCCCGGGGTGAACTGGCGCTTTTCGTAGAACTCGCCGTAGTTGGGCAGGTAGGTCTTGGGGACAAGGCCCAGCAGACGCCCGCCGCAGAGGACGGCGGCGCAGTTGTACAGCTTGCCCCGCACCAGCAGCGGCAGGCCCACGAGGGCCACGACATCCAGCTCCCGGCTGGCGTCCAGCACGGTCTGCAGGGCGTCCAGCGCGCCCTGCTGTAACGTGCGCTGCAAGAATAGATCGCCGCAGGTGTAGCCGGTGAGGCAGAACTCGGGGAACACCGCCAGCTTGACGCCGCGGGCCGCAGCGTCCTGTAACTGAGATACGATTTGGGAAGCGTTATAATTGCAGTCGGCCACCCGCAGTGAGGGCGAGAGGGCGGCTGCTTTCAAAAAACCATCTTTCATCGGAGGATTTCACATCCTGTCTGTTGAATTAAGGCCCCGGCGGAGACGTGCTCTGTGGGGTTTTGTTCAGTATACCACAAACCGGCCCAAACGAAAAGTGACAGTGTGGTTAAAGAAACAAAAAACGCTGCCTGCACACCGCAGACAGCGCTGAAAACAAAAGATGGAAAACGAGATAGACCGTAAGCCGGGTTCTGTATTAAACGACGATCTGTCTAGACCTGCCATTGCTGACAGGTTCGTGCCGCCTTCGGGACACGCGAGCAGCGCTGTACGTCCCATATAGGCGTTGCTTCCGGTAGGGTTTACAAAGCCGCATAGTCACCCATGCGCTGGTGAGCTCTTACCTCGCCCTTTCATCCTTACCGCATTGCTGCGGCGGTTTCCTTTCTGTTGCACTTTCCCTGAGGTCACCCTCGGCTGCCGTTAGCAGTTACCGTGCTCTGTGAGGCCCGGACTTTCCTCAGAGCGGTCAAAGCCGCCCCGCCGCCGTATGTTCCACTCGTTTTCCGCTCCTCATGATACCATAAAAAAACAAGATTTGCAAGAGAAAGAGAATTTTGCTATACTTATCTTATATGTTGCCCGCGCTGGAGGTGGGAAGATGAAGCTTTATTTCAAAGTCCCGCCCGAGGCGGATGGGATGCTGCTGCGCGGTTTTCTGCGCAGGTGCAGCATCTCCACCGACCTGTCCCGGGCCGTGAAATTCCGGGGCAGCGGCTTTTTTGCCGACGGCGCCCCCATCCTGGCCAACCGCCAGGTGGAGGCCGGGCAGGTCATCTCCTTTGAACTGCCGCCGGAGGGGGAGGGCGTTGCGCCGCAGGACGACATCCCGGTGGATGTGGTCTACGAGGACGCTTTCGCCCTCGTGGTGGAAAAGCCGCCCCATCTCGCAGTGCATCCTACCATGAACTACCCGCTGGATACGCTGGCGAACGGCTATGCCGCCTGGGCGCTGCGTCAGGGCAGAAGCCCCGTCTTCCGCCCGGTGAACCGCATCGACAAGGACACCAGCGGCCTCGTGCTGGCGGCTCAGAATGGCTATGCCGCCCCGCTGCTGGCTCAGCGGGTGGAAAAGCTCTACTACGCCGTTGCAGAAGGAGAACTTCCCCTCGGGCCGGGCGTCATCGACGCCCCCATCGGGCGGCAGGGGGAGAGCATCATCGGGCGGTGCGTCACCCCCGATGGCAAACCCAGCCGGACGGAATATACCATATTGAAAGCCGAAAACGGCCTGAGCCTCGCGGCCTGTGTCCCGGTGACGGGCCGGACCCACCAGATACGGGTACATTTTGCATCCATCGGCCACCCGCTGGCCGGCGATGACCTCTACGGCGGGAGCCGGGCGCGTATCGGACGGCAGGCGCTCCACTGCGCAAAACAGACGTTCCGGGTGCCGCGCTGCGAGCGGATGCCGGACGGCATCTGCATCGAAGTGCCGGTGGACGAGACGACCCTGAGGCCGGTGACGGTGGAAAGCCCGCTGCCGGAGGATATGACAAAGCTTTTTGTCTAAATTTGTGTATTTCGTGAAAAGTAAGTGAAAGCTAAGCCCAAATTTTGTGTCAATGCTTGTTTCGGCGCTGGCAGGGTGTATAATAAATAGAGTTATTCTTGTCAAAAAAGCTGTCCTTATGCGGCAGCGTGTCGATAACAGAGAAAAGAGACAAATCAGAATCTCCTGAAAATACAGGAAGGAGCATCCTTTTTGCTGGAAGATAAAACAACTGAAACGCGGCAGGACGAGCCAGCCGGTGCGCCGCGGCACACCGGCTTCCGCGCAAAGCTGCGCTCGCTTTGGGCGCAGCTCCAGTGCGTCCATCTGCTGCGCCGCCACCGGCGGTATCGCCGCCGCAGACACCGGCTGGACAATGCCTCCCGGAAGCTGCGCTCGTCGAAGCTGGTATTGCGCGTTGGCGCAGTGCTTTACGCACTGGGCTTTGGCGCGGAGTATGCTGCCGTGCAGGTGGGACGTGCCATCAAGTACGCCGCTCTCTGGGTTGCTGGAGGCATCCGCCGCTTTGCAAAGGCTCTGGCGGAGACGGCGTTCCCCGGCGCAGCACAGGTGGCCAAAGACCTGTTTGGCCCCATCGTGCTGTTTGCAAAGGGCATCGTGTCCCTTCTCATCCATGCCCACCGCATCCGCAGGGAGCAGGGCTTCGGTGCAGCATTTGAGGCCAGCGTCCACTACTTCAAAAACGGCGTCCGCCGCAACCTCAGTCTGCTGCCCCGCATGGCGATGTATGCCCTGCCCATCTGCGCACTGGCGCTGGGCGCAGCAGTGTTCCAATATGTCATCCACCAGCCTTATGCGCTGGCCGTCCGGGTCAACGGCGAAACCGTGGGCTATGTGGCGAATGAGGACGTCTTCAACACGGCCCGCGAGGACGTGATGGAGCGTATCAGCTACGCCGGCACCGACAAGACCGAGTGGACCATCGAGCCGAGCTACACCCTCGCCATTGCCCACCACATGATGGACGAAAACGAGATGGCAAACGCCATCATCCAGAGCGCCGGCGATCAGATCAGCGAAGGCACGGCTCTTTATCTGGACGGCGAGTTGACGGCGGTGTGCAGTGACGGCAAAGCGCTGCGGGATTACCTCGCCGCCATGCTCGACCCCTACGAGGAAGAAGCGGACGACCCCAATGTGAGCGTGGGCTTCAACAAGCAGGTCACGCTGGAAGACGGCCTCTACTTCAAGGAAGGCTTGCAGAATTTTGAGACCGTCCGGCAGGAGCTGGTGGGCGTGAAGCAGGCTCAGAAGGTCTACACCGTCAAGGCGGGCGACACCCTCTGGTCCATCGCACATAACAATGACCTGACCTTCCGTGAGCTGTGCGCCCTCAACCCGGCGTTCAAGGGTGAGCCGCTGAGCGAGACGTCCAGCATCCTTGAGGGCGACCAACTCGTCATCACCAAAGAAGAGGCTGGCCTTGAGGTGCGCATCACCCGCATCGAGACCCGTGAGGAAGAAATCGCATTCTCCACGGAGACGACAAAATCCAACGAATATACGAAGGGAACCACCAAGGTGCTCCAGGAGGGCGAGAACGGTCTGCGCCGTGTGACCCTCCAGAACGTCTACGACACCAACAATATCCTTGTGGACCAGAGCGTGCTTTCCACCGAGGTCATCAAGGAGCCGGTGAACAAGAAGGTGGTCGAAGGCACCAAGAAGGCAACTTCCAGCACCAAGTACATCACCGGCAGCGGCCAGTTCATCTGGCCTGTGCCGAACTACCGCTACTGCTCGCGCTGGTACGGCGGACGCCACAGGGGCGTGGACATCTGCGCCCCGGCCGGTACGCCCATCTACGCCTCCGCAGGCGGTACCGTCACCAAGGCGGGTTACAACAAGGCCGGTGCAGGTACGGGCTACGGCTACTCGGTCATCATCAGCCACGGCGGCGGATACAGCTCTGTGTATGCACACTGCCTGTCCCTGACCGTCAGCGCGGGCCAGACCGTCAAGCAGGGCCAGCTCATCGGCTATCTGGGCAGCACGGGCCGTTCCACCGGCAACCACTGCCACTTTGAGATACGTCTCAAGGGTTCGTACATTCCCCCGCAGAACGTATTCCCGGGGAAGAAATAATTTTATAAAAAGGAGATAATTATTATGGCTACTCCTCACATCAGCGCCGAAAAGGGCGATTTCGCAAAGACTGTCCTGATGCCGGGCGACCCCCTGCGCGCAAAGTTCATTGCTGACACCTTCCTGAAGGATGTCCGTCAGGTGACGGATGTCCGCGGGATGCTGGGCTTTACCGGCACCTACGAGGGCCGTCCCATCAGCGTGATGGGCAGCGGCATGGGTATGCCCTCCATCGGCATCTATTCCTACGAGCTGTTCAAGTTCTACGATGTGGACAACATCATCCGCATCGGCTCCGCCGGCAGTTACACTGCCGACGCCAAGCTGTTCGACACCGTGCTGGCTACCGGTGCGGTCAGTGAGTCCAACTATGCCCGCGTCCAGAGCGGCAACGACCATGACATCACCTTCCCCAGCGAGGAGCTGAATGATAAGCTGCGCGCCTCCGCCAAGAAGCAGGGCATCAAGCTCATCGAGGGCAACATCCACTCCTCCGACGTTTTCTACCGTCAGCCTTCCGACGCAAAGCCCACCTACTGGGAGCTGCTGCGCGACGAGCGCGGCTGCCTCTGCGTGGAGATGGAGAGCTTTGCACTGTTCGCCAACGCCGAGGCTCTGGGCAAGAACGCCGCCTGCCTGCTGACCATCTCCGACAGCTTTGTCTCCCCGGAGATCACCACCGCAGAGCAGCGCCAGAAGAGCTTCACCGATATGATGAAGGTCGCACTGGGCGCGGAGTATTGATTTAACCATAATACAAAAAGACTGCTGTCGGCCGACAGCAGTCTTTTTGCTTTTCAGGTATCCGTGTAATGACCGTAACAGGACGCAATGATGATGTTTCCATCCTGCTCCCGGTAGACGATGCGGTGGGTGTCGTCGATACGCCGACTCCACCATCCGCTCAAATCTCCCTTCAAAGGCTCGGGCTTGCCGATGCCCTCATAGGTGTTCCGCTGAATGTCTTTTATGAGGGAGTTGATTCGCTTCAGCAGCTTTTTGTCCCGCGTCTGCCAAAGACAATAATCTTCCCACGCTTCCTCTTCCCACAGCAGCCTCATCAGTCCACCTCGATCAGTTCATGTTCGGTGAGCTTGGCTTTGCCGGTGTCAATATCATGGACGATTTGACGGAGATGGTTGATGTTGCTTTCAGAATAGAAAGGGTCGGCGGAGACTTCAAAGGGAATCCGATGCTCGCGCGACACTTTCTTTGCAAAAATCGTGAAGGCTGTCGTCATCGAAAGCCCCATCTCGGCGCAGACCTCCTCCATGCTCCGCTTGAGGTCGGGGTCCATCCGAAAATTCACGTTGACTGCATTTGCCATTCTGATGCGCCTCCTTTGTAATTCTATTATATTCATTTGTAATGATAAATGCAAGAGCTGTCATTGCATAATGCTGCGTAATTATCGCCGCTTGCACTTCTTAAAAGAATGATTTATACTTGGGTCAACAAAAACAGCTTCGTCCCACAGGACGAAGAACGCTATATCTACAAATTGCAAAAAGGAGAACTGACCATGACAAAACTGACTCTGGAAGAAAAGCAGGAGCTCATCCGGATGGCCCTTGCGGCCAGGGAGAGGGCTTACGCGCCTTACAGCGACTTTATGGTGGGCGCTGCCCTGCGCGCCGAGGATGGCCGCATCTTCACCGGCTGCAATGTGGAGAACGCCGCCTTTACCCCCACCAGCTGCGCCGAGCGGACGGCCCTGTTCAAGGCCGTGGCCGAGGGCGTGACCAGGTTCACCGACATCGCCGTGGTGGGTGCGCGCCGGGGTGAAGTCAACAAGCAGGTCACCTCGCCCTGCGGCGTCTGCCGTCAGGCGCTGTTCGAGTTCGGCGGCCCGGAGCTGAATGTCATCATGGCAAAAAGCCCGGACGATTTCATCGAGCGCAGCATGGACGAGCTGCTGCCCTTCGGCTTCGGTCCCTCCAACGTGGCAGGCAACAAGGCTGTGGAAGACTGAACGCAGCTGCGCGAAAAAGGCAGGGCGGAGCGGATCTTCCGGGATAAGTGTGATTTTTATACAATTTTGATAAAATAATTGTAAATGTTTTGTAATCGGAAAAGGCTTGCATCTGTCACTTCTTCCCGCTATACTTGAGCCAGTAAATGTGCAGGTGCGCACATTTCGTCAATAAGACGCGATTATATTAAAATAAAAGGAGAGTTTTCATTATGATGATTTCTCGTCGTAACTTCCTGGCAGTGGCTGGCGCCGCTGCTGCTGCCGCTGCTCTGACTGCCTGCGGCGGTTCTTCCTCTTCCACTGCTTCCTCTGCAGCTGCCTCCACCAGCGTAGCCGCTTCCACCGCTGAGGGCGGCGAGAAGATCGTGAAGGTCGCTCTGACCTGCGACACCGGCACCATCGACGATGAGAGCTTCAACCAGGCCTGCTGGACCGCTGTTTCCGGCTACATGGGCGATGACTGCCAGTACTACATCCCCGAGGCTGACGCTTCCGATGAGGACCGCGAGACCATGATCCGTCAGGCTGTCAACGACGGCGCTGATGTCATCGTCTGCGTCGGCTACCTGTATGGCGCTTCCCTGGCATGGGCTGCTGACCAGTATCCCGATGTCAAGTTCATCGCCATCGATGTCACCCAGGGCGACATCGGTACCGACGCCATCCCCGCAAACTGCTACTGCATCACCTTCAAGGAGGAGCAGGCAGGTTATCTGGCTGGCTACGCTGTCGTTAAGGACGGCAAGACCAAGCTGGGCTTCCTCGGCGGCATGGCTGTCCCCGCTGTCATCCGTTACGGCTACGGCTATGTGCAGGGCGCTGACGCTGCTGCTCAGGAGCTGGGCACCAACATCGACATCAACTACTTCTACGGCGGTCAGTTCTACGGCGATGCAAACATCACCTCCCGTATGGAGGGCTGGTACTCCAACGGCACCCAGGTCGTCTTCGCCTGCGGCGGCGGCATCTACACCTCTGCTGTTGAGGCTGCTCTGAAGAGCAACGGCTATGTCGTCGGCGTTGACGTTGACCAGAACTACATCGGTGTCAACGGCGTGGCAGACGGCTCCTTCGCTTACAACCCCTTCATCACCTCTGCAATGAAGGGCCTGACCGAGGCTGTCAACACTGCTCTGTCCGACATCGAGGCAGGCGATTGGAGCGACATCGCTGCTTCCAACGGCAACTTCGGTCTGGAGGACGGCGACTACGTCGGCCTGCCCACCGATGCTGACAGCTGGAACTTCGAGACCTTCACCACCGACGAGTACGAGGCACTGAAGGAGAAGATCAAGAGCGGCGAGATCGCTGTGGACAACAGCTCTGACGACAGCACCAAGCCCACCGTCAGCGAGTTCACCACCGTCAACTACATCCAGTAATCAGAAACTTCCCGGGCGGGACGCTTTGCAAAGGGCGTCCCGCCTTTTTTGTATGCTTTTTTCAAGACGAGGAAGGAATGCCTGTCAAAATGCACAAAAGTGATACTTATGATACGGCAAAACACTAAATTTTCAAAAAGAAGTGTGCAAAACAGCAAAAATACGGTATAATGGGCATTACAATAGTATAAGTGTCGTTTGGACACGAAAGGAGAGTGAGCAGATTGGCAGAGGATTTTGTGATCGAGATGCTCCATATCACCAAGGAGTTCCCGGGCATCAAGGCAAACGACGACATTACCCTGCAGCTGCGCAAAGGTGAGGTCCATGCCCTGTTGGGCGAGAACGGCGCAGGCAAAAGCACCCTGATGAGCGTGCTGTTCGGTCTGTATCAGCCGGAGGAGGGTAAGATCCTCAAAAACGGCAAGGAGGTCGCCATCCGCAACCCCAACGATGCAAATGCACTGGGCATCGGTATGGTCCACCAGCACTTCAAGCTGGTGGAGTGCTTCAGCGTGCTGGACAACATCATTCTGGGCGTGGAGCCCAACAAGCTGGGCTTTTTGCAGAAGGCCGAGGCCCGCAAGAAGGTCGTGGCCCTGAGCGAGAAGTACGGTCTGCGTGTTGACCCCGATGCGCTCATCAGTGATATTTCGGTCGGTATGCAGCAGCGCGTGGAGATTTTGAAGATGCTCTACCGCGACAATGAGATCCTCATCTTCGACGAGCCCACCGCTGTGCTGACTCCGCAGGAGATCGACGAGCTGATGGAGATCATGCGCGGGTTCAAGAAGGAGGGCAAGTCCATCCTCTTTATTACCCACAAGCTCAACGAGATCATGGCGGTCGCCGACCGCTGCACCGTCCTGCGCAAGGGCAAGTATATGGGTACCGTGGACATCAAGGACACCACCAAGGAAGAGCTTTCCCGCATGATGGTCGGCCGTGACGTCCAGCTTCAGGTCGATAAAAAGCCCGCTCACCCGGGCGATGTCGTGCTGGACGTGGAGGGTGTCACCATCCACAACGACCAGCGCAAGAAGGACTCCGTCAAGGACGTCACCTTCCAGGTCCACGCAGGCGAGATCGTCTGTCTGGCGGGCATCGAGGGCAACGGCCAGACCGAGCTCGTCTATGGCCTCACCGGCCTCGAAAAACTGTCGGGCGGCAAGATCACGCTGGACGGCAAGGACATCACCCGCGAGAGCATCCGCCAGCGCTCGAAGGACGGCATGAGCCACATCCCCGAAGACCGCCACAAGCACGGTCTGGTGCTGGACTACAGCCTCGAGAACAACATGGTGCTTCAGCGCTACTGGCAGCCCGAGTTCCAGAAGGGCGGCTTCATCCAGTCCGATAAAGTCCGCGAGTACTCCGATAAGCTGATCGCTCAGTACGACGTCCGCAGCGGTCAGGGCAGCTCCACCATCGTGCGCAGCATGTCCGGCGGCAACCAGCAGAAGGCCATCATCGCCCGCGAAATCGACAAAGACCCCAAGCTGCTGGTGGCTGTTCAGCCCACCCGCGGCCTGGATGTCGGCGCGATCGAATACATCCACCGCCAGATCGTCGCCCAGCGCGACAAGGGCAAAGCTGTCCTGCTGGTCAGCCTCGAGCTGGATGAGGTCATGAACCTGTCCGACCGCATCCTCGTCATGTACGAGGGCGAGATCGTGGGCGAGTTTGACCCCAAGACCACCACTGTGCAGGAGCTGGGCCTCTACATGGCCGGCGCACGCAAGCAGGGAAAGGAGAGCAAATAAATGAACAAGAAAAAACTTTCCCACAGCAACCTCAACAGCTCCATCACCAGTGTGCTGGCCGCGCTGCTGTGCATCGTCATCGGCATGGCTGTGGGCTTCCTCGTGCTGCTGGCCATCAACCCGGCCCACGCATGGGGCGACGGCTTTGTCCGCATCATTAAGGGCGGCTTCCATGACGCCCCCTACGGCGTCGGCAAGGAGCTGGCCAACGCAGCACCCCTCATCATGACCGGTCTGTCCGTGGCCTTCGCCTTCAAGACCGGCCTGTTCAACATCGGTGCTGCCGGTCAGTACACGCTGGGCGCTTACGGCGCACTCTACTGTGCCATCATGCTCAAGATGCCCTGGTATGTCTGCCTGATCGTCGCCACCATCCTCGGCGGCATCTGGGGCGCTATCCCCGGCTTCTTCAAGGCTTACTTCAACATCAACGAGGTCATCACCTCCATCATGTTCAACTGGATCGGTTTGTATCTGGTCAATGAGCTTATCTACCAGAACGGCACCGGCCCCATGTACGACGTGCGCAACACCCGTACCCTGAACCTGAGCAAGAACGCTGAGTTCGCCCAGTCCATCATCCCGGACTTCGGCCTGAACAAGATGTTCCAGACCAACAGCACCACCATCGCGATCTTCCTCGCTGCGGCAGTCGCCATTCTGATCTGGGTCATCCTGAACAAGACCACCTTTGGCTATGAGCTGAAGGCCGTCGGCCTGAACAAGAGCGCCGCCCGCTACGCCGGCATCAACGAGAAGAAGAACATCATCCTCTCCATGGCCATTGCAGGCGCTCTGGCAGGCTTCGGCGCCGGCCTCTACTACCTGTCCAATGTCTCTCAGTGGAACCCGCTGAACTCCACCAGCCTGCCGGCCATGGGATTCAACGGCATCTCTGTGGCCCTGCTGGCAAGCTCCAACCCCATCGGCACCATCTTCTCCGCGATCTTCATCTCCCACATCTCGGTCGGCGGCTCTTTCCTGTCCACCAAGTATTACCCCACCGAGATCTCCGACCTGATCAGCGGTATCATCATCTATCTGTGCGCATTCTCCATGCTGTTCCGTGGCAAGATCCACTCCATGCTGTTCAAGAATGCGGACAAGACCAACGTGAATGCAGAGCCTGCCCCTGCTAAGACCGAAACCAAGAAGGAGGGCAAGTGATATGCTGCTTCTCATCAAGTATACTCTGCTGTATGGCATCGTGCTGATGCTGGTCGCTCTGGGCGGTATGTTCAGTGAGCACTCCGGCATCATCAACATCGCACTGGAAGGCATCATGGTCATCGGCGGTGTGGCGGGTGTCCTCACCCTCACCATGCTGCCCGCGAGCATGCCGGCTTTCGCCACCGTGCTCATCGCGGTGCTGGTGGCGGCTATCGCCGGCATGGTCTACAGCCTGCTGCTGGCCTTCGCGTCCATCAACCTGAAAGCGGACCAGACCATCGGCGGCACGGCCCTGAACCTGCTGGCGACGGCGGTGGCTGTGGTCATCTCCAAGAACTTCAGCGACAGCGGCAGCGCCAAGCTGAACTACTCCAACAAGCCCTTCCTGTTCAGCATCGGCGGCCTGGAGCTAAGCATCTTTGTCCCGCTGGGCATCGCACTGCTCATCATCAGCTACATCGTGCTGTACAAGACCCGCTTCGGCCTGCGTCTGCGCGCCTGCGGCGAGCATCCTCAGGCTGCGGACTCTGTGGGCATCAACGTCTACAAGATGCGCTATGCCGGTGTCGTCATCTCGGGCGCTCTGGGTGCGATCGGCGGTCTGGCCTATATCGTGCCTCCCGTCCAGACCTGGAACTTCGAGGTCGGCGTGGCCGGTGCAGGCTTCCTTGCCATGGCCGTTATGATCTTCGGTCAGTGGAAGCCCTTCAACATCTGCGGCGCAGCCATGTTCTTTGCCGTGTTCAAGAGTCTGGCCAACATCGCCGACTCCACCTTCCTCGCACAGCTCCACTGGTCCAGCAACATCTACAACATGATGCCCTTCGTGGCATCCATGGTCATTCTGGCCTTCACTTCCAAGAACAGCATGGCCCCCAAGGCCGAGGGCATCCCCTACGACAAGGGTTCCCGCTGATTCGAGCGTATTTTCCGGGCGCAGCTGCTTTTCCGGGCGGCTGCGTCCTTTTTGCTTCTTTTTCAACAGATTCCACAAAACAGCGCTTGCTTTTGCGGGAAAATTTGCTATACTTGAATTACAATGTCATACTATTGCCGGAGGCGGGGCAGCGCGGCCCGGGCCGTCGGCGGAGAATATTATTTAGGAGCGTGACCTTATGCGCATTTACGATTTGATCGCCAAGAAGCGGGACGGCGGCACCCACAGCCGCGAGGAGCTGGAAGCCATCGTCAACGGCTTCGTCAGCGGCGAGGTGGCCGATTACCAGATGGCGGCCTGGATGATGGCAGTTTATCTGCGCGGCATGACCGACGAGGAGACTGCCGAGCTGACCGATGTCATGGCCCACAGCGGCGTCATGGTGGACCTTTCGCCCATCCCGGGCATCAAGGTGGACAAGCACTCCACCGGCGGCGTGGGCGACAAGACCACGCTGGTCATCGCGCCCATCGTCGCGGCCTGCGGCGTCAAAATTGCCAAGATGAGCGGCCGCGGCCTCGGCCACACCGGCGGCACCATCGACAAGATGGAGAGCGTCCCCGGCACAAAGACCGCCCTCTCGCAGGAGGAGTTCTTTGCACAGGTGAACAAGATCGGCCTGTCGGTCATCGGCCAGAGCGAGGGCATCGCCGTGGCAGATAAGAAGATGTACGCCCTCCGCGACGTCACCGCGACTGTCAGCTGCATCCCCCTCATCGCGTCCAGCATCATGTCCAAGAAGCTGGCCTCCGGCTCGGACGCCATCCTGCTGGACGTCACCACCGGCACCGGTGCGTTCATGAAGACCGTGGACCAGAGCATCGAACTGGCCAAGCTGATGGTCTCCATCGGCACCCATCATGGCCGCCGCGTCGCTGCTATGATCACCGACATGGACACCCCGCTGGGCCACAACATCGGCAACAGCCTTGAGGTCATGGAGAGCATGGACGTGCTCAAGGGCCACGGCCCCGCCGACCTGACCGAGGTCTGCCTGCAGCTGGCTGCGAATATGCTGGTGCTGGCCGATCAGGGGTCCCCCGCCGAGTGCCGCGCCATGGCCGAAGCAGTCATCGCGGACGGCTCTGCCTATGCAAAGTGCAAGGAGATGTTTGCGGCTCAGGGCGGCGATACCCGCGTTCTGGATGACTACAGCCTCTTCGAGAAGCCCGCCGCCAGCTATGAGCTGCTGGCCGAAGAGGACGGCTACATCGTCGCCAACGACGCCGAGAAGATCGGCTCTGCCAGCGTTCTGCTGGGCGCAGGCCGTCAGAAGAAGGGCGACCCGCTGGACTTCGCCGCCGGCATCACCCTCCACAAGAAGCGCGGCGACTACGTCCACAAGGGCGAGAGCCTCGCCACCTTCTACGGCGCGGCGGATAAGTTCGACGCTGCCGCCGCCGAGTACCGCAGCGGCCTCGTCTACGGCTCCGAAAAGCCCGAGGAAGCCCCGCTGGTCTACGCCCTCGTCACCAAGGACGGCGTAGAGCGGTACTGAAATACCTGAATCGCTGAGAACGGCCCCGGGATCTGTGTGTTCCGGGGCCGTTTTTCCGCCCAAACTGCGCTTTGTGATGGATAAAGCCGGCAGAAGGGCTGATTTTGTAGATGTTTTGCCTGAGATGTGGTATAATCTACTCAATAGCGCCCAGACGGCGCAGGAGAAGAGAAAGGGTTATTCTATGAAGATCGTTTTGGTGGGCGGCGGCAAGGTCGGCACAGCTCTGGCGCGACAGCTCAGTGAAGAGGGTCACAACGTGACCGTTATCGATACGAACAAGGCCCGTGTGGAGCATATCGGGGAGTCCTACGATGTGATGAGCATCCTCGGCAACGGTTCGTCCATCACCACCCTGTCCGAGGCGGGCGTGGAGGAAGCGGACGTGTTCATCGCAGTCACCGGCTCGGACGAGCTGAACCTGCTGTGCTGCATGTTCGCCAAAAAGGCGGGCCACTGCCACGCCATCGCCCGCGTGCGCAACCCGTCTTACAGCCATGAGCTGGACTTTATCAAGAAGCAGATCGGCATCTCGGCCATCATCAACCCCGAAATGGCAGCGGCCAAGGAAATCTCCCACCTGCTGCGGTTCCCGGGCGCAAGCAAGATCGATACCTTCGCGGGCGGACGCGTGCGGCTCATCAAGTTTGCGCTGACCGAGCAGCAGGGGCTGGACGGCGTGGCCATCCACGAGATCCCCACCCGCCTCAAGAGCGACATTCTGGTCTGCGCGGTGGAGCGTGACGGCGGGGTCATCATCCCCAACGGTAACTTTGTGCTGCAGAACGGCGACCAGGTCACCTTCCTCGCCACGCAGGAGAAGGCCCACGAGTTCTTCCAGCGTATCAATATGCCGGTGCGGCCGGTGCGCAACGCCCTCATCGTGGGCGGCGGCGCCATCGCCTATTACCTGAGCCAGGAGCTGCTGGAAAATCACGTCCGCGTCCGCATCGTCGAGCGGGACCCGGCCCGCTGCAATGTTCTGGCCGAGTCCCTGCCTGAGGCACAGATACTGAACGAGGACGGCTCCAACCGCGACTTCCTGCTCTCGGAAGGTCTGGAATCCACCGAAGCCTTCGTGGCGCTGACCAACATCGACGAAGAAAACGTGCTGCTGACCCTGTTTGCGAAAAAGCACTCCAAGGGCAAGCTGGTCACGAAGATCAACCGCCTCGAGTTCGACGATATTCTGGCCGGGCTCGATCTGGGCAGCATCGTCTACCCCAAGTACATGACCTGCGACTACATCGTGCAGTACGTCCGCGCCCTGCAGAACGAGGCCGGCAACAACATCAAGACCCTTTA
>OFML01001180.1_pt1 | contig 15659 bp, 14 predicted proteins | sample 1541831 | NCBI WGS metagenome assembly OFML01 (sample SAMN04209237, study PRJEB22552) | human gut metagenome | biome: gut; material: feces | host: Homo sapiens | place: USA: Oklahoma | reverse complement strand
GATCTTGTATATCTATGGTATATTCATCTGTGACTGGCGATAAAAGACAGGATTTACCTATTGTTATAAAGAGGATCTCCAATAGAATGCCGTGCCGCTAGGCTGCTGCAGATCTGGAGACAATAATCGCATTGTCAGGGAAAATATTGGACATGATATTATATGGAGCTGTGAAGCAGTCCGACATATCCTAGGAGGAGAAGTGAGGGATGAAGAGAAGAAAACGGGGATCCAAACCGCATAGAATGATTTTAGCAAACGCGATGCTTGTGTTCATGTGCCTTTTGACGGCCTGCTCCAGCGGCGACAAGGGGGAGAGTAGTAAAACCACAGTATCTTCGGAAGCTGTCGTACAGTCTGAGCAAGGTAGTTCGTCCGGGCAGGTGGAATACACTCTCAAAGGGACGGTGGAGGATTCCACCATGAGTACCTTGACAGTAGCCACAGAGAACGGTCAAAGTTATGTGTTTCAAAAAGAGGGTATTGAGATCAAGACAGGACAAAGCGGGATTCTCATCGGGAACCCAGTTGTAGTGACCTATTGTGGGGATCTGGACGAAGGAAAGACCCAGCAGGACGTTCGGGTTATCACTATCGAGGTGAAGGACGCTGCGTTTTCTTCACAGGAGGCCACTTCCCAATCGTCGTCTGATTCGGATAAAACCATTCAAAACATCCTGGATAAGATGACGTTAGAAGAAAAGGTAGGACAGATGTTTATTGCAAGATGTCCAGAGAAAGCCGCTGTACAGAAGGTAAAGGAGTATCATCTGGGCGGATATATTTTGTTTGCCCGGGACTTTGAGGATAACACAAAAGAACAAGTAAAAGAAACCATTCAAAGCTATCAGAAGCAGTCGGATATCCCCATGTTGATCGGCGTGGATGAAGAAGGTGGTACAGTCAACCGCATTAGCCGGTATCCGGCATTTCGGGCGGAGCCTTTTTCGTCGCCTCAGGAGCTTTATAAGGCAGGGGGATTTGAGGCCATTGAGAAAGACACGGTGGAAAAATGTACTTTGCTCCATGAACTTGGCGTTAATCTGAATTTTGCCCCTGTATGCGATGTGTCAAAGGATCCGGAAGATTTTATTTACAATAGATCCTTTGGCAAAGATGCGAGTCAGACGGCTCAATATGTAACAACCGTTGTGGACGTTATGAAGAAGCAAAAGATGGGTTCCGTGCTCAAGCATTTTCCTGGCTATGGAGACAATGAGGATACCCATACCGGCATCGCCTATGACAACCGGTCTTACGATGACTTTGTCCAATCGGATTTTATTCCTTTTGAAGCCGGCATCGATTCAGGAGCCGATGTGGTATTGGTCTCCCACAACATTGTCAAAAGCATGGATGACCAGCGGCCTGCATCGCTTTCCCCGCGTGTACATGAGATTCTCCGGGAGGAATTGGGATTTTCCGGGGTTATTGTCACAGACGACCTGTACATGGACGGTGTGAGGGACTTTGCAGACGACGAGCAGGTGGCGGTAATGGCCGTGGAAGCAGGGAACGATTTGCTTTGCTGTACTGATTTTACAGTACAGATCCCGGCCGTCGTGGATGCTGTAAAATCAGGGGAAATCCCGGAACACCGCATCGATCAGTCGGTAATCCGGATTTTAGAGATGAAGCGAAATTGGGGATTGCTGTAATACAAAAAGCCTGGAGCAATGATGATCTCCAGGCTTTTTGTGCAAAGAAAAAATCCGAACCTTTTCCCACTGGAATAAGGTTCGGATTATGCTGGTTTGGTGGACGCAAACGGACTCGAACCGCTGACCTCCTGCGTGTGAAGCAGGCGCTCTAACCAGCTGAGCTATGCGTCCATAAAACCGTGGATGCAAAAGAGCACCCACGGTATAGGAATGGTGACGCGTAGGGGAATCGAACCCCTGTTACAGCCGTGAAAGGGCCGTGTCTTAACCGCTTGACCAACGCGCCAAAGATGAGGCTCAAATAGGAGCCATGGTAGCGGCAGTCGGATTTGAACCAACGACACTGCGGGTATGAACCGCATGCTCTAGCCAACTGAGCTATGCCGCCATATCTTCTGGAACCAGAAGCGAACAACAAGTATTATAACGCATGCAACCATACTTTGTCAACACTTTTTTGCATTTCCCCTGGAGATTCTTGCAAAAAGGAGGAGATATTTGCCTAAAGGAAAATATGATTTCCTGCTGTTTTCCAAAAGTGATCTTCAGGCAGTTTGCAAAAGGAGCCGTTTGGGACAGTGCTTGACCTAGAGATCTCTAACTAAAACAGGAGTCAAACTGCTGTTTTTAAGGCGTTTAAAAAATCCATTGACTTTTTAGGAGAAGTTTGGTAAAATATTAGAGTTCTTATGCAGGTTGCTCTGGAAGGTAACCCGCTGTTTTATGTGGAGCGGTATCGAAGTGGTCATAACGGGACTGACTCGAAATCAGTTGAGCTTCACGGCTCCGTGGGTTCGAATCCCACCCGCTCCGCCACACCTGCGGTGAGCCATGTCGCGCACCGCAGGTTTTTTATACTTCCCGGACTGAACCTGGACACAATGTGCGTTCCAGGTTTTTTGTTGTTTTTTTGTGGCAATATAGCTATGAGAAGACAGTGTAAATATAGGCAAAAGGAGGTTTTACAAATGACCATTTCATTGCCGAAAGGCGCACTGTATCTTATCCATAAGCTGGAACAAAAGGGGGAGGCTTATGTAGTGGGAGGATGTGTACGGGATGCACTGCGGGGAGTGGTTCCTCATGATTGGGATTTGTGTACCTCAGAGACGCCCCAACAAATGCTGGAGCTGTTCCAAGATGAGAGGGTATTGAAGACCGGGCTCAAGCATGGGACAGTCACCGTCCTGCTCCCGGACGGGGCCTATGAAGTTACCACCTATCGTGTAGACGGAGCTTATTCCGACGGCCGTCACCCTGATCGCGTCACATTTACAGGATGTATTACCGAAGACTTAGCCCGTCGGGATTTTACCATCAATGCCATGGCGTATCATCCCCATCGGGGGCTGTTGGACCCATTTGGAGGAGCTCAGGATTTACAGGATAGACAAATCCGAGCGGTAGGGGATGCCGACAAACGGTTTGAAGAGGATAGCCTACGCATCCTCCGCGGTCTCCGGTTTGCTTCGACGCTGAGGTTCACGATATCACCCGACTGTTCTGCCAGTGTTCATCGGAATAAGGAGTTATTAAACAGAGTTTCCAAGGAAAGAATTCAGGTGGAACTGAGCAAGATGCTTCTTGGGGACGGTGTGAAAGAAATCCTCCTGGCTTATCCCGATATTATGACTCAAATCATTCCATCCATTGAACCTATGATAGGGTTTGAACAGCGCAGTGCATATCATTGCTTTGATGTGTGGGAACATACGGCTCATGCCGTTGCCTGTGCCGCAAAGGATCCTATTGTCCGTTGGACTATGTTGTTTCACAATATGGGGAAACCAGCGTGCTTCTCGGAGGCAGAAGGGGTGGGGCATTTTTACGGCCACCCAGCCAAAAGCGCCGCCATGGCTCATGATGTCCTTCGAGATCTCCGCATGGATCACGACACCATCCGGAAAGTAGTCCAGTTGGTAGAACTCCATGATCTTCCATTGCCTCAAACCGAAAGAGATGTCAAACGCTTACTCAATCGTTTGGGGGAAAGTCAGTTTTGCCGTTTGATAGAGGTGCGACGGGCGGACATTTTAGCGCAAACATCGTCTTATCGTCAAGAGAGGATTGCGCAGGCCGATCGTGCATTAAGCCGGATGCAAAAGGTGGTCGAGGAGGGGCAATGTTTTTCTGTTGGGGATCTGGCTGTAAATGGAAGAGATATTTTGGCTGCCGGCATCCCGGCAGGACCAGAGGTAGGGAATATGCTTCATTACCTGTTGGAATTGGTGATGGATCAGGCCGTAAGCAACGATCGTCAATGCCTGTTGGAAGAAGTCCAAAGGAAGATGAGGAGGATCAAACGATGAAAATGCGATGTACATTATTGGCGGTAACGGATCTTGAGGCATCCAAACGGTTTTATTGTGATCTGCTGGGGATGGAGGTCACAGCGGATTTTGGAGCCAATGTGACCCTTTCGGATTGTCTGGCCCTTCAGACGGTGGGCACTTGGACGCAATTTATCCACAAAAGGGAACAGGATATCCAGTTTGGAAACCAGGCCTGTGAACTCTACTTTGAGGCCGACGATATGGAGAAGTTTCTCGAACGTCTGGATACAATACGGGATCTCTCATTTGTGCATCCCCTGAAAGAACACGCTTGGGGACAAAGGGTGATACGTATTTATGATCCCGACCGGCATATCATTGAGATTGGGGAATCCATGTCCAAAGTGGCACGGCGTTTTCTGGAAAGCGGTATGGACATCCCGCAGATTGCAAAACGTATGGATATCCAGGAGGAATACGTCCAGATGTATTTAGACCAGAGTCCGGATATCGAATAGCCCATTGCCTTATGCTGTACAGCTGGATGACATTTTTCATCCAGCTGTATTTTTATGGTGTGAAGAAAGCAAAAAATCGTATTCTTTGAACTTTTATTCTAGATATTTTTAGGCGATTGTGTTAAAATGTTTTTATCATTTTTATGAAAAGACGGTGAGAGGGGCTGGACGTTTTATGAAGCTGGATCAGAAGTCAAAGGGCAATGGTTGGGCATTTTTGCCTTTGCTGGTGTTTGTGTTTTCGTATTTGATTGTGGGAATTGTGCTGGAATCCCAGGGAGTGGATCAGGCATTTTATCAGTTCCCCACCCCTGTAGCCGCTATGTTGGGGATTATTGTGGCCTTCTTTTTGTTCAAGGGAAGCGTTTCGGAAAAGGTGGATACCTTTGTCAAGGGATGCGGGGACGATAACATCATTATAATGTGCCTGATTTACCTGTTGGCAGGGGCATTCTCCACTGTGGCCAAAGCCATGGGCGGCGTGGATGCCACCGTCAATTTAGGGCTTTCGGTACTGCCGCCATCGGTCATCACTGCTGGCCTCTTTGTGATTGCCGCTTTTTTAGGTACATCCACCGGCTCCGCTATGGGGACGGTAGGAGCTCTAGCTCCTGTGGCAGTGGGATTTGCCGACAAGGCAGGCATCCCGCTTCCCCTTATGCTGGCAGCCGTGGTAGGGGGAGGCATGTTTGGAGACAACCTGTCTATTGTATCCGATACTACCATCGCCGCCACCCGTACCCAAGGGGTGGAGATGAAGGATAAATTCCGTTTAAACCTCTTAATTGCTTTGCCGCCGGCCGTCATTACAGTGATCCTGTTGCTTTTTTTTGGATCGTCTTCCGATGCCGTCGCACTGGAGGGCCTTACCTTCAATGTTGTGAAGGTCATTCCCTATCTGCTTGTTTTAGTGCTGGCTCTGGTGGGTGTGAACGTTTTGGTGGTGCTGACGTCCGGCATCGTCGTAGCCGGCATTATCGGCATCGTCTATGGAGACCTGACTCCTTTATCCTTCTCCCAGAATATCTTTGAAGGCTTTGGCGGGATGCTGGAGATCTTTTTACTCTCCATGTTCATCGGCGGCCTGACCAAGATGGTGTCAAAGGCGGGGGGGATGGATTTCCTGCTGCGGATTTTCCGGAAGTTTGTGCGCGGACCTAAATCAGCACAGCTCAGCATCGGAGCCCTGACACTGGCTACAGATGCCGCAACTGCCAACAATACTGTGGCCATCCTTATCGACGGCCCGATTGCCAAACAGATCTCTCAGGAATACAAGTTGGATCCGCGCAAAACCGCCTCAATCCTAGATATTTTCTCCTGTGTCATGCAGGGCCTAATCCCTTATGGTGCACAAATCCTATTGGCTGGCAGCCTTAGTGAAGGGGCAGTCAGCCCCTTCTCCATCGTTCCCTTTATGTGGTACCCTATGTTGCTGTTGGGATTTACTGTTTTGTCGATCTTCGTCCCTTATGCCGACCGTATCCTGTGCAAACGTCCTTGGAATTGGGAAAAGGGAAAGGCGGAATAAAGAACGCTTCAATGCATAAAAAAGAGGATGCCTTCTAAAAGGCATCCTCTTTTGATTTGTAGGGGATCAGCTTACTTTTGAGAAGCAGCTTCTCTCTTTTCAATGGCTTTGTTGCGGAAGTAAAGGCAGATATCGGTGGCAACCATAATGAGGTTGGGCCAATAGAACCAGAAAGCCAGGTTAAAGGTACCGGTCATGAACTTAGCGATAAGGCCGCAGATATAGCCAAACTCAATAAAGATCATGAACAACAAGCTCTTGCCCTGGGTGGAACGGGAGCGCACCGAACGGACGATGGAAAGGGGCCATGAAATGCCGAACGAAATAATCATAATGGTCTCAAATAGACTAGCCAATTCCATGTTTCACATTTCTCCTTCTATGCATTCAAGTCAAGTGTAGTGTGACGATCTAGAGAGCTTTTACTTCTTATGAGTATAGCGAGGGAGCAGCTTGGGAGAGACCATATCGGTGACGATACCGGCATCGGCCATTTCCTTGGCAAACTTCTCAACATGATCCAGAGTCAGCTGACCAAGTTCCACGTCTTTGGATTTAGCGGAGGCATTGCGGCCGGCGTTGCGGCCAAAGACGATGATATCCAGCAGAGAGTTGCCCATGAGACGGTTACGGCCGTGGATCCCGCCGACGGCTTCACCGGCTACATACAGGTTTTCAATATTGGTCATACCCTCGGCAGTGATGTCTAAACCGCCGTTCTGATAGTGGAGTGTGGGATAGACCAGGATGGGTTCCTTGCGGATATCGATGCCGTATTTGCCGAACATACGCAACATAGCAGGGATGCGCTTTTCAATGGTGCCTTCGCCGTTTTTGAGCTCGATCATGGGGGTATCCAGCCATACGCCTACGCCGTCGGCAGTATGGACGCCCTTCTGACGATCGGAACACTCCCGGATAATGGAAGCGGCAGATACGTCGCGGGTCTCCAGGGGATGCATAAAGGCTTCGCCGTCTACATTGATGAGCTTGGCACCCAGGGAGCGGACCTTCTCAGTGACCAAAGCGCCGAAGATCTGTTCCGGATAAGCGGCGCCTGTGGGATGATACTGAAGGGTATCGGCGTACAGAAGCTTTGCACCCGCACGGTAACCCAGAACCAGGCCGTCAGCAGTAGCGCCGTAGTGGTTGGAGGTGGGGAATCCCTGGTAGTGGAGACGTCCTGCACCGCCGGTGGCGATGATGACCGTCTTAGCCCGGGCGATGAGGATTTCCTTGGTCTCCATGTTCATCAGGACAGCACCGGCAGCTTTGCCGTTGTCGTCCAGGATGAGCTCGATAGCGGCGGTGAAATCCACCACCGGGATGTTACGGTTGAGAACTTCATCGCGGAGAGTACGCATGATCTCAGCGCCGGAATAGTCCTTGGCAGCGTGCATTCTCTTGCGGGAGGTACCGCCGCCGTGGGTGGTAATCATGGTGCCGTCCTTGTCCTTATCAAACTCCACACCCAGCTCGTTGAGCCACAGGATGGCTTCCGGAGCTTCATTGACCAGTTTGTAGAGCAGTTCCGGCTTAGCGGCAAAATGGCCGCCGCCGAAAGCGTCCAGGTAATGGATGGCGGGGGAATCATTGGGCTTGTCGGCAGCCTGGATGCCGCCCTCAGCCATCATGGTGTTGGCGTCGCCGATGCGCAGCTTGGTGACGATCATGGTGGAAGCACCGCCGTTATCGGCCTCGATGGCAGCCGAAGCGCCTGCACCGCCGCCGCCGATGATGAGGACGTCCACATCGTAGTCGGGGTTTGACAGATCGATGTCGGCGGGATTCACGCGGCTGTTGGCCTGTAGAAGGGCGGCAAGCTCGGTGGGGACCTTTTCGCCCTTGTTGGGGCCGATTTTCAGGACGTCGAATTCGCCCTGTTTATAATCGGGATGGTAGGTGGCCAGGAGAGTGTCCTTTTCTTCGGCGGTCATTCTTCTGGGCTCCAGAGCGGCATTGGCTTCTCTGGCGGCCTCCACCTTTTTCATGGACTCAAGCATTTCATTGGTATACATGTCGGCACCCTCCTTATTGTTCAATTTCTCTGTTGTTGTAGAGTTCCTGCATTTCTTCCACAGGTTTCTGCATCAGGGCCTCCAGCAGCTCGCGGAAGCTGCCGTCTTTGATCTCCTTGACGCGATTCTCCAGATGTTCCGACTTGGGAGCCAGGTACTTGCCGTTGAGACGGCGGGCAAGCAGCGCTACCTGGGGATGGGAGATGCCGGCCGGGCAACGGGAGGAGCATACGCCGCACATGACGCAGTCGAAGGACTCCTCAGCGCACTTCTCGTACTCGCCGCGCTGGGCGTAGGCGATGTACTGCATGACGTTGAGGCCTTGGGTACAGCTCTTGGTGCAGGCGTTGCAGCCGATGCAGCTGTAGATTTCCGGATAAAGCTGCATCATGATCTGCTCGGTGGGTTTCACATTGTTGATGTTGTAGTTTTCCTTGACAATGGGGAAGAAGGGCAGCATGGCGATGTACATGTTGTCCTCTACCTGGGTCTGGCAGGCGAGGCAAGCCTTCAGCTCCCGGTCGCCCTTGATGCGGTAGATGGTGGCGCAGGCGCCGCAGAAACCGTTGCGGCAGCCGCAGCCGCGGATGAGCTGATAGCCAGCGTACTCAATGGCGCCCATGATGGTCAGGTTGGAGGGCACTTCGTATTGTTTTCCCATGAGGAAAATGTGAACCATATTTTCCATATCAGCACTACTCTCCTTATTAATATTCATTGGGAAGCTCGTCAAGCTGGTCGAAGCGGAAAACGGGGCCGTCCTTGCAGACGTACTTATTGCCGATGTTGCAACGGCCGCATTTTCCCACGCCGCACTTCATACGAAGCTCCATGGTGGTATAAACCTGATCCTCGGTGAAGCCCAGATCCTTGAGTCCCGCCAAGGTAAACTTGATCATAATGGGGGGGCCGCACACCAGCACGGTCTTATTCAGGTCGGGATTCAGCTCCTTGACGTAGTTGGGGACAAATCCCACATGGCCGTCCCAGCCCTCTTGTTCGCGGTCGATGGTCAAATTGACCTCCACGCCGTCGTCCTGCATCCACTCGTCGATGATCTCCTGATAGTCCACCAGGTCGTCCTTGGAGCGGGAGCCGTACACAATCTGGATGCTGCCGTAATTCTCCCGTTTGTCCCGGACGTAGTTGATGACCGAGCGGAGGGGGGCCAGGCCGATACCGCCGGCGATAAACAGCAGATCCTTGCCCTTGAGGGCCGATTCCACCGGGAAACCGTTGCCGTAGGGGCCGCGGACGGTGACCTGCTGGTCCACATCCATCTGATGGAGCCAATCGGTGAGGCAGCCGCACTTCTTGATACTGAATTCCATGAATTCTTCGTTGGTGGGAGAGGAGGTGATGGAAAACATGGCTTCGCCAACGCCGGGGATGGAAACCATAGCGCATTGGCCGGGGATATGCTCAAACAGCTTTTTGCCGTCCAGTCCCACAACCCGGAATGTTTTCACATCGGGGGTGTCGATCCGGATATCGGTGACGACACCAACTTTGGGAATTAAAGTCTCTTGTTGCATTATTGTTCAACCCCCAATGTCTTGATAACTTTAACAATGTTCATGTGGATGGGGCATTTGGCCAGACAACGGCCGCAGCCGACGCAGCCGTATTCGCCGTCGTTGTTGGAGGGGAAGTAGACCAGCTTGTGCATAAAGCGCTGGCGGAACCGCTCCAGCTGGGTCAGACGGGGATTGCCGTGGGCCATACGGGTGAAGTCGGAATACATGCAGCTGTCCCAGCAGCGGAAGCGCTTGATGCCGTGGCCGGTATCGAAGTCGCGGATATCGTAGCACTGGCAGGTGGGGCACACAAAGGTACAGGTGCCGCAGCCCAGGCAGGCTTCCGAAAGACCGGCCCATTTGGGGGAATCAAAGAGTTCCAGAAGGTTCTCGCCCTTGAATTCATCCATCTTGAGCTTGCCGAAGGGAAGTCTTTCCAGAATCTTCTTGGTCTCGGCCTTCTGGGATTCCACAGCCGAATCATCGCTGTCACCCAGCAGACCCTTCATGGAATCCAGAAGGGCGGTGCCCTTTTCGGTGACGGCCTCAAAGTAGACCCGATCATTGGTCATCCAGGAGCGGATATCCCCTTCCGGATTGGTGGCGTCGATGTCAAACAGGGTGCAGAAGCAGGTTTCCTCCGGCTTGGTGCAGGCCATGGTGATGATGGTGCCGTGCTCCCGGCGGGACTTATAATAACTGTCCACCGGATCGGCCAAAAAGACCTTGTCCAGGATGGTAAAGCTGCGGGCGTCGCAGGCGCGCACGCCGAACACCACAAAATCCTCCGATTCGCTGCGGGGATCGATGACTTCAATTTTTTTACCTTCCACCTTGAAGTCCACAAGGTTCTCAGTCTGGGGGAAGAAGAAGTCTTTGGCGCTGCGGACGGTGTTGAGGGCCCCGCTGAGGGTATCGCCCTCGGCCCACTTCTTATATTGAGCCTGGCCGGCATCGTTGTCCACCGGCAGGTAAAGGGTTTCTTTGGCAGCCAGGGCGGCGAAGAAATCGTTTAGTTTTGCGATGGCAAGCGATAACATCAGTTGTTACCCCCTTTTTGATACACAATGCTGGGTTCCACGTCCCCAGTGGTGTAGGCCTGGAGCGGAGGTCTGGTGGTGGTATCCTCACCGGCCTGGTATTCGCCGTAGAATTCGTTGATATCCTTGATAAACTTGCGGTTGAGCAGGTGCAGCGGGATGTTCTGAGGGCAGACGCGGGAACATTCACCGCAGTCGGTGCAACGGCTGGCCACGTGGAAGGCGCGGATGATGTGGAACATGTTCTCCTCAAAGGAGTCGGCCGCCGCCTTCTGGGCGATGCCCGAAGCGTCGTTGTCGAACACGCACTTTTCGCAGGTGCAGGCCGGGCAGACGTTGCGGCAGGCGTTGCAGCGGATGCAGCGGGACAGCTCCCCGCGCCAGAAGTTGAAGCGCTCTTCGGAGGACATGGCTTCGATCTTCTCCACCATATCGAACCGGTGGGAATCTAAAACTTCGCCTTCGTCGCCCATGAGCTCGTCGTAGGCCACGTGTTTTTTGCTCTTGCAGTTGAGGCAGCGGTCAGACATGGCGTCGGCCTTGTCAAACTTCTCCTCGCCGTAGAGGGTCTGAGCGGTGACGGTCTGACCGTCGCACTGCATGCTCAGGATACCCTGGAGGCCCTTCTGCTTGACGGTATCCACATCCACCTTGCCGTCGCAGGGCACGCCGATGACATAGACGTTATCGCGCCAGATGCGGTGTTCTTTGATGAGCTGATTAAAGCTATAGGTGTCGCAGGGCTTGAGGAAAGCTAAGATCTTGCCCTCTTTGCGGGATTCTTTGATGAGGTATTTGGAGACGTTTGCCTGGCAGAAATCATTGTAAAGGAAGCCGTCGTCCAGCTGTTCGGGGCAGGTGAATACAGCGGGGGTGATGTCGTAATCGAAATCGCCCGCTTTCCAGCCGATGACCCGGTTGACGGTGCCGTCAGCCAGAAGCTCTTTGGCCCGGCGGATCATTTCACTTTGCATCGCAAATCCCCCAATCTTTTGTTTTCACCCAGCTTGGTGACGGCCTCCACGAAGCTGTTCATGGTTTCGGCGAACTTGGCGCCCTCAGCGGCCGATACCCATTCCACACGGGTGCGTTCCTTCTCGATGCCCAAGTAGTCCAGCATGGAGAACAGCAGAGCCATACGTCGGCGGGTGAAGTAGTTGCCGGTGGTATAGTGGCAGTCGCCGGGATGGCAGCCGCACAGGATGACGCCGTCGGCGCCCCGCTGGAAGGCACGCAGGATAAACATGGGGTTGACGCGGCAGGAGCAGGGCACGCGGATGATTTTAACGTCGGCGGGATAATTAAGACGGTTGGTACCCGCCAAGTCGGCGCCGGCATAGGAGCACCAGTTGCAGCAGAATGCAACAATTTTCGGTTTGAACTCTTTGGTCTCGGTTACTTGCATATTGCATCCACCTCCGCCATAATCTGACTGTTGGAAAATCCTTTGAGGTCCATCGCGCCCGACGGGCAGGCAACGGTACAAGCGCCGCAGCCCTGGCAGACGGCCTCATTAACCGACGCGACGCGGCGGATGGCCACAGTGCGGTCGGGCATTTTAAATTCTTTGTCCATGTACGTGATGGCGCCGTAGGGGCAGACCTTTTCACAGGCCGAACAGCCGTTGCACATGAGCTCGTTGGACTGGGCCACACAGGGGTTGCCGGTCAGCTGATCCTTGACCAGCAGGCCGATGACCTTGGAAGCGGCGGCGCCGGCTTGTGCAACCGTTTCGGGGATGTCCTTGGGGCCTTGGCAGGCACCCGACAGGAAGACACCGGCGGTGGGGCTTTCCACAGGACGGAGCTTGGGATGGGCCTCGGTGAAGAAGTCGTTGGTGTCCATGCTGGCGGTCAGCATGGTGCCCAGAGAACGGGCGCTCTTGTCCGGCTCGATGGCGGTGGCCAGGACCACCATGTCAGCATCGATATGGAGCTGCTCGTTGGAGATCAGGTCGGAGGCCTGAACCTTCAAGGTGCCGTCGGCCTGGGGAGCCACCTTGCCCACCATGCCTTTGATGTAATGGACGCCGTACTGTTCCACAGCACGGCGGTAGAACTCATCGAAGTTCTTGCCGGGGGTACGGACGTCGATGTAAAACACATAAACGTCGGTGTCCGGATATTTCTCACGGGTCAGCATGGCGTGCTTGGCCGTGTACATGCAGCAGATCTTGGAGCAGTAGGGTTTACCGCAGCCGGAGGTATCGCGGCTGCCCACACACTGGACGAATACAATGGTGTGGGGATGCTTGCCGTCGGAAGGACGGAGCAAGGTACCGGCGGTAGGACCAGCGGCGTTTGTGAGACGCTCAAACTCCAGAGAAGTGACCACATCAGGGCTCTGGGAGTAGGCAAATTCATCGAAGTTATCCAGCTTGATGGGGTTGAAACCGGTGGCCACGACGATGGCACCGTACTTCTCTTCGATCAGTTGATCCTGCTGCTTATAATCAATGGCGCCGGCGCCGCACACCCGTGCGCACAGGCCGCACTTGCCGTTTTTGATCATGTTGCAGTAGTCGGGATCAATGGTAGCCACCTTGGGGACAGCCTGTGCAAAAGGGATGTAAATGGCGCGGCGGGTATCCAGCCCCAGGTTGAACTCGTTGGGGACCTTCTTCATGGGGCACTTTTCAGTACAGTCGCCGCAGCCGGTGCACTTGGTCTCGTCCACGTAACGGGCCTTCTTTTTGATGGTAACGGTGAAGTTGCCCACAAAGCCTTTGACGTCGGTGACTTCACTGTAAGAATAAATTTTGATTTTATCGTTCTGCGCACAGTCCACCATCTTGGGGGTGAGGATACAAGCCGCACAGTCCAAGGTGGGGAAGGTTTTGTCGATTTGGGTCATCTTGCCGCCGATGGTGGGATTCTTTTCCACGATGTCCACTTCAAAACCGGCGTCTGCGATGTCCAAAGCGGTCTGGATGCCGGCGATACCGCCGCCGATGACCAGCGCACGCTTGGTAACCGGGCTTGTTCCAGCGGTCAGAGGAGCGTTGAGATGCACCTTGGCGATGGCGGCCTTGCCCAGGATGATGGCCTTTTCGGTACCGGTCTGCTTGTCCTTGTGGATCCAGGAGCACTGCTCACGGATATTGGCGATTTCCACCATATACGGATTGAGTCCTACAGAAGCAGCGGCTTTGCGGAAGGTACCCTCGTGCATACGGGGCGAACAGGAGCAGATGACCACGCCTGTCAATTTATGTTCCTTGATGGCGTCCTTGACGATGTTTTGGCCTGCCTCGGAGCACATATACTGATAATCGATGGAGAAGACCACGCCGGGCTCCATCTTGAGGGCTTCCGCCACAGCATGGACATCAACCGTACCGGCAATGTTTGTGCCACAATGGCAGACAAATACGCCTATTCTCTGCATTGACTTTTCTCCTCCTTATTTACTATACTTGCGGAACGCGCTGACAATGGCCTGCTGCGGCAGGTTTTCATCCAGCAGTTCGGGGATGCTTTCGGGTTTGAGATGGTTCTCGCCCTGCCCACGGATGACAGCCAAACGGATGGCCTCCACCAATTTGGCGGGTTCCACATCGCGGGGGCAACGCTCCACGCAGGCAAAGCACGAAAGGCATGTGTAAATCGATTTGGATTTCATCAGCGGTTCGATCTGGCCCTTTTCCACCATGTAGACGAACTCATGGGGATGGTATTCCATCTCGTCGTAGGAGGGGCAGGTGCCGGAGCATTTGCCGCACCGCATGCATTTGAGCACGTCGACGCCGCTGATTCGGAGGATGGTTTCCTTCATGTTGTTATCCTGCATCCTAATTCCTCCTTAGTCCTTGACGCCGAGGGCTTCGGCGAGCAATTCGGTAAAGTAGTAGACCGGGACGTCATGGCCGTCCTTGTTTTGGTTGAGGTTATAGAGGCACAGCGGGCAGGCGGTGATCATCATTTCCACGCCCTGGTCCTCCGCACTGGAGAGGACCGCGCCGCTCTTTTTGTTGGCAAGATCCTTATTCTCCATGGTGACGTAACCGCCGCAGCACTCGTTGCGCATGGGATAGATCACCGGGGTGGCGCCGATGGCACGGATGAAATCCTCCATAATCTTGGGATTTTCCGGGTTGTCCATCTGGAGCACCTTGCCGGGACGGAGAAGCAGACAGCCGTAATAGGCGCCGATCTTCTTGCCTTTGAGGGGATTTGTCACCTTTTTTTTGATCTCGTCAAATCCCACTACGTCCCGCAGCAGTTCCAAGAAGTGGATGACCTTGGTTTCACCGTGGTATTCCTCTTCCAGCTGCATATAATTGTTGGCCTTCAAAGCGATGTTTTCGTCATTGGCCATATCGTTGTTGACTTGTTTCAGTACGTTGTGACAAGCCGAGCACAGGGTTACAAGATCCTGTCCGGCATCTCGGGCCGAGGCCAGAGCGCGTACCGACGATAATTTCGTGGCGATTTCGTCCTTGGCCATAGGGTAAACGCCGCCGCAGCACTGCCAATCCGGAAGTTCGCTGAGGGTGATGCCCAGGGCTTCAGCCGACCGACGGGCATACCGATCCAGCTCCTTGGCCTTGGTTTTCAGCGTGCAGCCAGGATAATAACTAAAAATCATGGTCGTCGTATCCTTTCTCAAACCTTGCGGGGCATTCAATGGCCCCACAGCACCTTTGATTATACCATTTGTTCAGGGTGGAAGACCTCGTCAAATTTTTCCTCGGTCAAGAAGCCCAGCGAGATGCAGGCTTCTTTCAGCGAGATGCCGTCTTTATAAGCCTTTTTGGCGGTCTTGGCGGCGTTTTCGTAACCAATGTAAGGATTGAGCGCCGTCACCAGCATAAGGGAATTGTGGAGGTTGTGATGCATCTTTTCCTTGTTGGCCTTGATGCCCACCGCACAGTTGCGGTTAAAGGAAAGGATGGCTTCAGCCAGCAGACGGGCCGACTGGAGGAAGTTATAAATGCACACCGGCATAAAGACGTTGAGTTCGAAATTACCTTGGCTGGCGGCCATGCCGACGGCCACATCGTTGCCCATCACCTGGACAGCCACCATGGTGACGGCTTCACACTGGGTGGGATTGACCTTGCCGGGCATGATGGAAGAGCCGGGCTCGTTTTCCGGGATGA
>OFML01001171.1_pt1 | contig 15792 bp, 10 predicted proteins | sample 1541831 | NCBI WGS metagenome assembly OFML01 (sample SAMN04209237, study PRJEB22552) | human gut metagenome | biome: gut; material: feces | host: Homo sapiens | place: USA: Oklahoma | reverse complement strand
TGCTGCATTTCCCAGCGCCCTGGAAGCCTCCAGCAGACTCTCGGAATTCTGGGAGATTCCTTTCAGGATACCTTTCAGAGTATCCTTCAGTTTTACGGTAACCCTGGACAGATCTCCGATCTCATCCTTCCGCTTTAACATCTTGTCATCGACCCAGACGGTCAGATCACCCTCTGCGACCTTCCCCATGATACCGATACTCTTCTTGATATTCCGGCTGATGGAAGTGGCCAGCTTCAGTCCCACGCCCATACACAGGATCATCGCCACACATACAGCTGCACCTATGCCAAAGATCATGCCGTTCACCACAGCATCCTTGTCCTCTTTATTCGTACCCACGAATACCATGCCGATGATCTCCGTAGAGTTGTTCTGATAGACCGGCATGAAATAGCCGTAATTCATAACTCCGTCCAGAGAGACCGCATTGCTGAAATACTCTTCTCCGTTCTGTAATACCTTCTCCACGATCCTGTCTCCCGCCGGAGAATTCAGAATCCGATCTCCGTTACTATCCACGGCGGAAGTCATGATGCGACGGTCCCCGTAGAAAAAAGTCACATCCATTCCGGTGTTGTCCCTGATACGATCCACCAGGCTCTCGGAACGGGAGATATTATAGCTGCCTTTCCATATGTCGCCATTACTGGATTCCATATAGTCACCGGTGTTCTGGTCATACGCTGCCAGCGTTGCCGCAGCCGTTCCCTTCAGTCCTTCTTCGATTTCCTCCATCATGGAACTGCGTACCGTCGTCAGCATAAAAAAGATAGATAACAGTCCCAACAATACTACCGGTCCGATGGTCATTGACAGAATCTTTTTTTGTATACTCATGAAAATGCCCCCTATTCTACCACAGATACGGTCTTGAAATACCAGTTGATACCTCCGGTGATCGTTGCATCATCCAGCGTTGTTCCTTCTTTGCCCACGGTCTCTCCCGTATTGGTCTCGATCACACCGTCAAATACCCCATTTTCTCCGGATAAAATCTGCTTCTTGGCTTCCTCTACTTTCTCTTTCGTTCCTTCCGCACAGAAATCCGCCAGATCCGTGATGCTCACCAGATTTTCATTCATGCCGCCGTAATAGTTGCTGCCGTCCCAACTGCCGTCAATGACGCTCTGCACTGCTGCCGTATAGTAAGCACTCCAGTTCCATACCACACTGCACAGGCAGGACTGCGGAGCATCCTTACTCATATCCGAATTATATCCGATACTGTACACACCCTTTTCCTGTGCCAGCGTCTGGGGATATACGGTATCACAATGCTGTGCGATCACATCACAGCCCATATCCAGTAACGTCTGTGCCGCAGCTTTTTCTCCCTCGGGATCGTACCAGCTGTTTGTCACCCTTACATATACTTTTGCGTCCGGATTGACCGAATAGATGCCGAGTGCAAAGGCATCTATACCGCCGGTGACTTCCGAATTGGAAGAATCCATAGCTGCCACATACCCGATTTTATTGGAAGAAGTATTCATTCCCGCCACGATACCGCTCAAATATCTCGCCTGATAAATTCTGCCGAAATAGTTGTTGAAATTTTTACCGTTGCTCATATATCCCGTGCCGTGGGAAAAATACACATCCGGATATTCTTCCGCCATCTCTGCCGTAGTCTCCATATATCCCCAGCTGGTGGTGAAGATGATGTTGCATCCATCGTCGATACATTCCTGAATGGCCTGTCTGGTCGCCTTGGCATCGCCGTCGTTGACATTGATCTTACGTACGATCTGATCATCTGATAATCCCAGATTCTGCTGCATTCCCTGAATGCCCAGATCATGCGTATATGTATAACCGCTGCCCTCCGCCGGATCCGACAGATGCAGTACTCCTACCTTGATCTCCTCCTTTGGAATCCCTGCAGTCTGTGTTGTTGCGCTGCTGCCGCTTTCCGACTGCACCACCTGCGTCGTCCCATTGCTACCCCTTGCCTCATATCCGATGTTTGTAGCATAATCGTCCACTTCTCCGGTATTTCCGCAGCCTGTCAGTAATGCACACCCCAGAAGAATTGCCGCTGTCTTCCAAAAGTTTCCTGTTTTACCTCTTCCCATATACAAGTACCCCTTTCTCTTTTGTAGTCTATGTATATCTCTTATCTCTACCGTCTGATTTCTCAGAATCGGTTGATTCTACAAATATAAACTACAGCCTTCCCTTATTCCCTGCTGCCATGGCAGGTAAAATAAATCACCTGATACTCTTTCGCGATCTCTGTAAGGAACCGCATTGCTCCCTTGGTCCGGTTCTCATCCAGATTCACAAAAGGGTCATCCAGAATCAAAAACGGCTTCTGTTCCTCATACATGGCTTCCACCAAAGCAAGTCTCATACAGATACCGATCAGGTCACGGTTACCCAGACTCAAGTTTCTGATGTCTCGGGGCATATTGCCTTCAACCACCTGCAATCTGGTATTGGCATCCATCTGATAATTTTCGCATTCCGTTCCCGTGAGAATTCTGTAATATTTCCGGAACCCCTGCATGACAGGTTCTGTATATTTCGCAGTGAACGAACTCTTTGCCTGTTCCAACAGATTTTTTGTCATTCCAAGCAATTCATATTGTTTGAGTCCTTCCTCTGTCTTCTCCTGCAACGCTTCCAGCTCTTCCTGCATATTTTCCACATTATCCCAGGATTCCTGTAAGTCGGAAAGTTGTTTCTGATAGCTGTCAATGGTCTGAAAACGTTCTTCCATACGCTCCGAAAGGACCTGCATTTCATCTGCCAGACTTTCCAGGGATTCCTCTCCCTCCGGGACCTTCAGTGCCAGAAGTGCCGGAATGTCCTCTTTCGCTTCAAACGCTTTTATCTCCTGCTCGATTCTCCTATATTCTTGTAACTCCTTCTCATAATCCTTTCTATGACTTTCCAGTTCGGCCAACTGTTCTTCCGGATGCTCCTCCGGAAGCAGCTGCAACGACACAAAATAGTCTTTTACCTGTTCTTCCAGCGCTTCGTATTTCTGTTTTTGCTGTAAATATTTCTTTTGTTTTTCCAGTAAAAGCTGTCTCTGTCTGCACTTTCCCGCCAGTTCATGCAATGCCGCAAGATAATTTTGTGTTTCCGGTACTTCTCCGTATTCTGCAAAAAACTGCTGCAAATCTTTCTGCAATGCGGCAATTCTCGCAGTCTTTTCATCCGATCCGTCCTGCTTCTGCCGCTCCAAAAGTGCCTCGTAATCTTTTCTCTTATTCTGCAGTTCCACAAGCCATGAGGTCAGTTCCAGTCCTTCCCAAAGTCCCCAGCGAGTGCAGAAATCCTCAATCTGTCCTTCCGCTATGCAGACCTGTGTCTCAAGTTCTTCCATTTCCTGTTCCAAATAGGAAAGCTCTGTATTTTCTCCCGTTTGGACTTTGGATCTGCCTGCTGTAAACAACAGTGCCGCTGCCACAGCTGCAATTCCCAGTACGATCAGGACTCCTCCGATCACTCCCTGTCCCAATAGGATCACAGCGCAACCGCCAAGCGCTAAAAGAATGCCAAAAAGCAATAGCATTTTTTTCCTTTTACCTGCTTCTTCCTGCTCCCGTAAGCATCTGGCATCTTCCTGTGCCTGTATGGATTGCAGGGTTTTCCTCTGTATTTCTTTCGCCTGCAGAAGACTTTTTCCTTCATTGCGGTTCGTCCAGGCATTTTTTACACTGTCGATCTCCGCCTCCTGCGGCATTCCTTCCGCAAAATATCCGGAAAGCTCCTCTAACCGTCTGCTCTCTTCCACTGACAGGGCATTTTTTCTTGTCGCGCTTTCCAGGCTCTCAAGTTCTTGTGCCTCAGCATATTTTTCTTCCAGCCGGGCATTGTCCACCATGGGAAAATCGTTTCTTAACTGTGCCTGCTCTTCCTCTGTCAGGCAATAGATTTCCATTGCCTTGCGGACAGAAATCCCCTGATTGCAAATGGCTGTTTTTTCGCGTAATTCCTCTCCCTTAGGTATCACGCCGTTAAAATAGCTTTCCGCTTCTTTTAAAGTCTGCTGTCTCTGTGCCATTTTTGCACGCAGATCCAGGTACTTCTCTTTTTTCGCCTGCTGGTCCTTATAAATTCCCAGTTTCTTTTGTCTCTCCTGCAGTTCTGTCAGTTCCGCAGAAAGCTTTTCTCTCTCCTCGATCGCCGCCTTTTTCCGGGTATCAATACTTTCCATCGTATTCTGTATCTCCTGCCCGTTACGGATCTGCGTCTTCAGTTCCGTAATGCGGTCCTTGCTCTGACGGAGCAATCCGGTCTTACGAGATGGTGACATGCTGTTTAACAGATCGTTCAACCGCTTGTCCGCTGTCTCAAAATTATTGATATCGTCCGTATTCTCCGCCAGATTCCCGATCTTGGCATTGATGCCGTCCGTAACAAAGGTCTCGCAGTCATTCTGTGAGATGAAAATCGTTCGTTCAAAGGATCCTGCGTCGATCCGGAACAACTCTTCTCCCAGATTTTGTGTGAAATCTCTGCATGGCAGATTTGTTTTCGTATCTGTCAGCTGAAATTCATCTTCTGCGCTTTTACTTCCGAAGGTTCTGCGGACAGAATATTGCTTTCCTTCACTTTCAAATTGCAGTTCTCCGCCGTAGACGCCCTTTTGCCAGGGACTGTATCTCTTCCTCTCATTTTCCAGCGGATCTCTCTTCCCTTCATTCCGGAATCCAAACAGCATAACGCGTAAGAATGCAGCCAGTGTGCTTTTTCCCCAGCCGTTTTCCTCACAGACGGTGTTGCAGCCATCTGTAAAATCATAGGTAAAGTCACTTAGTTTTCCGAAATTCTCAATGTGACATTTGATCAGTTTCATGCGTCCAGGATCTCCTCTCCGGCCAGTGCCTGCAATCCGTAATGTATCACTGTCGCCTTGTCCTCTTCCGGCAGATCTGCCCTGCCCATGACAGTACGGATAAACTCTCCCTTTAAGGACTTATCCTTTGCAAAAGCAGCATAATCCACCAGATACGCAGAGCTGTCCTTAATCTTCACAAAATAAAAAAGGTGGCTGAACTGATGTAGCAGAAAATCAATATCCTTTTCACTTTCCACATCTATTTTCCCGACCAGTTCATACTTGATCAGACTTTTCTCCGGGTAACCTTTCCCGGTTGTCTCATCTCTCATCCGTTCCAGGATTTCCGTCGTGGATTCACAACCGGTAATATCCACCGGAATGGTATAGAGCTTCCGGGATGCGAAAGGAATAAAAGTACTGTCAATTGTACCTGTCAGCTCATCAATGTCAAGCATCACAAATCCATGCTCTCCGCATTCGTCAAACCCTCTGCCCTCCAGACAGCCGGGATAGCAATAGACGCCTCTCGCATCCAGACGCTCTTTTTTATAGCTGTGGATGTGTCCCAGGGCAAGATAATCAATTCCCTTATTTTTCAATGCCGTCAGATGAATGATCTCCGCCTTATCTCTCGCACTGTATTCCGATTCCTGCCCATGCAGGACTACAATGTTGCATTGATCTGCGTCCAGAGACAATGTATGATAGATGCTTCCGCTGTTTTCCGGTGTCAGTTCCACCCCGGTAACTGCAACTCCCTTACCGGAGGTATTCTCCGTCCCTGAAAGTTCATAGCTTGTCCAGTTGTTCCCGAATAGATGAAGATTCTCCGGAAGTTCCGAAAGACTGGACGTAAAGCTTCCTTCGTCATGATTCCCCTGTAAGTAATAAAAAGCTATTTGAGGATGTCCCTGAATTAAGTCTTTTACCACATTCCGGGCGGTAGCGGATACGTTTTTCGTATCGAACAGATCCCCTGCAATAATGATCGCCGCCACGCCCTGCTCTGCCCCGTATGCAACCATATTCTGAAAGGTGGTCAACAATTCCGTCTTACGTTCTCTCGCTTTTTCTTTGGTCAGATTTGCACTCATTTTGGAATCCAGATGGATATCCGCACAATGGATGATTTTCATATTGCTGCCTCCCGCATTAACCCTGTAGCACCTGTTGCAAAAGATTGTAACGATGCAGAACCTCATTCGCAAAACTGCATCTTTGATGTTCTCGTTTTGCAGACATATTCATTATATACGAATCTTTGTTCGATTACAACAAAAACGTATCGGTAATGAGACATTCGGTCTCGTTTTCCGATACGTTTTTTTAAGATGCTGAATCACCTGTGTTTATGACTATACCTGCAGTCTGCCGGCTGTAATGAGTTTTCCGGATTTTCTGTCAAATAACAGAATATCTTCTCCACCGATCTCGAACTTCACTTCCTGGCCGATCTTGTAGGCGGTATTGCCGAAGACCACGCCGGTCAACAGGAAATCACCGATACGAAGCTTAATCGTGGATTCCATACCCGTGGGCATGGCACCGTAGATCACGCCGTCCAGTCCTGCGCCATCGTGTAATTGCAGGGCTTCGGGACGTACACCGATGACAAAATCCTCGTTGGTGATCACGGGAGCTTCCTGCAGTGCATAATCATCCTCGTTCACTCTGGCAATATGATACTTGAAGACTTCATCCTTGTTGGATTTCTCCACAGCTTTCTTATCCTGCATTTTCTCTTTGTGACGGGCTGCCTCATCGGCTTCGTTCTTATCTCTCTCTGCAAACCATCTCTGCAGATCCAGATGTTCTTTCGGAACAAACTTTGCCTTTCTACCGTCTAAGATCGTCACATCCAGGCTGCCGTTTTCATTCTGCACACCCTTGGCTTCGATAAAATTAATGGAAGGATTTCCTACGAAATCAGCCACAAACAGGTTGTTGGGTCTGCTGTACACAGTCAACGGGGCTTCATACTGCTGCAGCACACCGTTGTTGATCAGGCAGATCTTCGTTGCCAGTGTCATAGCTTCCATCTGGTCATGGGTTACATATACGAAGGTGCTTCCGGTCTCTACATGCAGACGCTGCAGTTCATATCTCATTTCCAGACGGAGTTTCGCGTCCAGGTTAGACAGCGGCTCATCCATGAACAGTACCTGGGGTTCCGGTGCCAGTGTTCTGGCAATAGCAACTCTCTGCTGCTGTCCACCGGACAGTTCTGCGGGATAACGGTTCATGAACATTCCGATCTTAACGATACGAGATACTCTGCGTACCGCCAGGTCTATCTCTTCCTTGGAATATTTTCTGACCCTGGTTACTACCTTGCCACCGGATACGACTTCGAATTTCTCGTTAAGCTCTTCCCCTTTTTCCTTATGACCTGCCAGGATGCTGTCCAGCTTGGCAGTCAGTTCCTGCTTCTTTTGTTTTGATGCACTTTCTTTGTCTGCTGCCTCGTGGAGTTTGTAATTATACAGCTCCTTTGCAGTATAGATAGAAATGGTATAATTATCGATCAGCTTCAGGTAGACCATATCCAGGTCTAATTTTCCCTTTTTATCTCTGCATTCCTCAATGAGTTTTACCAGCTCTCCCGGATTCTCCAGTGCCTTGATCATACTTTTTAAAGCTTTGGCATCCTCATCGATCACGGGAAGTTCTTCCTTGATATTGCCCAGTCCGAAGGAGATGTTCTGGTATACCGTCATGTTCGGCCACAGTGCGTAGTTTTGGAACAGGAATCCGACTTTTCTCTTATTTGCAGGAACATTGATCCCCGCTTCACTGTCGAATACCACCCGGTCTCCGATCTTGATCTGCCCGCTGGTAGGGGTCTCCAGACCGGCGATCATACGTAAGGTAGTGGTCTTGCCGCAACCGGAGGGACCAAGCAGAGTGATAAAGGAATTGTCCTCCATATCCAGACTCAGATCATCTACCGCATAGAATTTTCCCCAACGTTTTGTAACATGTGTTAATTTGATTTCCGGCATAGTTATTTACCTCCGATACCTTCATCCAGGCTGGCCCCGGTCAGTTTATTTACCAAAGTGTTAAAGATCAGGATCGTTACGATCAGGATTAAGTTGATGGCGCTGGAAAATGCATACAGTCCCATCTCATCGAAATAATCCAGTGTCGTGGAGAGGATAAAGCCCTGCGTACATAGCAGTAAGAACAGGGACAGCTCTCGCAGACAGGTCATGAACGGAAGCATATATCCGTTGATAATGGAAGACTTCTGGATCGGAATGATGATCCGCAGCATCCGCTTGTACCAGGGAATATCCTGGATGATGGCCGCTTCCTCAATCTCTCCCGACAGCTGCAGCATGGAGTTCAGTGCACTTCTGCTGGCGAAAGGAATGTACTTGATCACGCCTGCGATGATCAACAATGTGTAAGTATTGAACAGGTTGATCTTGTCATTGGAGAACAGGATGAAGAAAGCTGCGCCCACTGCCAGGGACGGCATCAGGTACGGCAGGAATGCCACACCATTGACGTAATTCGCCCACTTGCTTCTCCGGTTCTTAGATACTGCATAACCGATCAGGGTGCCGATCGTACCTGCGATCAGAGCACAGCAGACAGCGACTAACATCGTTCCCTTGAATGCTCTCCAGATCAGCGGATTGTGGAGGATACCGGGCTGTCCGTACAGAGCACCGGCTCCGTTGTTATCCGTCAGCCACCACTTGGTGGTCAGAGCGCTGGAATCCATGGTGTACAGGAAACTGTAATCTCCCGGATTCGGAAGGAAAGTCTCCAGTGCGAAGGACAGGATCGGGAAAATACTGGTGAAGAAGGTGATAACGATCAGAATGACCGCGATCAGATATTTTCCAACCTTTCCTAAGTTGATCTTGGATATCTGTCCGGATTTACCAGTAACCGTCGTATAATTCTTACGGCTCTTTAAGCTCATCTGGTTCATTAACAGGATCGCCACACCAAAGATCATCATGATGATGGCAAGAATACTGGCTTCCCCGGTATACTTGGAGTTCATGGAGATGTACTTGGTGGACAGAGTGGTCAGTCCCAGATAGTGAGGTACGGGATAACTTCCCATGGCGCTTCCGAATACTAGCAGGATCGTGGAAAGGATCGCCGGCTTTACCATAGGTAAGGTAATGCGGAACATGGTCTTCCACTTCGGTGTATCCAAAATCGTCGCTGCTTCCTCCAGATTGGCATCCATGTTGCGGAAGATGCCGCCGATCAGTATGTAGGCAAAGGGGGCGTAATGCAGTCCCAATACCACTGCACTGGGGAACAGCCCCAGGCACCACCATTTGGGCATCGTAATGTGAAAGAGCGAAGCCAGCAGTCCGTTGGAGGTTCCGGTGACTGCATTACTGTTGAATACATTCTGCCATACCACTGCCAGTGTCCACTGGGGCATGATGTAGGGGAAAATAAAAATGGAGCTTAAATATTTTTTACATTTTAAATTGGTTCTCGTAATTAAGAATGCGAACAAACCGCCGAACAAAATGGAGATCAGGCAGGTAAAGACTGCCAAAAGAACAGTATTTAACAGCGGTGTCCACAGATTTGTTCTCGCCAGTTTACTGGTGAACAGATCCACATAGTTAGCAAAGGAATATCCGCTTGCTTTTCCGGTAAGATGTGCATCGATGGTGCCCGGATGGATCTTGAAGGTATCCTCGACGATTGCCACGATCGGCGCCACTGTGGTAAAAGTAAGTACGATACCAAACAGAAGCAGAATGATATTTTGTGGCTTGGAGAAATACGTCTTGATCTTGTTCAGAACAATCACCATCTTGCTTGTTTTTTTTGTGGCACTCTGATTCATGGTTAACCTCTCTTCCCAATACAAGCTTTTGGTCCTGTAAACCATCCACCCCTGCGAATAAGAAAACTGCTACTTACATGCAGGCATGATGTAGCAGATTTTCTTATTCTGACAGGACAAATAGTCACTTTTTTATATCATATATCACTCAGCAGTATACTTCGGTAACAGCTCGATCCAACTTCCTACCGTGAAGGATACGGATGCACAGTACTCAGGATCTTCCAGCACCAGTTCGCCATCGGTAGACCACCAGTCGAAGCCTCTGTCATTCTTGCTCTCGTATACAACATTACCGTTCTCATCATTACCGCCGGTGCTGTGCTGATAGGTAGCTTCGATTGCCTTTGCCACTTCAGGGTTAGCGGAATAACCGCCCATGTCTTTGCCCCATGCGCTGAAGCCGTCTTCCGTACAGGTCATGTATGCGATGAAAGCACATGCAGTCCAAGGCAGCGGGCTGTTATCAGTAACGAACAAGTAATGACAGTAGCCGTAGCCACCAATTCCCTTATAGCCATCCTGATAAGCGGCAACCTTGATATTGTTCACAGATACACCTGCGGACTCTTCTACGGAGCGCAGTTTACTGTATACTAACAGTCCACACTGATCGGTAGCGGAATCGGATACCAGCGTATTACAGATAGGTCCATCATCGGTCTGGGCATTGTAGCTGCCTACCCAGAGCTTGATCCATGCCAGGGCATATTTACCATCAGCGCCTAAGCCTAAATCATTTGCCTCGGATTCCATCTCATCAATCGTGGGCTGGAAGTAAGCCTGCTCATCAGCGGGTAATGCATTGAAAGCATCCTTTAACATGGCTGCGTATTTGTCTTCGGTCAGCATGTACAGGAAATTCTTACCTACAACCTCGGAATCAATATCCATGAACAATGCGTGAGTTCCTTCCGCTACGAAGTCCCAGCAGTTGTCATATACTTTATCTCCGGTACAGTTGTATTCGAATACCTTATTCAGCGTCTGTAATGCCAGATAACCGTCCACCGCATCGGGTGTGGTTCCGTTAGCCTCTGCCCATTCCTTGGGAATGAACGTATCCAGTATTCCGGTCTGTGTCATCTTGGATTCGATCTGATTACCATCCTGGATCAGGGTCATTGCGAAGGTTCCTTCCGGCTTCAGGGAATCAGCGGTCAGCTGTTCAAAGATCTTGTTGTTCTTAGGCTGCTGCCAGTCAAATTCTATGCTGTAAGAAGGATCGATAGACTGCAGATACTCGATGAACAGAGGAAGTGCTGCTTTACCACGGCTGGAATTACCTACACCGTAAAAGGTCTTGCCGTTGGATTCTTCGATGGCCTTCTGTGCCAGTTCCTCCATGGTCATTCCTTCTGCCTGTTTGATGATCTGCTGAGTTGCAGTAAGATTTGCGTCGTCGGCTACCTCCGGGGTCTTGGTCTCTGCCACCGTCTCGGTTCCGGCTGTCTGTGTGTTATCTGCGCTTCCAGTTGCCTGGTTCTGGGTCTCGCTGCTGCCGCATCCGGCTAACATACCAACACTCAGTGCACAGATCATAAGTAACGATACTACTCTTTTCTTCATATGCTGTCCTCCCTTGAAACATATAGTTTGTATAACCCTTCATGGTCCACGTACTTGGAATGGGATGTTTCCCACTTCCGTTCTGATGATTCTATTATACGTTGGGAATTCAGCAATTTGTATAAGGCAAAACTGTTATTATTTTAATATTTCTGATACTATGTATAGTTTTTCTGATATTTTATCGTTTCTTTTGTGCATCTTTGCTGTTTTACATGCTTCTATCCTGGTATTCGGAGGGAGTAACACCAACAATCCTCTTAAAGCTGCTGGAAAAATGTGCAACATCACGATAGCCCACCTGCTCCGCAACTTCATACACCTTATTCCGGCAGTCATTCAACAGTTTCATGGCAGTGCGCATACGAACTCTGGTGATGTATGCCGCCACCGTGTAATCCGTCTCCCTCTTGAATGTATGACTCAAATGTCCTTCACTGATCCCCAGGTGCTCTGCGATCTCTGCCACACACAATTCCGGATCCCCATAATGAACGGAGATATAGTCTACGGCTGCCATAACATATTTGCTCTTGTCGCCTTTATTTAAGACCAGTTCGGGAAGCGGCTCATCTTTGCTGTTTTCCAATTTTTCCTGTGTCCTCTTACGTTTCTCCAGTGCATTGTTCATTGCCTGTTCCAGTTCCCCGTCTCCAAAAGGCTTTAACAGATAGTCACTGGCCAATAATTTCAGGGCGCTCTGCGCATAGGAGAATTCACTGTAAGCAGTTAAAAAGATCACACTGACATCATTGCCTTCTGCCCGCAGTTCCTTCAGCATTTCGATGCCGTCCATTTTGGGCATACGGATATCGCAGATCAGCAGATCCGGATGATATTTCCGCACGGCTTCCAGTCCTTCGATCCCATTGCCGGCTTCCGCCACGACGACACAGTTCAGTGCCTGCCAGTCTGTCTCCATCACGATTCCTCTGCGCACCAGCATCTCATCATCGATCACGATCACTTTGTACATCGTATTACTCCCTCCATTGTCTCTTCCCGTTTTCTGTATATTCCCCACTATCCGGTAAAAATTCCTCTCTGTCCGTTGCTCTGTATCGGTTCCTCAGGCTTCTCCGTATCTTACCGGCAATCGTAATGTCACTTTCGTACCGTGGACTTCGCCTTCCTCTTCTGTTCGCTGTCCGTCCGTAGGGTTTTCGGCGTTTAAAGTAAGACTCTCCATATGAATGCCGTATTCTTCCCCATAGGTCAGCCGGATGATCGTGTCCACATTGGATACTCCGATATGCCCCACCAGCTGCTCCTGTCTTCTGTAATTGATGGCATCCATCCATTCTTCAGGAGCGCCACAGCCGTCATCGGTTACTTCAATACACAGAACATCTTCCTGTTCTGTGATCCGCACAAGGATATTTCCTTCTTCACTCTCCTTTAATCCGTGCAGTACCGAGTTCTCCACGATGGGCTGTATGATCAGCTTTGGGATCACGCACTCTTCCAGTCCCTCCTGCAGATCCACGGTGTACGAGAACTTATCATTGAAACGGATCTTTTGGATATCTACATAACAGTTCACCAGTTCCAGTTCTTCTTTCAGATAGATGAACTGTCTCTTGGAGATACTGGTCCTAAGGATCTTCGCCAGTCCCGCCGCCATGGTAGCGATCTCCGGGATATGGTTGGCCTTCGCCACCCATTTCATGGTGTCCAGTGTGTTATACAGGAAATGAGGATTCAGCTGTGCCTGCATCATGGCAATATGGGAAGCATTGAGTTCCTTCTGCTTCTCCACCTTATCCTGCACGCTTTGCTCCAGTTCGTTGGCCATGATATTAAAGTTCCGGGACATCTGTCCCAGCTCGTCCTCTCTGTCGGAGACGATCCTGACAGTAAGGTCTCCTTCCTGCAGTGTACGCATGGCCGTATTCATCCGTTCGATAGGACGGGTCATATTTCTACCCAGCCGGGAAGCCACCAAAACACACAGAATGACACTGATGGTCAGCATCACGATCAACACACTGTACATGGAGTTCAATACTTCTGTTGAAAACACGCTGGGACAGGACAATGCAGTATACAATCCACTGTCTCCCAGCGGCTGGACCAGCAGTTCTCCGGCACGATATACTCCCAGCAGCTTATGACCAACCATGAGTTCTTCCCGGATCTGCTCTTCCTGCAGGTTACCATTATCATAAATGGTTCTCCAGAAGGGGTCCATGATTGCTACCTCCGCTTTGGCATTTCCCTTATCATGAAGCACTTTTTCAAAATTTTCTGCGCGCATGCTGATCACAATATAACCTTCCGGTATACCGTCTTTTCCCATAAGTTTACCCGCTGCATACAATAAAATCTTGCTGTCATTAGTATCTGCACGCCGCAGCACCAGCGTCTCTTTACTATCCTCGACTGCTTTCAGGATGCCCCAGTATACCGGCAGATCTGTCTTGGCACTTCCCTGTGCCGTAGTGTAAATACATTTTCCGTTTTTATCATACAGATCAAATTGGGCATATTCTCTGTAATCAGCCACTTCCCGATAGAATTGCAGGTAAATCTTGCTCTTCGACCAGGTGTCATCTTCACCTATCTGTTCCACGATCCGGGTGTTAGCATTTATATTCTCCACTACCGTCTCGAACTCCTGAAACAATTCCAATATGCCAGCATCTATCTGTTCCGCCTGCTCTGTTACTTTTTTCTCATAATCGCTGTTGATCTTGGTCTCCATAGTCTGGATCAGGAATACCCCAAAAAGCAATAACGGCAATAACGCAACTACACCGAAGCAGACCAGCAACTGTCTGTGAAACGACTTTTTAATCCACTTTTTCATCTGTTCTCCCCTGTAACGTCTCCCATGTGTTCAGAATTTTTTCCTTTTCCTGAGAAGCCCAATGAATATCATAATCGATCGTTTTTAATTTTGTCTGCTCCGGTGCTGCATACTCTTCCATATCATTGCGGACAGTTCTCCGGAAAAAGACTTCCTCCACCAGTCTCTGTACATCACTACTGACGGTAAATTCCAGAAATAATTTAGCATTTTCCATATGCTTTGCGCCCTTGACGATCGCTGTAGCGTCCGGTATGGCACTGGTGCCGTCCGTGGGGTAGATCACTGTAATATCTGCCCCTTCCAGAATCTTTTGTCTCGCCATTCCCTCTGTGGTAATACCTACCAGTCTGGTTCCGGCATTGACTTCCTCCAGTACTGCTACAGATGAGGGTGACAGGTAACCATCCAGTGCACCGGTAAAATCCTCCAGCGTCTTCTGCTCATCCTGATCCGATACCTGAAGCATCGTACAGAGTGCTGTATAACTACTGCCGGATTTCGTGGGATCTGCGAACGCGATCTTTCCCTTCCAACGATCGGTCTGCAATTCCTCCCAGGTTCTGGGAGCCGCTACGGGATAGACCAGTTTATTGTTATAGATAAATACAGTCGGCAGCACAGAAAAGGGCGTATAGGCATCTCCCTCCGTGCGATACTGTTCCGCAATTTGATCTATTTCGCTGACTTTATAAGGTTCCAGATAGTCTCTGCACTCCTCAAAATTTTCAACACCTCCACCGAACATGACGTCAAAGGTACCGGGTGCATCCTGTTGTAATTCATCAAAAAGTGCCAAAGTATCTCCTGCTTTGAGCTCTACAAAAATCCCTGTACGTTCCTCAAATTCCTTGATGATCGGTTCGTATACATCTGCTTTGTGAGCGGTATAGACGATCAGTTTTCTGTCCTCCGGGATCTGATAGACCGTCTCTTCGGACTTGCTGCAGCCAGTAAGTAACAGGAGCGCCGCAGTCAGTCCGGACAGAACAGATATTGCTGCTTTATGTTTTTTACTATACGAAGTCCTCATAACTTTGCCCTTATCTTTTTCGTTTGTTTGTTTTCACTGTATTGTTTCTGTTATCTCTCTGGTTTTTCGATTTTGCTCCCGGCTGCTGTCTGTTGCAGTCTCCGCATCCGGTCGTACTGCCCATACATTTTTTGCACTTCGTTCTCCAGGATGTAGTAGTGGCGGATGTATGGGATCAGCAGGATCAGGATCACTATGGGGAGTAATAAGGTAAAAAGGCTGTCGGAGATCACACTTAAGACGATCGCCAGCATCTCTAACAACGCAAAAGTCACCGTAACGATCAGATGGATCAGACGCTCATGCTGGAAAAATCCCACCTGCACAAGATGCTCCTTAAGCTTGTCCTGAACCATTTCCTGCATGGTCTGTTCCTCGGTATCCGTTTTCTTTATGTCAGTTTTCTTTATGTCAGTTTTCTCTGTGTCAGTTTTCTGTGTATGCGTCTGCCTCTGTACAGCCTGCGTTGAGTATTCACCGTGCTGTGACAATGTCTGTACGTTCTGCTCCATTTCTGTCAGCCATTCATCTATCTGTTTTCGATATTGCAAAATGCGCTGCTCCATTATTTTCCCCACCTTCCCGGTACTTGTATTACTCCATCATAGCTATTCTTTCTTTTTTCGTCAATGTGCCATAAATACAAATAATTCCAAAACATAAAAAAACGCCTCTATGCATACGCATAAAGACGTTTTCCTTCATTTCAAACATAAAAATGGGGCCTATAGGGCTCGAACCTATGACCC
>OFML01001170.1_pt1 | contig 15814 bp, 9 predicted proteins | sample 1541831 | NCBI WGS metagenome assembly OFML01 (sample SAMN04209237, study PRJEB22552) | human gut metagenome | biome: gut; material: feces | host: Homo sapiens | place: USA: Oklahoma | reverse complement strand
TCATCACGGCGCTGCTCGCGCCGAACGCCGTGACCGCCGAGAAGCTCGCGAACGATATCCCGTATACGAAGTTCGGCCTTGCCGCCGATCAGGTGCGGCACATTTACGCCGGAACGACGGAGCCGGGCGCAGAGCTCGGCAGCGACGGGGATATTTATCTCATGTATTCGGAGTGAGGTGAGCTGAATGGCATGGTCACAGACAGCGCCGGAGCTTCCAAGCGGCAGCGCTTGGGAGCAGGAAAAGAGCATTTCGGGATGGTCAAACCACTGGAACTTTACCGGAAAGCTCTACATCGCCCGTCTGAATGGCAGGCAGTTTGCTGTTAAAGCAGAGCTTACGAGCAAAAACGGCAGCTACGGGACGTATTACCCGCCGTCCAACTGGAAGCTCCGGTGCGATGTCGGCGGCGTTGCGGGAACAGAGGACACGTCCTTCGGCGTAACCAAAGGAACGACCACATTCTACTTCGTCGGCGAAGCCGGAGAGGGCGTAACGATAACCGTAAAGGTCGGCGGTGTTGACGCCGCGGTTGCCGTCCAAACCGCGACCTTTACCGCGCCTGCGTTGTTCGGCGCTACGGTTTATATAAAAACCGGCGGCGGATGGAAGAGCGCGCAAATCAAGGTCAAGATCGGCGGCGGATGGAAGGACGCCGTGGCAAAAATCAAGGTTGGAGGTATATGGAAATGAACGGCATTGACGTTTCCGAGCATCAGGGCGATTTCGACTTCACCCCTTACAAAGATGGCTTCGTCATCATCCGCGGCGGATACGGCATCCGAAACGCCGACAAATGGGCGGAGCGCAACATTGCCAAATGCGACGCGCTCGGTATCCCGTGGGGCATCTACTGGTACAGCTATGCGCTGAATGTGCAGACAGCCAAAGTGGAGGCGGAGCGGTGTCTGCGCTTCCTCAATGGCCGGAAGCCCCGTCTCGGCGTGTGGTTCGATATGGAGGACGCCGACGGGTACAAGCAGACGAACGGCTTTCCGTCTAACGAGACAATCACCGCGATGTGCAAAGCGTTCTGCGCGGCTATGGAAGAGGCCGGGAACAAAACCGGCGTGTACGCAAATCTCGACTGGTTTGAAAACCGCATCGGGGACACGGGGTATGACAAATGGATCGCGGCGTGGGGCTGGAACGACGGGGAGCATTATCCCGATCTGACTGGGAAATGCATCTTTCACCAGTACCGCGGGGAGCCGCTTGACCTTGATATCATGCATGTCCCGCTGTCCTATTTCGACGATGGAGCGGCGGGCGGAGCAGAGCCCCGCCCCTACGAAAAGGAAGGAATGACCGTGAGCATTCCGGCAATGGCGCAGGAGGTGCTTGACGGGAAGTGGGGCAACGGCGAGGAGCGAAAGCAGAAACTCGGCGCGTGGTTTTACGATCTCGTGCAGGGCGAAGTGAACCGTATCTTGGGGGTATAACATGCGAAAAAAGAAGCAGAGCAATGAGCGGGTGATCGTCGGGTACGACTATTCCACCCGCGAGATGCGCGAGGAGACGGCGGACGCGCTGTTCCGCCGGGCGAAGAACGCCCGCACCGCCGTGGAGATCGAGTGGGAGAAGTGCAACGACTACTACAACGGCATCCACGACGCGACGAAGGAGATGGTCGAGTACTGCCGCGCGAACGATGTTCCGTGGATCCCGGCGAACATGCCGGATCCGTACATCCTTGTGGAGACGCAGATCAACCCGAACGTGCCGGAGCCGGAGTTTCGCGGGCGCGACGACGATCTCGACAGCAAGAAGGCGAAGCAGCGCGAGTTTGCCGTGCGCTACATCATCGAGAACAACCGCCTTTCCGACATGAACACGCGCAACGAGCGCCGGCTTTTGAAGCTCGGCGATGCGTTCTGGAAGGCGTACTGGGACCGGGACATGCGCTGCGGCGTGAACGAGGGAGACATCCGCATCCGGGACGTACCGACGGAGGCCATCTTCCCCGACCCGGCCATCCGCGACGGCGGCTTGCAGGACGGGCAGTATGTGGACTACGTCTACACGATGCACAAGGTGAAGTTCTGCCAGGTGTTCCGCCGCGAGCTGGAGGAGCTGGGACTGACGGCGGACGACATTCTCACCGAGGACTACGTTTCCCGCACCGGCGTATTCGATCTCACGACGGCCATCAACGATCTGGACGACACGGTGCAGGTGCTCGAGCACTGGTTCCGGCAGCCGTGCGACACGGAGGAGGACGGCGAGAGAGTGCCTGCCGGAGCTGTGGCGTGCTCGATCCTCGCGGGAGGGCGCGAGCTGCGGTACATCCCGAACTACTGGAAGCGCACATGCAAGCAGAACCGGCTCTTCCCGTTCGTGCATTACTGGCGCATTCAGGATGAGAACCGCTTCTGGAACAAGAGCGAGCTCATGCCGATACTCGAGCTTGTGGACGCCGCCGACCGGAAGCTCGCTATGAGCATTCTGAACGACACGTTCCTCGCGAACGACATCATTCTTGTGGAGGACAGCGCGCTTGCCGACGGCGAGGAGTTCACCAACGAGCCGGGCGCGGTGATTCATCTCAAGCAGAACCGCATGGGCGGCGTGCAGCGGCTCGGCGGACTGCAGAGCATAGCGAACGGCGCGATGGGCGTGGAGTTCTTCAAGAGCCAGATCGAGCGAGCCAGCCGAAACTACGACATCAATCAGGGAAGGGAGACGACCAAGGTCACGACGGCGACCGGCCTTGCCATGATGCGGCAGGACGCGCAGAGCCAGGCGGACATAAAGGGCGCGGACCGCGACGCCGGGTTCGAGCGGCTGTATGAGCTGCTCGACTGGCTGGCGCTCGAGTTCTTCGACGACGACCGCATGCTGTTCATCGGCGCGGACGAGATGAAGGACCGCGCGCCGCAGGCAATGCCGTTCAACGCCGACAGCTTCACGGAGGTCATGCCAAAGGTGCTGGACGGGGCCGGAAACGTTGTGCGCGAGGAGTGGCAGTACTTCCCGCGCGTGGACGTGACGATCACGGCGGGCGACAGCATCGCCCACGGCAAGGCGCAGACGCTGCAGGCGCTGCAGGCGCTCACGCAGAGCCAGATCACGGCGGAAAACTGGAAGCTGTTTGCCGCGCAGCTTGAGCTCATCGATCTGCCGCACAAGCAGGAGATCATCAACGAATGGCAGCAGAAGTTTGCCGTACCGGCCATGGCAACATCCGCCGGAGGCGGCGGAGCGGGAGCGCTCGGCGAGGCGGCCGCCGGCGGAGCGATACCGGGGGCGCAGACGCTGCCGCTGCTGGGAGGTGCGCCGACGGCATGAAGTGTCCGAAATGCGGCATTGAGATGACGAAAAAGAACGCCGCGGAATGGGAGTGCCGCAACCCGAAGTGCGTTCGGTATCAGGGAGGAAAGAAGAAGGATGGCTAACTTTTGGGATTGGGTGAACAAGCAGGCCAACAAGCAGCCAACGACCGGGGACGAGCTGCTGTACGCTGATGCGCTGAAAAAACAGGAGGCGAGAAACGCTGCGAATAACCAGTACGCCGCGGCTGCCGCAGCGGCGAAAAGCGGGAGCGCAAACAGCTCGTCTCTGCAGGGGACCATCGATCCCGACCGGACGGGCGCAGCGGCGCCGCCGCGAAAAGGGCTCTATGACCAGACGGGCATGAACGCGACGGCGGCGAATGCGGCAAGCGGAGCGATAACCGGCGCTATGGCCGGAGCGGGACGCCTGCCGAAGCCGGACGGAGCGCAGCAGCCGACCACGACGCCAACGCAGCCGGGCACGTCCGGCGGCGGCAAGGTGACGTACATCGACCCCAACGGCGACGCGCAGAAGGGCACGACGGAAGGAACGCCGGAGGAGACGCCGGGCGATCCGCAGCGGACGTATCTGGACGAGCTGCGCGATCAGTACCAGAAAATGTACGACGACGCGGTGAAGGCCAACAACGACGCGGCGAAGGCCGCCGCCGAGCGGGCTCTCGCGCAGGCGGAGAAGGGCGTCGGCGAGCTCGGAGACCAGTACGGCAGTCTCAACAAGCAGCTCTATCGGGATTACATGGAATCGCTGCGCGTGCTGCCGCAGGAGATGGCAGCGAGAGGCTACAGCGGCGGCATGAGCGAATCGGCCCGGCTGGGGCTGGATACGGCCTACGGCGAGCGGCTGAACGAGAACGAGGCCGCGCGCATCGCCGCCATTATGCAGCTGCGGCAGCAGGGCGCGGACGCCGAGTATCAGGCAAACGCCGCGCGGGATCAGGCGAACGCGCAGGCGCAGCAGAATCTCTACGCGAACATGATGAATCTCATTCTTCAGCAGCAGCAGGACGCCGCGACGAAGGCACAGAACATGGCGCAGTACGGCGACTTCTCCGGGTATCTCGAGCTCGGCTACACGCAGAGCGAGATCGACCAGATGCAGAAGGCGTGGATCGCGGCGAACCCGGAGCTTGCGCGGACGCTGGGGTATGTCAAGACGCCGTCGTATTCCGGATACTACAGTGGAAGCGGAGGCGGCGGAGGCGGCGGGAGCGGTACGGTTTCTACGGAAGGATTGCAGGATGCGATCCTCGGAGATCTGAACGACGGGAAAGACCGGGTGGCGATCTGGAACGATCTGGCGGCGCGGTACAAAGCCGGGGATATCACCGAAGAACAGTTCAGGGACGCGATCCACTACACCGACTACGCGGCAACCGCCAAAGCGTATAACAAAACGCCGACGAGCGCGGGGTATAAGACTTGGCCCGGAGGGAAGAAAAAATGAGCAGACTCGACGAATATTTCGCAAAGGCAAACAGAGGAAGTCAAACGACTTCCTCTGTATCGGCATCCGGAGAGAAGCCGGCAAGCAATATGGACGCGTACTTCGCAAAGGCGGGAAAACCGGTACGCACCAACCCGCTGAATCTGTACACTGAGGCGCTGAAAGCCTCGCAGGGACAGAGCACCATGCAGACGCCCTATGCGGACGCTGCGGCGCAGGCAAAACAGAGCGGGACGCAGAATCTCTATGCGCAGGCGGCGGAAAACGCAAAGAAGAGCGGGAATGCGGCGAAGGGCACGAGCGTCGTTTTCAACAGCGTGTACGGAAAGGCGGATGACCGGGCGAGCTCGGCCGGCTCCGGGAAGTATGCCGGTATTCTCAAAGCGAGCGACTATACCGAGCTTTCCAAAAGCGGCGAGAGCAAGAGGAAGCTCTTCGGCGACGCCCGGTATGACTACATCAACAACATCGGGAACTTCCGCGCGCAGTCCGACGTGCAGCAGGCGCAGGGCCGCGGGCAGGACTACGGGAAATACGCCTTCATGACCGATGATGAGATCGGCGTATACAACTACCTATACGCTACGCAGGGAAAGAAGGCGGCGAACGCCTTTTTGAGCGATCTTGAACCGGAGCTCGATAAGCAGTGGTACACCGGCACGAACCGGGCGACGACGGAGGCGCTCGGAAAGAACGCGGCGACGCGGACGCTGGCAAGCGCCATGACCGTTGCGGCGCAGCCTACCCGGACGATCACGAGCATGATCGCCATGGCGGACGATGCGGTGCGCACGGCGAAGGGGCAGGAGATCAACCCCTATTCCAAGTGGCGGCAGGCGAGCAACATCACGCAGGATCTCCGCGCCGACACCTCGCAGCACATCGAGGAAACGAATCCGGGGATGGGCGGCAAGGTCGGGAACTTCGTATACAACACGGCGATGAGCGCCGCGGACAGCGCGATGAACGCGCTTGTCGCCAAGGGAATCGGCGAGGCCGTGGGGCTTACCGGCGATACGCTGATGAAGGCGACAAACATTCTCGGCTCGGCGCTGATGAGCTCGGAGGCGGCTTCCCTGTCCATCGCCGAGAGCAAGGAAAAGGGATACTCCAACGCCGGAGCGCTGGCACTCGGTCTGACGCGCGGCGCGATAGAATACGCCTCAGAAGCGGTCGGCGGCGAATGGGTCATCCGAAAGATCAAGGCAAACCCGCTGAGCTTTGTGAAGAGCATGGCGCTCACGATGATCCCCGAGGGCATGGAAGAGGTCATGTCGGACGCGGCGAACGGCGTGGTAAACCTTGCGATCGACGCGGCGTTCGGCACGGAAGAGAGTGGGATCCCGAAAATGCTCGAATACTACCGGACCAGCGGCACGGATTGGCAAAAGAAGCACGCGGAGCTTGCGACCGTGCTTGCCGTTCTCGGACAGGAGGGGCTTTCGTTCCTCGGCGGCGCGCTGGCAACACTGGGGTCGAGCAGCGTGCAGTACGGCACGAACCGCGCGAACATCAACCAGACAGCCGAGCGGCTGGACACCACGCCGAAGAACGTTGTGCAGATGATGCAGGACGCGCAGACGGAAAACCCCGGCGTTATATACGCGCTGGCCGAGCTGACCGACGCGGAGAACGCCGCCGATCTCCGGCAGAAGATCGGCACGAAGGAAGATATGAAGCGCGCGGCGGAGTATCTGACGAAGCAGATGGAGGCAGGCGGGCGTTTCGGCGCGCAGGAAGGTACTTATACTGCCGGGGTGCAAAACGCGCCTGTGGGCGCACAGAGGGCGCAGAACGAAGGAATCAGCACGACGCCCGCGGCGGCGATCAACATTCAGGAGGGAATGAACAATGGACAGAGTACTTATCACCGGGAAGAAAGCGGGGCTGCTTATGTCGGTTCCCGCGGACAAACTGCGGAAGGCGCCGAAGGAGGGCTACAAGCTCTCACCGGAGGCCGAACGGAAGTTCAACGAGGCGTGGGAGCGGACGCGCAAGCGGATCTACGGCAAGTAACTCCGGCGCAGCTCGGCATCCGAAACGGCGGAACGGAGGCCGTGACCGTTGTGGATGCGCAGAGGCTCGGCGGCGAGGCGAAGAGCGCCTACGACGCCGTACTGGAGAACGGGCTTGAGCCGGTAGCGGTGCGCGGGGCAATCCAGGTGGGAGACGGCTACGCGAACGCCTATACCGAGAGCGGGAGGGTGTTCTTCCGCGTGGACGCTGTGGACAGCAGAGGCAACGCCATCAGTCCGGAGATGCTGGTGCAGCACGAGATGTTCCACAACTACATCTCCGAGGAGGTTTTGCAGGCGTCGGACGAGGTGATCCGCGAGAGCATGACCGCCGAGGAATACGACGCCATGCGGGATGCCTATAAAGTGGACTACGCAGGGGTCTACGATTTCGCAAATATGAGCGTGGACGAGATCGAGCGGCTGCTCACCGAGGAGATCGCGGCGGACGCTTACGCAGGGCTGAACTGGTTCTCCGGCGACGCGCCGGTGCAGGAGGCCGTGCGCGCCGAGACAGAAAGAAACGCCCCTGCCCAGAGGACAGAGGCGCAGCAGGAGACGACGGGACCGCCGGGCCGAACGATGGTTGAGGTGGCCAGAGAAAGCGGAAACATACAGCGGAACAACATTGAATATTCCAACGAAGCCGCACGGAACGCTGCGCAGAAGGCCCTGCACGATCGTATGGTCAGCGAGGGCAAAACACTTGACTTGACCGAGAATCGAGAGGCGGCTTCGCAGTATTTTCCAAATCTTCGCTCTATGCCGAAAGCGGAAAGAACGGCGATTCTTCGAGAAAGAATCCAGACACTCAAAAACGATCTTCGCACATATCTCAATCAGCTTAAAGGCGTGAACTTCGAGTTTGAGATCAACGGCAACACTATCGAGGCAACGGTTTATAACGCCGGGGTTAAGGAGGTCTTGCAGAACCTCACGCAGGACAAAGCTGGTATGCTATCGGCGAGTGAGGAAATATTCCGAAATGCGGAATACCTTTACAGCACGCAGGATAAAACGGGAAGTCCAAACGTTACCGGTTGGGATTACTTTTATGTTCCAGTAAAGATTGGCGGCGATACCGTAGGAGTGCGAATTGCGATAAGAAATATGGCGTTCCCGACAGAAAGCCAAATCTACAACTGGGGCATAAAAAGAGAGGACACGTCTTTGGACGGTGTTGGACTCATGCCCGGAGGCAGAACTTCCGCCGATGTCTCATCAGACGTATCCTCTACGGCTACTATACGCCAGACGGAGGGGAATAGTCAAGAAAAATCTTCCGGCAAAGCGAGTGTGGAGGTATCCGGGATCAACAACCGCACAGCCGCGGAGCTCCGGCGCGAGTATGAGCGACGGATGCAAGAGTACCAAAAAGCGACGCAGCGGGACGACCAGAACTTCCCGTATATCGACGAGATGAAGTGGATGCAGGCGGCGGAGAGACGGCTCGCGGAGCTGGGCGACGGGAAGCACAGGCACAGGACGGTAGGAAGCACGAAGCGCGACATTATGCAGCTGTTCAGCACGGACCGGGCGAACCGCACGGACGTGGAGCGGGTACTCAACCGGAACATCGGAGAGATGATGGCGCAGGGAGAGATCCGAGGCGACGCGCTGGACACGCTTGTAAACGAGTTGCTGCAGACCGGGAGCGTTGTGTCCTCCTCAAAGAACAGCCCGTGGATCGATGAGACCTACGAGAGCATCCGGAGCGATCTGAAGGGCAGCAAGCTCTATGTATCGAAGGATATGTGGCGCGATTTCAGCAAAGACGAGGCGCGGGAGCTGCGCGAGCGGGCAAGGGCGGCAGGGATCACGCTTTCCGATAACCGTCGATACACGCCGCCGGATGTGCGGAATATAGAGCTTGCCGAGAAATACGGCGAGGCGCTTTTCCCGACGGATATTTCCGCGCCGGATATGCTGCGGAACATCATCTACTGCGCCGAGCAGGGAGCGAACGAGAAGCAGACGCTCGCGGATCGGCTGTGGGACGAGGCGCAGCAGGAGGGGCTCGGCGAGGCAAGAGAACACGCCTACGAGAGAATGGTGAACGATCTGCGGGATAAAACGGAGGTCATACTGCGCGAATTTGCCGAGGACAACCATCTGAAGCTGAAGGAGCAGACAAAGACCGAAGCAAAGCCTGTATCCTACTTCGACCTGAAGAAAGCGCCGGCCAAGGAGTTTGACCGCAAAAAGGGCGACTACAACATCATCGGCGAGATCGGCTCCTACACAAAGGAGATCGCGGAGCTGGAAAACGCGCTCGAAACGGAAAACCGGTATGTGATCTCCGAAGGTGAGGCAAGATACGAGGCGCGCATCGAAGAGAAAAACGGCGTGCTGTATGCCTCTGTCTGGAAGAACGGCGAGCGCCTCGCCGGCGCGTCGAGCCGGAAGCGGAAAAACCTCCCGAACTGGGCGGCGATGGAGATCCGAAAGGACGTCGGCGCACGGATCATGTTCCATCCGGGCCTTGAAAACCGGGGCGAGAGCTACAACGCCGATCTCAAGGCCGCAGAGGAAGCCGGGTATCCGGTGTTCGAGAAGAAGAACGGCGAGAAGGTACAGACCGTGCCGTTCTGGACGTGGCTGAAAAGCAAGGAGTACGGAAACTACGGACTGGTCATCGACAAGACCAATGCGCAGGACTCGGACGGGAATCCCATTGTATTCGCGTACTACTTCAACAAGAAAAAAGGCACCGGAAAGGTCGTGATGGAGAGCAGGGAAACGGCTTACGTCGTGGACGGCAAATATTCAGACCCGGATGCTGCGGAAAAAAGAGCCGCCCGGATGAAGGACGAAGAGTCCGAGGCGATGCGCGCCGAGGAGCGCGAGGCGCTGTGGAGAGAGACGCAGAAGGGCTCGCCGTTTAAAGCGCAGCCGAACGCCACGACGGACACCAGAGAGCGGGTCACGAAAGCGACGTCGGCGGGCGTGCAGCGGCTCTTCCAGCAGCTCATCTCCAAGGGAAAAACCGAGGTATCCACACAGGGAGAGAGCGGGATCCGGACGTACACCGCGAAGATGAACACGAACGGCGTGGAGTACTGGGTCGATATTTCCGACGGCCGGCAGGACGTGCAGCGGTTCCGGGAATTTGAAAAGGAAAAGGCCGCGCAGCTCGCCGCGGAGTGGATGGACAAGGAGGCCAACCGCGCGTACACCGCCGCGAACGAGAAGCGAGCCGAGGCGAGACGGGCGGAGCTGAGCGCGGAGGAGAACGCGAAGATCGCCGAGTTGTTCGGAAATACCGAAGAACTCAAGACGGCGGAAACGCCGGAGGACGCGCCGAGCCCCGGCGAAACGGCGGAGAGCCGCGTCACGGACGAGATCGTAAAGGCGGAAAAGAGCTTCCGCGAAAGTCTTGCAGACGTCACGCACGGAGCTATGCGTATGTTCGTAAACGCCGGGGAGACGGTGCGCCGGATCTCCAAGCAGACGAAGAACAAGAGCCTGGAGGGGTACTACTTCAACGCCGGGGCGTACTCCCAGCGGGCGGGAAACTGGATCGCCAAGGGCGGCGCGCGCACCGACATCAGCGGGCACAAGACCGGCGAAAGCCTTATGGACATTCTCGGGGATATCATGAAAACCCCGGAAAAGTACAAGGACTTTCAGCTGATGCTCCTGCACCGGAACAACGTGGACCGCATGCGGTACGACAGCACGGAAGAGGTCCAGAATCTCACGAAGTGCGTGACGACGATCGAAGATCTCTACCCGAAGCTGCGCGGGCTGGACAACGACTATCTATACCAAACCGCCGTTCCGGGAGACAAGCGGGATATGCTTTCGAGAGAATGGAAAGAGACGGTGCTCGATGAGCTTCTCAACGGCGAGATGCCGGAGATCGCGGACATATCCGAGGCGGCGCAGATGCTCATCTTCACGCGGCAGAAAATCAGCGAGGCGAAAAAGAACGGGCTGAAACCGGTGTTCGGATACGAGGTCACGGCCTACGACAGCCAGCTGGAAGCCGAACGGCTGCTGAAAGCCAACCCGGAGTTTGACGCTCTCGCAAAGAGGGTGTATGCCTATTTCGACGATCTTCTGCAGTACCGCATCGACGCCGGACTCGACACGCAGAAGCATGTGGACGCGATGAAGAAGCGGTACCCGAACTATGTGCCGACGATGCGCGTGGAGGGCACCGAGGGAAAGACGGCGCGGCGGGCGCGGAGAAACGGCGGCATCGTCGTATCGAACGCCATCGGACGCGCCGTGGGCGGTGACGCCGTCATCATGCCGCTGCACACGGCGATGAGCCGAAAGACGGTGGCGGTGATGAAAAACGCCGGTCTCAACCAATTCGGTGAGCAGCTTGTGCAGTCTTGGAACCAGGACAAAAGCATTCCGGGCGTGAACAAGGTGGATCTGGTGGACTATTCCTCGACCGATCAGTATGTGGACAGCGAAGAGCTGTATGTGCCTGTCACAAACAATGTGTTTTCCGTTCTGCGCGGGAATGACCGGTACAACATCACGATGGACGAGGGGCTGGCACAGGCGCTGAATGCATTTCAGCCGGACAAATACGCCAATTCCGACGTTGCGAAGCTGCTGAAGAAGGGCAACGACCTGTTCAAGGCACTTTGTACCGGATATAACCCGATCTTCATGGTGCGAAACCTTGTGCGAGACGCGCAGGACGCGGCGTTCTACTCTACGGACTCGGCAACATGGGCGAAAATGTTCCCGTCGGCGTGGAAGCAGATCGTGACAAACGGCGAGATCTGGCAGCAGTACAAGGCGCTGGGCGGATCATATGCCTCCATGCTGGACTATACGACCGGCATGGTGAAGGAGCCGAAGAGCGCCGCCGGAAAGCTCGCGGCAAAATATGAATCGCTGGGGCAGGCTATTGAAGCGGCTCCCCGCCTTGCAGAGTTTATGACCATCCTTGCCAACAAGGGCGGGAGCAAGACGGCGGACGGGGTGAAAACCGGGAAGTTCACGCAGAGCGACCTCATGGAGGCAATGCTCGGCGCGGCGGATATCACGACGAACTTCGCCCGCGGCGGCACGGTGACGAAGATGCTGAACAAGTACCTCGTGCCGTTTCTCAATCCGTCCGTGCAGGGCGCGGACAAGTTTGTTCGGAACATCACCGACCGGAAGGGCTTCAAGGCGTGGGCGTCTCTTGCGATCAAGGCGGCGGCGCTCGGCATTCTGCCGGAGCTGCTCAACGGGCTGCTGTACCGCGACGATGACGAGTGGGACGACATCCCCGACCAGACGAAATCGAACTACTACCTTTTCAAGCTCGGCGACGGCTACTGGATGAAAATTCCGAGGGGCCGAGCGCTGGCGGTGTTCTCGGCCGGAGCGACGTATGCGCAGGAAAAGGCAAAGGGGAACGACCCGAAGTTCTCCGACGTGATCGAGGTCGTGAAGAGCAACGTCGCGCCGACGGACATTTTCAACCAGAACATCGCCACCGCGTGGACGCAGACAAAGCTTTTCAATCCCGACAACCCAGGCACGACATGGTACGGCGGGAACATCGAGAGCGACCGTCTGCAAAACTATCGGCCGGGCGAGCGGTACGACGAGAAAACGGACGAGCTCTCCAAATGGATCGGAAAAACGTTCAACCTTTCGCCGAAGAAGATTAATTATTTGTTGGACCAGTACTCCGGCGTGGTCGGCGATCTTCTGCTGCCGTGGTTCACGCCGTCCGCGACGGCGAGCTCCCCGGCGCTGGCGCCGCTCAAGCAGGCGTTCATGCTCGACAGCACGAGCACCAACAAGACCACGGGCGAGTACTACGATCTTCTGGACGATCTAAAGTACGACGCGAACGACGGCGACATCGGAGCGGGCATCACCCGGAAATACGTTTCTCATGCCGGCGACGAGGTGAACGACTACTACCAGCAGATCCGCGCGATACAGAGCGACGAGAACCTGACAAAGGCCGAAAAGAACCGGCTTGTCCGGGCGCTGAAATCGCAGCTCATCGAGCGGCAGAAGGAGATCATCGCGCAGGCTGAGCCGTACCGCGAGGCGGTGAGCGACTACCTCAAGGCGCACCCGGAGCTCTCGACAGACAACGACGCGGCCATCGCCGAGTACGCCGAGCTGTACGGCATCACCGAGGACCAGGCGGAGAGCCGCATGGACGCCATCGTATACCGCGAAGCAAACCGCGAGGTATTCGGCGCGGAGTATGCGCTGCGCACCTACAACGCGGACGTCTACGACAAGGCCCGCGCCGCGTATGCCAAGGGCGTTTCCTACGAGACGTACTACGACTACTACTTTGCCACAAAGGAGATGCACGCCGACAAGGACGAGAACGGCAAGAGCATTTCCGGATCGAAGAAGGCAAAAGTTGTGGAGTACATCAACAGCCTGGACATTCCGCCGGAGCAGAAGGACGCTCTTTACGTTGCGGCCGGGTACACAGCGAAGAGCGCGAGAAATCAGAAATGGAACGGCGGATCGGGCGGCTCCGGAGGCCGGCGCGGAAGAGGAAAGAGGACGGCGCTCAAGGCCCCGACGCCGAAAGCGCCGGAGATCATCATCCCGAAGTCCGGCACGGCATCCTCCGCGAAGGCGGGCGGAACGTCCAAAACGCCGAAGGTGAGCGGGAACGTGATCGCGGACTTCACGAAGACGGCGAGCGCGACGGACATTCAGAAAGCCGTGACGCAGGCCAAGAGAAAGGCGCTCAAGGCAGGGAACCGGACGGTGTACGTCGAGGAGGGCAGCCCGATCGATTACTTCCTCAAGTACGGGAAGCTGCCGAGCTTGAAGTAAAAAAGGCTCCCCGAAAGGGGAGCCGGACAAAGCGCAGAAAACGCGCCTTGTGACGCTTGCAGCGTGTGCCACCACGGGCGCTCCGAAAGAAAGGAGCGGCAATGCAGTTAAGCGATCTTACGCGGCCGGAGGCGGAATACTTCCGGAAGGAATGCAATTTCACGCCGACAGAGCGCAGGGTCTTTGATCTCCGGGTATCGGACAAAAGCATCGTCGAGGTGTGCATGGCGTTGAGCCTGTCCGAATCGGCGGTGAACCGGAAGATCCGGTGCATCAAGGCCAAAATGGCGAGAGTTTAGCGAAAGTTTCCCGCAGCGAAAGAGGGAGCTTCCCGACAGGGCGGCTCTCTCTTTTTATGCGATGATTTCTTTAGACACCGGAGCGCTACGGTGAAAATTTTAAGGAGGAATCATCATGGAATACGCATCGAAAGCCACGGGCGGGACCGCCCTCGGTCTCGGCATCGCCGGTACTGCCGGATGGCTGCTCAACGGCGGTCTCGGCAATATCTTCGGCGGTCTCGGCGGTAACGGCGTGGTAGCTCCCGCCGTCGCCGGTCTCGCCGCGGGCATGGCGAGCCAGAAGTGCGGCGACGACGCCAACGTCTCCCGCTATGAGCTCAACCAGACCCAGACCATCGCGCAGAAGGACATGGAGATCGCATACTGGCGCGGGCAGGACGAGACGAACCGCAAGATCTCGGACGCCTACACCAAGCTTGAGAACCGCATTCTCGGCCTTGCCGGCGAGGTGCGCGCGAACAAGGAAGAGCAGAACGGCATCAATCTGCAGCAGGCCGTCTACAACGGCACGAACACCGCCGCTGTCGGCTGCATCCAGGGGCAGATCGCGCAGCTCCAGAGCCTTACAAAGCTCATTGTTCCGAACAGCTCCTGCTGCCCGGGCTGGGGCGAAGTGACCGTCAAACCGGCGACCACGACCGCGAGCACCTGATCCATCGCCGGGCGGGGGAGGTGACATTCCCTCCCCTGCTTGATCTATAAGGAGGAATCAACATGATTTCATATACAGAGCTTCAGACACGCCTTGCGCGGTTCGTTGACGCGGAGATGCTGCCGCACATGACCGGCGGGAAGCGGATCCTGCTCGGCGGATACGCGGCGCTCGCCACGAAAAACGCCGCCGGGATGCTACAAGCGGCGAAAGACAAGCCACTCGTTGCCATGACCGGCGCGGTGAGCGCAGAGGGCGTGGACGTGGACGCACTCTTTTCCGCCGTCAGTCCGTACATCAACGAACCGGTGACGCTCTCGCTTCCTGTCGTCGGTGACTTCCGGCTGGACCGGAGCGACTTTGAGAAGCTGTACCGCTATCTGAAAGGAGAATTGTGAGATGAAGAAGATCCAGCGCCTTATCAAGGATATGTGCTACGAGCTGGACGCTGCCGAGCACTACGCCAAGCACGCCCTGCGAAACAAGGACGAGGACAAGGAGCTCGGCGACGTTTACGAGCGCGTCGCTCGGCAGGAGCTCGACCACTGCGAGATGTTCCACGCACAGGCCGTCCGGCTCATCCGCGAGCATGGCGAAGCGCCGAACGAGGCGATGCGCGCCGTATGGGAATATGAGCACGACAAGATCATGGAGCGGGATGCGGAGATCCGCGTGAAGCTCGGACTCTATGACGGGAGATAAAAAACAGAGCCGCAGTAGCGGCTCTGTTTTTGTGATTTTACTAACGCTTTTACTGACAAAAACGGAAAACGCTGTAAAATCAAGGGGTTTGTGGTACGCCAGACGGGATTTGAACCCACGACCTTTGGCTCCGGAGGCCAACACTCTATCCAGCTGAGCTACTGGCGCATTTATCAGCCTAATTATTATAGCAAGCCGGAACGGAAAAGTAAAGAGGAATTTTCCCATGGTTTTCGACAATGGCGCGAAACAGGAAAGAATAGAATTGACCGGCTGCTTTTCAGGGCAGCCGGTCTCGCATGGGGGATCAACAAAGAGAAAAGGATGGAGATGGATCGATATATAACAACCGGGAAAGGGGAGCCCCGGTGTGTTACCAGATTTATTTTACAAGCTCGCGGCCCAGTTCGCGGCAGGCTTCAAGCTCGATGTCGCCGGGGGTCTCGCAGCAGATGACGCTCTCGCACACGAGAGAGATGTTCGCGCCGCGGCAGTCCTGTTCCCAGGTGCGCATCCATTCGCCGTCGCCCCAGCCGTAGGAGCCGAAGAGCGCCGCGCTCTTGCCGACAAACTGCTTCTTGCAGGAGGAGAACATCGGCTCGAAAACGTCCTCTTCGAGAACTTCGGAGCCC
>OFML01001169.1_pt1 | contig 15816 bp, 15 predicted proteins | sample 1541831 | NCBI WGS metagenome assembly OFML01 (sample SAMN04209237, study PRJEB22552) | human gut metagenome | biome: gut; material: feces | host: Homo sapiens | place: USA: Oklahoma | reverse complement strand
GCCTTTTGGATGGTCGAGAGGCGGTGGGCGATTACCAGCAGAGTTTTGCCTTTGGAAAGGGCCATAATGGACTGCTGAATCTTGTCCTCGTTCTCCGGGTCAGTGAAAGCGGTGGCTTCATCCAGAACGACGATGGGCGCATCTTTCAAGATGGCCCGGGCGATGGCGATGCGCTGGCGTTCTCCGCCGGAGAGCTGTTTGCCTGCCTCACCGGCGGTGGTATCCCAGCCATGCTCCAACCGGCTGATAAACTCCTCGCATTGGGCCGCTCTTGCGGCGGCAAACACCTCCTCATCCGATGCGGCGGGCCGCCCCAGACGAATGTTCTCTTTGATGGAACAGTCGAATAGGAAGTTGTCCTGGGTCACAAAACTGATCGTCTGAGAGAGCTGTTTCAAGGGTAGCTCCCGGATGTCCTGACCGCCCAGGGTGATCGTACCCTCCGTCACATCCCAAAACCGGGCGACCAGACGGGCAATGGTGGACTTACCGCCGCCAGAGGGTCCCACCAGAGCGGTAAACTTCTCCTGAGGAATGGTTAGATTCAGATGGTCAAGGACATTGGTCTCTGCTTCTCCTCCATAGGAGAAAGAAACATCCCGTAGTTGGATCGTGTTGTCTGTCAGGGGGATCTCCCGCTCCGCCTGGGAAAGCTGCGGCAGGTTCAGCAGTTCCCGCGTATCATTTACGGCGAACTGCATACTTTTCATGGAATTGAGAAAGGCTGTGGCACTCATCAGCGGAGCCACGATCCCCAGAGCCAGCATCAAGCACAGAGTCACCTGGGCCGGGTCCAGCACACCAGTGGAGTAAAGCCAGACGCCCACAGGCAGCGTCCCCAGCAGGGTGGTGGGCAGAATGGACAGGCACAAATTCATTGAGGCCCAGGTACCACGGAACCAGGCCATCGTGAAGTCACGAAAAGAACACACCGCCTGGGCAAACTTCTGATAGGAGCGTTCCCCCTGGCTGAACGCCTTCACCACCTGGATACCCTCCACATACTCCACAATGACGCTGTTGACATGGGCATTTGCGGCCATGTAAGCAGCGTAATTCTTGTTATAGCTCCCCATGGCGAAGGCCATAGGAAGCAGTGCCAAGGGTACCGTGACCAGCAGTGCAAGGCCCATTCGCCAATCAATGGAGAACATGGTGATGGCCACCACCAGCGGCAGAAGCAGATTGGAACTGAGCTCCGGGATCATGTGGGCCAGCGGCGGTTCAATGTCCTCTATGCGGTCTACGATGGTGCTTTTCAGCGAGCCGATAGAGCGTACATCCACCTCGCCTAGCGGCGCCCCCATCAGCCGATCCGCCACCTGGCGCCGCAGCCCCTCCAAAATAGTATAGGCAGACACATGGGCCAGCATCGTTGACAGTGCGTAGCCCGCCACCTTGACAACATAGCCCGCAAGACAGACGCCGCACCAAAACAAGACACCCTCCCATGCCGCCTGCCGCAGAAAGAACAGGCGGATGATCTGATAAACCACAAGATAAGGGACAAAACCACCGGCTACACTGACGATTGCCAGCACTACAGAAGCGGTCAGTTTTCCCCGGCAGGGTGTGACGAAGGACAGCAATATCCCAAGCCAGCTTTGCTCCTTCATACGCAATACTCCTCTCAAAAGAAAAAATCGTTGTAGTCTGCTTTCACTAACTACAACGATTATACAGAAGATGATCCTGCATTTCCGCTCCACTTTGCCGGTCCTGTCCCATTTGGACAGAATTTATTGACCTTCCCTGCGGTATTCCAAAGGCGTTTTTCCCTTGACCTCCCGGAAGGCGGCCGCGAACTTGCTGGCGCTGTCATATCCTACCAGGCCGGCGATTTCCGCCACGCTAGTCTGCACTTCCTGCCGGAGCAAGAGACCTGCCTGGTCCATACGGAAACAGCGCATATAGGTGTTGATCGGCTGTCCATAGATCGACTTAAAGCACTCCTTCAGCGCAGTGGCCGGGATTGAGAACCGTTCAGACAATTCCGCGATGGTATAATGCCGCTCCAGATCTTCTGTCAGCAGACGGTGCGCTGCTTTTACCTTCTCCACCTGGGATTTATAAAAATAGGGTTTCTCTGTCTCCCTGCCCAGCTCCAAAGCGTTCAGATACAGCAGCAGCTCCAACACCTTGATTCGAAAATAGGGAAGTTTGATCTGCTCCGGCACGGCATAAAGTTCCTGAAAGATGTGATCTGTGGAGGACGCCCTGTGGATCACCTTTGGGTGCCGTCCGGAGCAGAACTTCTTTTGCAGCCGGGAAAGATCCACTGGGAACTCCCGAACCCACTCCCGTAGGGCCTGTTCGGCCTGGGGTAAAACAAAGCCGATGGTAAGACCGTGATAGTGGGCCAGCGGGAAGGTGAAATGCCCCCGATGTTCCAGCCGGCGGTCCAGCTTCATATCCCCGGCCTCCACATAGGAAAAGGTATCCGGGCCGGACTGATATTCCATCCGTCCCTGCCGGCAGTAGTCGATACACAGCAGGTCTTCGGCGGTACAGAATACCGAGTCATAGCCCTCCATATGGAAATCGTTATACATCAGAAAGACACCGGGAAAGAGGTCATATTGGGTCATCATACCCTCACCGCTATCGCTGTGAAACTGGAATACACGGCACCCGCCGCTCTCCGCCAAGGGAGGGGGAAATCCCTCTCCTGTCAAAAACATCTCCGACACGCTGATATCTCCTCTCAAAGCCGCAGCACCCGGTCGCAGGCCCGCTGCATAAATTCCTGGTCGTGGGTGACCACCAGAACGATTCGCCCCTGCCCGACCAAAGCCCGGATCACTTTGGAAACCTCCACCATGCGGGCATAGTCCAGGCCGCTGGTCGGTTCATCAAAAATCAGCACGAGCTTTTCGGAAAGCAGTGCCGTAGCTACTGCCAACCGTTGTTTCTGCCCACCGGAAAGGGACATAGGGTGCCGCTTCCGAAAGGGCAGAAGTTGGAGGCTCTCCAGGACCTCCGCAAATTTTTTCTTTGGCGCGTCTGGGGCAGACATTTGGCACTCGCCCCATACACTGTCAGAAAAAAGCTGGTGGTTGACATCCTGCATCACGCAGAAAGAGACTTTCTGCCTCTCTTTGCGATCCAGCGCCTTGCCGTGGAGCAGGACGCGCCCGGATTGCTCCCGAAGCAACCCGCACAGACAACGGGAAAGCGTCGTCTTGCCCACACCGTTTGGGCCGGTGATGGCGACGGCTTCTCCCGGTCGGGCAGAAAAGGACAGGTTCCGAAATACCGGCGTCCCCTTTTGAAAGGCACAGGACAAGCTCTCCACAGACAGTCCCGTTTCCGTTCCCGCCGGTTCCGCATAAGGAAGCTTACAGATTGCCGGAATCAGGGTGCGCAGCTCCAGCCGCTCCCGCTCCTGGTTGGATAACGCACAAAATTCCTCACGGGTGAAGATACGCTCCAGAACGCCGCTACGCAGATACAGCGCGCGGTCAATAAGATCGGTAAGGAAATACAGCCGGTGTTCCGCAATGATGACTGTATGCCCCTGCTGTTTCAGATAAGCGATCTGGTCATGAAGATGGGAGATTGCCTCCTGATCCAGATTGGCTGTGGGCTCGTCCAGTACATAAATCACCGGCCCCATGGCATAGACAGAAGCGAATGCCAAAAGCTGTTTTTGTCCACCGGACAGTGAGAAAATATTCCGCCCCTGCAATTCGTTGATGTGCAGCGCCTTCATGGTTTCCGATACTCTGCGGCGGATCTCCTCCGGAGGACGGCCTTCATTTTCCAAGCCGAAGGCCACCTCGCTGTCCGTATCTAGATTGAAAAACTGGGACTTTGGATTTTGAAAGACGGAGCCCACCTGACGGGCCAGTTCATACATGGGGGTTCTCTGCGGATCAAGACCGTCCACATTCACCCGACCGTCCAGGCGGCATCCAGGCGTAAAGGCGGGGATTAGGCCGTTGATCAGCTTGGTTACCGTTGTCTTTCCACAGCCGGAGGCTCCACAAAGCAGGACACACTCTCCGGGGGCGATGGATGTGCTGATCCCGGAAAGTATCTCCTGGCTTTCTTCATAGCCAAAGGATACCTGTTCCAATGAGATCATCGTTTCACCTCCCTATTGTATCACAAATGAGCATATCAGCAAGGCAAGTCCTGCCAGCATTCCCACCAGATCCGGAAGCCACAGATGCAGCGATATGGCGCTTGTCTTACGCGTGGGATTTTCAATGCCGCGGGTGACCGCTGCGGCAGAAAGCTCCTCTGCAGTCTCTGTCGCCGATACCATGAGCGGCACAACAGTACACTCCAGCTTGGCAAGTCCCCGGATGCTGCGCAGCTTCATGGCATCTCGAATATAGCCGATCTCCTCCCGGATTGCCGGAAAGTATCGAAGGGTCACAGAGATCGCTACGATCAATTTCTGCGGCACATGAAGCTGATGCAGCCCCAGGATCAGATACCGGAGCGGTGTGCATTTCAGCATCAGGGAACCGATCATCAGACAAGGAAACATCCGGCGGATATAGGTAGCAAAAATGGTAAAGCTGGTGGCGATGATACCGGGAGAAGCCGGTAAAATCACTTGCTGGAAAAAGACTAGTGCCCCGTAGCCGATTAACCATTTGACCGCCATGCTGACGCGGCCATGAAGGAGTATCAAAAGCAGGATGAGGCTGATCAAGGCCAGTTCCATCCAGAGGGTGTGAGGACGAAATGCGATGATGTTAGCGGCTAACAGCATCCAGAGACCAGCGCGCGGATCAAAAATAGTTTGATGGGTGTCGCGCTCCATCTCAAACCAGCCCCGCTTTTTCAAAGTGCTTGCGGAACATCAATCGGGCGATCAAGCCGCCGATGATTGCTCCGACAATGGGTGCCAGGAACAGTACCACCAACATTCCGTTGGAAGACAGGGCCCTCAGCGTGTTTATATAGTCTGTCGGCATCCCCTGCTCGGTGATCTGCCGCAGGAAGTCCTCCCGCATCAGCCAAATGGGCAGCGGAGAGCCCACCATGCCTATGGAAAACAGGACAAAGGAAATCAGATTTCCTGTCATGCTCCGATAATGAGTGGCGATACGGATGATCTCTGCCAGTCCACAGGCAAGAACGAAGGAAATCAGGATCACCAAGGTAAACTGTCCGGTGACATAGTAGATCAAGCCGGTAATCAGACCCATCAGCAGCACAGAGCCTATTTTCTGCACTTTGGCACACATCATCAGATATGGAATGCCGGTAAACAGGGCGATAAAGCCAGGCATCAAGATCCACAGCAGCGGGTGAAGCCCGCCCATGAGCATGAAAGCAAAGTTGATCACAAAATAGATGGCAGAGAAAATTCCCACCGTGATGACATCCTTGCCGCCCATGGCACGGCTTTTGAGTGGTTCAGACATATTGCACTCTCCTTTAGTTAGGTATAACTAACCTGCGAGGGAAAAGATTGGGCACATGGCACCCTCCTCACATCCTTTGATTTTACAGAGTGTTGTCCATTTCATCCGCTCCAACTGGATGGTTATACTCCATTTGGTCGAAAATATTATTTTAAACTGTGGATACCTCCACATTACAGTGCCTATGAGAAATAAGACAGCTTACGCCAACCGCTTGACAAAACCCATCATTCGAGTTACTCTTTTTGTAAGACAGGAAGAAGTACAACGCCCTGAACTGCAATGCCCTGTCCACGTCTCAAAGCAGTTCGGTGGAAGAGCAAAAACAGGAAGCCATACACGGCCCGAACAGACAGTTTCGGATTGTGTATGGCTTTTTCATTTTCTGGACGGAAAGGGGGCCCCTCATGGCGCGGGGCAAGCTACCAACACCGGCCCCGCAGGGCCTTAACCTCGAAAAGCGGAGCTTTCCGGGGTAAGACAGGAATAGCCGCTTGAAAGTCCTGCTTTCAACAGATTTTACAGATATGATGTTTGAAACTTTCCCCCGAAACCGTTGTAAGACGGCTTCGGGGGAAAGGAGGAACGATTGAGCCATAGAAAACCTACCGTTTCCATCACTGTCCGCTTTTCAAAGCCTTGTCAAACTGCATAGAAGAGCGGGACAAGCAGGATCACCAGAGCATTTTCATGCTCCTGCGCCGCTATACGGAGCTGGGGCTGAACGGGAGAAATTATGCCCGACAGACCGATCCAATGAGAAACATTATCCATTCTGTAAGACAGCAAACCGACCGCATTGCCGCGTTGCTTAACCGACTGACCATTCTCTCAGCCGGCAGCTACTATGCCGCCCTCGCTTTTGTGACTGCCTTCGTGGATCAGGGGCTCTACACCTCGGTTGAGAAAATCGAGCACATCGCCAGACAGATGGGGCTGGACTACGTCAGCGGATGGAAAAACCTACTGGAATCCGGCATGAGCGAGTTGAACCGCGCCATTGTCAAGCGCCCAGAGCGGCCTGCGCTGTCCAAGGCAGACCCCAGTTATGAGGAGATGTGTTCCCTGGAATTTAGCTTTGACAGCTATGACTCCAATAATTTGGAAAGAAAGCAGGTTATTTTGTCTTTGCATTGATAAAAGTAGGTTCCAGTTTGGAATAGGTGATTCGCTGGCTGGAATAAAGACTGTAGGACCCGCTCATGAGATAACTGATGGCGCAGGCAAAAGCAAAAGCCAATACATTGCCGCTGCCGAATAGTTCGATACTCAAGATTATACTGGCGATAGGGCAATTCACTACTCCACAAAATACCGATACCAATCCCAAAGCAGCGGCAAAGCTGGGATCCAATCCTAAGAATTGACCGGCTACACATCCAAAAGTACTGCCGATAAAGAAGGCGGGGACAATCTCGCCGCCTTTAAACCCAGCTCCTAATGTGAGAGCCGTCAGAAGGATCTTGAGGAGAAAGGCTTCCGGTCTAGCATGTCCGCCCAAAGCAAGACCGACAATGTCCATCCCTGCACCGTTGTAGTCTCGAGTGCCGATCAGCAAGGTGATTATGACGACCAATCCACCGCCGACAGCGGCTCGAAGATAGGCATTGGTGAGAAAACGGCGGTAGAGATAAGAGGATAAGTGCATGGCTTTGCAAAAGAGGATACTGACCAAAGCGCAAGCAAGTGCCAATAAAGCGATACGCCAGGTCAAATCAAATCCTTGGGAATTTAGAAGATTGATGTGATAGGCCACCGGTTGAACGCCAAAAAATAAGGAGATTTTGTAAGAGACCAAGGAGCTGCAGATGCAGGGAAGAAAGGCGGAATAGTGAAAAATTCCAACGCTGATGACTTCCATACTGAAGAGGGTAGCTGTAACAGGGGTACCGAATAAGGCGCTGAAGAGACCGCTCATACCGCACATGATGAGGATATGTTCCTGTTTTTCACTGAGCCTTAGACAACGTCCTAAACCGCTGCCCAAACTGCCGCCGATCTGAAGGGCGGCGCCTTCTCGGCCAGAAGACCCTCCGCATAAATGGGTCAGCACAGTACCTATAAAAATCAGTCCAGCCAGACGCAAGGGAGGACGTTTGTTTTCACGGATGCTTTCCAGGATTAAATTGGTACCTCGATCGTTGTCCAGTCCGGCAATGTGATAGAGCCATGCGATGACGATGCCGGCGACAGGAAGCAGGTATAGGAGCCATGGAAGCTGAAGACGGATATCGGTGGCTTTATCCACCGCATAGTGGAATAAGGTCCCCACGAGACCGCATACGATACCTGCTCCGCCCGCAACGACTGCCGACTTTAGCAGCATGAAAACGTAAGGTTTACAAGCGTTAAAACGTCCGTGGAAAAATGAACGGAATTTCTCCGCAGTCCAAAGCTCACCCATGCCCTGATCTCCTTTTGTACCCTTCTGGGATAATACATTCACAACTAATCTTTATTGTACCATAATCCGATATTTCGTGACAAAATGGAATCCGCCAAACTTTTTCTCTTGTGTCCCTGTGATTTCGTCGGAAATGGTAAGAATCCTTCGTTTCCATCAACAAACCCGCCAACAAAAATGGCTTTCGTTGACGGGTTACTATACAGGGTATTTTGTAAAAATTCGGGAGTTAATATCCCATCCGCTTTTGCTGACGGATATCCCGTCCCATGAACACCAATCGATCATATCCGCCGATGATGCGGGAGGTGATACGCTGGGTGTATTTGTCATTTAACTCCTGCATTGTGAGATTGGTATTGATGATGGTGGGCTTTGCCGACAGCAGACGGGAATTGATGAGATTATAAATCGACGCGGTGACAAATTGGGTGGTGAATTCCGTCCCCAAATCATCCAAAATCAGAAGATCGCATTCCATTAGACTGCGGGCGCTGTCGTCGTTTGAACCGCGCCCGAACTTTTCCTGCTCCAGCTTGGACATAAGATTCTGCACCGATCCATACACCACACCGAAGCCGCGGTCTATGGCCGCTCTGGCGATGGAAAGCGATAGATGAGTTTTACCCAGACCAGTGGGACCCTGCATCAAGATGCTGGAGGAATGAAGGGAAAACGTATCGGCGTAATGCTGACAGTAGTCCAGGATGGTTTCCATCTGCTGGCGGGGCGAAACACCGCCGTGTTCCAGCGGGGCAAGATCGTAGTATTCCAGGGAAAAATGATCGAAATCACAGGATGCAATGGGCGTCAGGGAATTGATACGTCGATAAGCCTCTTTGCGCATCAGCTCCTTGAGACATTGACACTGACCGTCGTCGGTGAAACCTTCGTCCTCGCAGATGGGGCAAACCGGATGCAGATCCAAATAATCGATGGGATAGCCATGCTGGAGGAGAAGGGTATTGTACCGTTGCTGAAGCTGTTTGTTGTGGGCGGTGAGACGATCCATCTGCTGTTGGATATCCCCAGTAGCACCCAAAACCGAACGGGCCGCTTCTAAACTGGTCTGGGCCAGACGACGCTCGATCTCCAGAACCTCAGGGATTTTTTGAGCGATTTCCTGGCGACGTTGGGCCTGCTGCTGGCGGACAAGACCTCGCCGGCGGGAGAGCTCATCCAAAGCCGCCCCATAGATTTCCCGGCCGTATCCCATAGATCATTCCTCCTTTTTTACTCCAGGCATCACCTGGGTCATACGCTCGTAAGCGTCCAAGTCAAACGAAGCCGGACCGCTCAGGGATCTTTTATTCAGATTGGGCTTCCCTTTGTTCAAAACGGCCACTACATCCTTGGGCGTTTTGACGTTTGCCTTGTGCCACCGCTCCAGCACTCTGTTCATATAAGAAAAATTCAAGTTGCCCGTGTTGTTGACGCATTCCTCATAAGCCATCCGGATGATATCGGTGGAAAAGGACCATTCCTGCATCCAGCGTTCTGTATAGGTGGCTTCCCGTGCGCTGGGAGAACGGGAGGAAATGCCCAAAGCCGAACACAGCTGATTCCAATTGCACTGGGCAGTATGGATTTGGGCGAGTTTACGTTCGGCCTTTTCTAGGGTGTCGATTTCCTCGTCCGCCCAGTTGACGGCCACTTTCTCAATGTATCGCATGCTGCATTTTTCTCTGGACTGGGCAAATTCGATAATCATTAAAATCACGCCGGTAGGAAGCCCGTTGTAATCGTGGAGCCATACAAGGGTGCTGATCTCGGCAGGGGAAAGAGGACGTCCAAATCGGATTTGGGTCTCCTGCAAAAGAAAAGCGATATCCTCGCACTCCTGAGCGCGCCTCAACACCTCTCGACTGTCCGGCTTAGGGGACGGGGCAGGAATATGGCTTAGTTTTCCCGGAGAAGAAGGCGTGGAAACAGGGGCCTCCTGTTTTTCCGACACAGGATCGGCGTCCAAGGCGGGGGCCGACGGCTCGGATTCCTTTGCAGATGAAACGGATGTCTCATCTGCCGATGGGGAAGAGGACGGCGCAAATCCGTCGTCCATAGGGCTGAGGAGCCCGGCCTCCACCCAATATTGTAAGGCGTCCATGGTGTCCAACCGGGGGAGACCGATGGCACTTGCCACATCGTCGATACCGGCTTTTTCGCCGGCATGACGCAAAAGCCAGAGCAGAGCTTTGAGCTGGGCGGAACCGGCCAATTTTAAATGTTTGTCTACAACGGCGCTTGGAACAGCGAAAACCGCGTTCCAGGCGCCGAGATTAATACCATATTGCATCGGGCAACCCCCAATTGGATTTGATTTCATCCTTCTCAGATGGGATTTTTAATTTGAGTGCGGCCGGGATACCGCTTATGGAGTTTTTCTTGATAGGTCTTAGGACGGCTGTGAATGTATACGCTGAGCACCAATCCGATACCGAGGAACAAAGTGCTGGTGGAGGAACCGCCGGCGCTGAAGAACGGAAGCGTTACGCCGATTACCGGCATCAAGCAGATGTTCATACCGATGTTGATAAAGGTTTGGGCCATCAAGGTGGCGAACATACCGATGCATAGGTAAGAGCCGACGGAGTCCTTGGCCATGGAAGAGATACGCATAATGCGCAGCAAAATGGCCACCAATATCAGAATAAGTACCAATGTGCCTAAAAAACCGAAGGTTTCACCCGCTACAGAGAAGATAAAATCATTTTCTCGTTCAGGGAGTTTGATGCTTCCGCTTTCCGCAATGCCTTTTCCCGTAAGCTGTCCGGAGCCGATCATCATACGGGCGTTGTTCTGCTGAAGCCCCAAATTCAAAGGATCGCTTTCCGGATGTAGAAAGATCATAAAACGATCTTTCTGGAAATCTTTTAAAACGTAAGTCCAGAATAAAGGGATGGCCACAAGGATAAGGGACAATCCCACCACAAAATAACGGAGCTTTACGCCGGCGGTGAACATCATCGCCAGGAAAATAAATACGAATACGAGGGCAGTACCGTCGTCCCCTTGGAGCGCCACCAGTCCCACCGGGATCATGCCGTGGATCACCAAGAGAACCAGATTGAGAGGATCGTTTAGATGTTCCCCAGAATGGGATAAATGGAGGGAAAAAGTGATAATAAAGGCGATTTTCAGCAGTTCCGACGGCTGGAACCCGATACCAATACCTGGGATAGTAAGCCAGGCTTTGTCGTCGGCCGCACCGGTATCCTGGCCGAAGAAATAGGTCATCACCATTAAGCCTACCGCGATGGGTGCGAAGATCCACCAACAAGCGGTGATAGCCTCATAGTCGATGTTGGAGACAATAACGGCGGCGATGATCCCCAGTAAGACGGCGGCTACTTGGATGATCATTTTTCGGTTAATGCTAAAGCCAGCTATCTTGAATAGGGCAGCCGTACTGCCGGATTGCATAAAGGGCGATTGGGATGTGATCAGCAACAGCAAAAGGCCGTAACCGCAGGCAAATAAGCATAGAATCAACAACAGCTTATCCGTCTCGCGGAAGTAATTGCCGATAGCACCGAAGACTTTTTTCAATGAACTTCACCTCATATCCTGGTGTTTTTAAATCGGAAAAGAAATCACGTTATTACATTTTTACATTCAAAGTTTATCTCAAGGAAGAAGTACCGTCTTATCAAAGCGGCCCCTACTGCATAGTTACAGCCATTTTTTATTATACCGTTCCCTCCCGTCAAGTTCAAGCCAAATACTTTTAATTCGATGTTTTTTGTGCTATACTAAATAATGTTGTGTGAAAAACATCGAATTAACAAGAAAGGCGGCAGGTTCTCTATGGTTTTTGTGTCCCATTCATCGGCACAGACAGAGCAGATTGGCCGACAATTGGCAGCTCGATTGTATCCAGGCTCGGTGGTGGCTTTGTACGGCGGATTGGGTATGGGGAAAACCGCTTTTGTACGAGGGTTGGCGTCCGGTTTGGATGTGGATGCCAAGGAGGTATCCAGTCCGACCTTTGCATTGGTTCATGAACATAATGGACGTCTTCCTCTTTTTCACTTTGATATGTATCGTGTGTCCGGATGGGATGATTTAGAATCCACCGGATTTTTTGATTATTTGCAGCGTAGCGGCGTAGTGGCGTTGGAATGGAGCGAGAATGTGGAAGGAGCCCTTCCGGAGGATGCGATCCACGTAACCATCGCTCCCGGCGAGGGGACAGATGATCGGATCATCACCATCCTGCCGGATCAGTCCTAAAAGGGGGAGTACTATGCGAATTTTAGCAATTGATTCCACCGCTGTATCAGCATCCTGTGCGCTGATGGAGGAGCAAAAGCTGACGGCGGAGTTTTATATGAACTGTGGGCTGACCCACAGTGAAACCTTGATGCCCATGATAAACGACGTGCTGCGGTATACAGGTACAACACCGCAAGAGATCGATTATCTGGCAGTGGCCGCCGGTCCGGGATCTTTTACCGGAGTGCGCATCGGTGTAGCGGCTATCAAGGGAATGGCGTTGGCACTTGACCTGCCTTGCGTAGGGGTTTCTACGCTGGAGGCCATGGCCTGGAACTTGGTGGGCCGTGAAAAAACTACCGTATGCGCAGTGATGGACGCCCGTTGCAAACAGGTGTATCAGGCTTTTTTTGAGGTGGATGAGACATCGGTGACGAGGCGATGTGAGGATCGAGCCATTTCCATTGAACAGTTGGGACAGGAAATTGTAAAGGCGAATGAACCGGTTATGCTGGTGGGAGATGGTGCACAGCTCTGTATGCAAGAGTTGAAAAGCACAGGGCTTGTACAATTAGCGCCTTTGGCCATCCGATATCAAAGGGCCAGCGGCGTAGCCCAAGCAGCCGAGAAAGAAATCCATTTAGGAAACATTTTAAATGGTGACCAACTGCGGCCTGTTTATTTAAGATTACCTCAGGCAGAGCGGGAATTAAAAAAGAAAATCCAATCAGGAGGGGATCCGGTATGATCGCATTGGGATGTGACCACGGTGGATTTGAGCTCAAAGAAGCCATCCGCCGGCATTTGGAAGAGAATCATGTGGAGTATCGCGACTTTGGCATTTATGAGACCCAGTCGGTAGATTATCCGACTATAGGGAGTGCGGTATCCCATGCGGTGGCTGACGGCCAATGTAAACTGGGTATCCTCTGTTGTGGTACGGGTATCGGCATGTCCATAGCGGCAAATAAAGTCAAAGGGATAAGGGCGGCTTGCTGTTCCGATTATTTTTCCGCCAAATACACCAGACTCCATAACGACGCCAATGTTTTATGTCTGGGCGGGCGAGTACTGGGAGAGGGTCTGGCACTGGAGCTGGTGGATGTGTTTTTAAACACCGAGTTCGAGGGAGGCCGTCATCAGCGCCGCATCGATATGTTGTCTCAGATTGAAAGGGACGAGCTTTAAAAGCCGGATCAGTGACTAAGCTGACATGCATGCAGCTTGATACATTATAATAAAAAGGGAGAGGATAGGTATGAACGATCAGTTAACTGTTTTATCCCATCCCCTGGTGGGGCATATCATGACCGAACTGCGGGATCAAAATACTTCCCCGCATCAGTTTCGCGCTTTGGTGCGCAAGTTGTCGATGCTACTCTGTTACGAGGCGACCAGGGATCTTCCCACAGTGGAAAAGCAAGTCATTACTCCCGTAGCGCCGGCTCAAGGAGTGATGGTAGATCAGTCTAAGCTGGTATTTTTGCCCATCCTGAGAGCTGGTTTGGGGATGCTGGATGGAGCGTTGGAGCTGGTTCCAGACGCTTCAGTAGGGCATTTGGGGATGTATCGGGATGAGGAAACGCTGACACCGGTTCATTATTATACGAAACTCCCTCCTCAATTTGAAGGGCGAGGAGCCATTATCTTGGATCCCATGTTGGCCACCGGAGGTTCAGCGGTAGACGCTGTAGAAAAAGCAGCGTCGTATGGCCCGGCTTGGATCAAGTTTTTGTGTATCCTTTCGGTCCCTCAGGGGATTGAGAAATTATCCAAAGCCTATCCGGATGTAAAAATTTATACCGCGGCTGTAGATCAGTGTCTCAACGACCATGGATATATTGTGCCCGGTCTGGGCGACGCCGGTGACCGCATTTTTGGCACGGTAGAATGATCAGCTCTTAATGAGAGGTGAGTGATAAACAAAATTGCAAGGGGATAGAGCTGAAATGTCCGACATAAAGTTGTTTTCCATAAATGGTAAGGTACAGCAATTAAATTCGTCAGAAGTTCTGTTGGAAAAAGAGCTACAAAATTTAATCGAACAGAATATGGAGACGTTTTTTGGTATCCGATTTTTAGAAAGTGAGTATGCTATTACGAATGGGCGGATGGATAGCATCGGAATTGATGAAAATAATTGCCCTGTCATCTTTGAGTATAAGAGAAGCAGTAATGAAAATGTAATTAATCAGGGATTATTCTATCTTGATTGGCTGCTTGATCACAAAGCTGATTTTAAGTTATTAGTACTTGAGAAACTAGGAATAGAAATGGCAGAAAAAATTGATTGGTCTATCCCTTGTGTACTATGTATTGCAAGCGATTTTACTAAATATGATATTCATGCAGTAAATCAGATGCAGCGTAACATCAAACTCGTAAAATATCGCAAATATGGGGATGGATTAGTTTTATTTGAACACTTAAATGTTCCTACTATTCGACTGTCCCAAATAGAAGCAGATCATACGAGTGCAGACAAAAAAGGAAGTAAGCAAAAGACCCATTTAGAGAAAGTAGCGACAGTTTCATCAGAATTGCATATTCTTTATACGTCAATTTGTGATTTTATTGAATCTCTAGGTGATGATATTGTAGCTAATCAGTTAAAACTTTATCTTGCATATAAAAAGGTGCAGAATTTTGTTTGTATTGAGATTTATAACAAAATGATTGTTCTCGATTTAAAGATTTCTCCAGATTCTGTTCTTTTAGAGGATGGGTTCACGAGAGATATGCGAGGCGTTGGGCACTATGGAACTGGTGATCTACAGGTTACAATTAAAAGCGCCACTGATTTTGAAAGGGCAAAACCTTTGCTGGAACAAGCCTATAATGAAGCATAAGTAAGGTTTTGAGAGCAGATATATCTGAAATTTAAAAATAGCTTGACATCAGGTCGGATAACTGCTATAATATTTTGAGAAAAGAAAGCAGAGTGCCTTATGGGTGCTCTCACCCTTCCGATTCCGTTCGCGGAGGTGTTCATAACAATGGTAGTCCTATAGAGGATTATCATGTCATGTTGTGTTCAAACACGGACGGAAAAGGTCGCTTTTCCGTCCGTGTTTTTTTGTGGCGGCAAGACGCCGTCACCATTTTGCCCATTCAGGGCCTTGGAGGTGCTTTGGTATTAGCAAGGAAATGCAAATCAACGAACAGATCCGCGATAGGGAAGTCCGTGTCATCGGAGCGGACGGCGGTCAGATTGGCATCATGTCTGCACGTGATGCACAGAGAATTGCTTATGAGAAAAATCTCGATCTGGTAAAAATTTCGCCCACGGCCAATCCGCCTGTATGCCGCATCATGGATTATGGCAAATATCGCTTTGAGCAGGGAAAGAAGCAAAAGGAAGCAAAAAAGAATCAGAAGACCACAACCCTCAAGGAGATGAGGCTTTCGGCCACGATTGACACTCACGATATGGAAGTCAAGGCGAAAAATGTTTCCAAGTTCCTTGCGGGAGGAGATAAGGTGAAAGTATCCATACGGTTCCGAGGCAGGCAGCTTAGCCATACGGAAAATGGGCTGGCCGTCATGAATGCATTTTTGCAGATGCTTGGCGATAAAGTCGCTGTGGAAAAGCCGGCAAAAATGGAAGGCCGCAGCATGTTCATGATACTCGCACCAAAGAATTAACCGAGAGAGGAGGGCATTCCGATGCCGAAAATCAAAACTCACAGAGGAGCCGCAAAGCGTTTTAATGTCACAAAAAGCGGCCGGATTAAAAGAAGCCAGACAAATAAGCGCCACCTTCTGAATGGGAAAACAACGAAGCGGAAGAGAGGCCTGAGAAAGGGCGTCTATATG
>OFML01001157.1_pt1 | contig 15877 bp, 10 predicted proteins | sample 1541831 | NCBI WGS metagenome assembly OFML01 (sample SAMN04209237, study PRJEB22552) | human gut metagenome | biome: gut; material: feces | host: Homo sapiens | place: USA: Oklahoma | reverse complement strand
CCAATCCAAAGCTGAACGAAACCTTTGAGGAAAACATCAGCCCCGATTATCTGATCCCGATTCTGTCCCATATCGCAGGTCAGACTATCGTAAAGGAAAAAACGCTGATAGTCTTTGATGAGGTGCAGCTCTGCGAAAGGGCTTTGACCTCGCTCAAATACTTCTGCGAGAACGCTCCAGATTATCACATTATCGTCGCAGGCAGCTTACTCGGCGTTGCGGTCAACCGGGCAAAATTCTCTTTCCCCGTAGGAAAGGTCGATATGAAAACGCTTTATCCCATGGATATGGAGGAATTTCTATTGGCGCTCGGGGAAGACGATTTGGTGGAGAGAATCAAAAAGTGCTTCCAGACCGATACGCCGCTGCCGTCTGCCCTGCACGATGCGGCCATGCAGCTTTACCGTCAGTATCTTGTGGTCGGCGGTATGCCGGAGTGCGTGATGCAGTTCGCTGAAACCAGGGATTATATCCTTGTTCGCCATACGCAGGATACGATACTTGCAAGCTATCTCAACGATATGAGCAAGTATAACAACTTGAATGAAATCAAGAAAACCAGACTTGCCTACGATAACATTACCGTTCAGCTCTCCAAGAAGAATACCCGTTTCCAATATAAGCTGATTAAGAAAGGCGGACGGGCTTCCGAATTTGAAAAAGCGATTGAATGGCTTTGCCTGTCCGGTATCGTGTCACAGGTCTACAAGGTGGAGCAAATCAAAAAGCCGCTTGAAAACTACCGTGATATTGATGCGTTCAAGATTTATGTGTCCGACTTAGGATTGCTTTGTGCCAAGAAAGATTTAGCCGCCAATGACATTCTCTATATGGTCGAGGAAATTAACGACTTCAAGGGCGGTATGGCGGAAAACTATGTCAATGTGCAGCTTACCATTAACGGCTACCACACCTATTATTGGGAGTCCAAGCGTGGAGCTGAAATTGATTTTATCATTCAGCGTGACGGTCAGCTTATTCCTATTGAGGTCAAATCTGCCGACAACACCAGAGCAAAGAGCTTGAAGGTCTATATGGACACCTACAAGCCTGCTTATGCAATCAAGCTCTCTGCCAAAAACTTTGGTTTTGAGGATAACAAAAAAATCGTTCCTCTCTATGCCGCATTTTGTATCTGAAATCAATATCGCAACAGTAACGCTCACAGAAAATGTGGGCGTTATTTTTTTTAGTCTTTTTTATGCCTAAAATCTCTGTGAACTTAGAAAAAGGTGGTAAGAGCAGTTTGTTGTTTAAAATAAAAATGCTATGACTGGTTGTTAGAGGGTAAATTAGAATTTATTCCGATTACGGAGGTAAAGGTTTTTGTATCATTATCAAATTTCATTTCTAAATTTCCATTGTATTTTTCAACTACTCGTTTAATACTTCTAGTGCCAATTCCGTGCATACCGGATGTGCTTTTAGAAGATACGAGAGTTCCATCAATGTATTTAGGTTTTTTATTGCAAGAATTTGAAATTTTAATGATTACAAAATTGGAATTTCTTGTACTAATAGAAAAATCAATAAATTTTTCATTTGTCATTAACGCTGACTCAACTGCATTTTCTAAAAGGTTGTCAAGTAAGGCAGTTATATCATGTTCTTTAATAAAATCAATATTTGCGTTTTTTATACTGATTGTAAAGTTGATGTTATTTTTCTTGCATATCTCATAATACCTATGAGTAATTAAATTGACTGTAGGGTTATTACAGTAGTCAATAGGATTCATAATATTAAAATCATCAACAATTTCAGATATATATTGAGTTATATTTGAATCTTTATTTTCTGATAATTGTTTAATTGTATTTAAGTGTTTAGTTATGTCGTGAATCAACACTTTTGAATTTTCATTCTGTTCGCTTAACAGCTTAAAGTAATCTATCGTATCCTTTTCTTGCTGCTTATCTAAAAGTATTTGTGTGTATTTATGATTAACTTTTATTGTTAGTTCGTTTATATAGAAAACAATAATATTTGAAAACAATAGAAGCAAGTTTCCTATAACTAAAGATAATTTAAAATTATCATTTACTGAATAGATAATACAAAGATATACAGTAGTGTGCATTAAAATAATAGAAGCGATTGGCAGAATGCAAAGAATAAGAGCAAATTTAGAATTCGTTTCCATGCTTTCTTTTTGTGATATTTTTATAATTAAATGTATTGATAAGAAATAAAGCAATTTACAAATTGTAGCTTGAATAATTAATACAAAATCATCATTATAGCTTTCAAATAAATCTATCCTGAAAATGATTGAAGAAAAATAAAATACCATTAATTCAGTGACGATCATAAGAAATAAAAGAATTAAGTTATTAAATAAAGCGGATTTTAATTTTGTATTATAACATAATATTGAAATTAGAAAATTACAGAAAAAGAATCCCAAAAGATTTATAATGGGGATTTCACAAAAATGAAGTATGTATAAAATAATAAAATTTCCTAGTGCAAATAAAAATATGAATTTTTTAGCAATTTTTCTTTTGAATTTAAAATCAAAATAATAAAGAGATATTAGAGATTCGATAAAATATACCACAGCATAACATATATTTGAAGTCATATTGTACCTCCCATATATTCATAAAAAGCTTTTTTGAATGATGCATAGAAACTACGGGATATAGGTACTGTTGCTTTTTTAGAATTAAATGATAATGTGATTTCATTTTTATCAAAATCTGTTACATTCTTTAAATTAACTATGTAACTATAGTGTGATTGGGCAAAATACTCGTATTTGGATAACTGCTTTTTCCAATAATCAAACTTTTTATTTGAAATGAACTCTTGCGTTTTTGTAACTAGTTTAGTTTTGCGATTTTCTATAGTTAAATAAAGTATATCAATAGTAAAAATATTATGACATTCATCAAAATAGTCTAAGATAATTTTTTCTGTGCTTTGTTTATACAGATTTAAAGCAATCTCCATGCTCCTAAAAAATCTATTTTCGTCAATGGGTTTAGATAAAAATCTAAAAACCTTTAAATCCATTGCATCATCAAGATATCCTTGAAAAGATGTAACTATAAAGACAATAATATTCGGATTTAGTGTTTGAAGATGTTTTGTAACAGAAAGTCCATTAACACCGGGCATTTCTATATCAATAAACGCAAAATCAGTTTTAATTTGTTTATCCAATATAGAATCCCCATTTGAAAAGCAGGTAATATCAAAATTATAGGTTGACTGTTTTGATAATTTAAGGAGAAAATTTTTGATTTGCTGAACGATTTTCAAATCATCATCACATATCAGTACATTCATAGAGCTATACCTCCTTAATTAGGATTATAACTCAAAAAAAAGAATTTGTCATCTGGTTTATTCCTGTTCAGTTAAAACTCTATATATTATTTTTGATATCAGGCTCAATGATTTATCATTGCAAAAATTTGTTTGTCAACAATATTTTTAGGAATGTTATTACTTTTTTAAACTACTTAATAAGAGATAGTCAGGTGTGATATTTAATGCATTGCAGATTTTAGCAAATGTTTCAATACCTAGTACAGAGTAACCGTTTTCAATATTTGATATGTGATAATTTTAGATAACCGAATTTTTACCTAAAAACCCACTATTTTTACCTGTTTAAAATCAAATATTCTAAAAAATGCTATCCTTTCTTTAAGGCGTTATGCCAAGAAAAAGGATAGCATTTTTGATTTGTATTGAATTTTATGTTCTAGCCGTATTTGCGTTAATTCCATTATGATACTTTGGCTTTGTGTTGCAGAAATTTGAAACTTTTATTATCGAAAAATTTAAATAAGGTTTAAAGCTGCTTCCCTAAATAAGAATTATAGAGTGCAATTTTTGTCGGATTTATTATCATTTTTGCAAAAATCAACATTCGCAAATATTTTTTTGATAAATTTATAATAAGAAGGTTGATTACAACGAAAAACAAAAATTCATTATCAAGTAAAATTAAGGACGGAGTAAAAAATGCACTAATGCAACAGCACATACAAAAGCTGCACTAAATTATGCAAATACGTACAGTCCAGGTCTAGGATTATATCAGGTAACTGGAAAATCAAGTGTTGTATTTCTTGGATAATAATTAAATAGCAACATCATTTCCTATATACTTTTAACATGTTATCCGTAAATTTTGACATAGTTGTATCAATAAACTTTTGTTTAAAGTAAATTATTATACAGAGGAGTAAGCTGATGAAAAAATTTGTAAGTATTTTATTGGCAGTCGTATTAATATTTTCTGTTTTAACCTGCGTCGGATGTGAAGCAGATAAAAAAGAGGAGAATACAATTACTTATTATCATTATGAGCCGTATGTATCACCAGTTTCTATTTTAATATATCAATATAATGAAAAATGTAAGAATGTTCAAAATAGAATCAATATTGTTGAGTTTGATAATATTGAAAAAATGACAAGTCAACTTACAACTGAGCTTATGGCAGGGAAAGGTCCTGATATTATTACATCTGGTGAATTATCTCTATTATCATTATCAACAGAAAAACTTATTAAACAGGGTGTATTTGCAAATATTGACGATATTATTTCTAATAGCGAAGACAAGGATAAATTGAAATTATCCGATTATAATTCTAATATTCTTGATGCGGGTGTTTACGATGGAAAAAGATATTTTATTCCTGTAACATTTGAGCCTCAGATTTTACTCTCCTCATCAAGCAAATTATCAAAATATTTAGACAACGAACAACCGGATTTAACATACGGTAACATCAAAGAATTGAGCGGAAATATTAATAATGATGATAATAATCAAGCTCTGTTTTCCGGCGTTGAGGATTATAAAAATGTTTTTCTTAATTTAATAGATGAAAATGTTGACTTCTATTCTCAAAAATATGATTTCGATAGCGATGACTTTAGAAAGTCTGTCACCTCACTAAAAGAACTATACAGCAGTAATGAGAAAAATGAAGATAACATAGTGCCAATGTTATCATCGAACGGTCAGATTGAATTATTTGCGTTATATGATGAAATTGCAGACATTGAAAATGATAATGACGAGCCCATAATTTTGAATACACCGAATAAAGACGGTGAGTCCACGGGTGTTATAACCGATGCAATTTTTATTAGCAATAATTCCGACAACAAAGAAAAAGCTCTTGAGTTTATTGAGTATGCGTTATCGGAAAAGGTGCAGAGTGCTTTTTGCGGAGCGAATATAGAGGAATATCTACCGACAACCTCTTACGGAAGTGGCTGGGAATATCCCGTCAACAATGAATCTTACAGTAAATTATTTGATAAAGCAAAAGAGGTAAAGTATATTAATAACACTGCAAATATTTCAGAAGCTAATTTTATGTATGCAAAGGATTACGTTGATAACATAAAAAGCTATAGACTTTATGGATTGTATAATTATTATAACACAGAGGTTATAGGTGATATTGTAGATAAATTTTTATCCGATGAAATAGATGAAAATAAATTTCTTAAAGAGCTTAAATCAAGAACTGAAATTTATTTAGATGAATAGTGTTATGCAAAAATTAGGGATATTGCAGGTACGGATCGACAAGGTACTAGTGCATACGGTCTTGTAAAGGTAATTGAACATTTTGGTTTTCAGCAAAAGGTTGTTGAAGCTGATAAGGAATCATTAACCTTTAAATTACCTATACCTGTTATTGCACATGTAGTGATTGACGATTCCTTATTGCATTATGTAGTTATAACTAAAGTTTAGGGTGATATAGTAGTAGTTTTTGACCCTTCAAAGGGAATTGCAAAGGGTTCATATGTTACTTTCAATTATTAATGAAGTGAATTTAACTCAGTGCATATTAATTTCGCTACTTATCCGTATGAATTAACAAGTAGAGCGTTATTGTTGATTTAAATAATAAAAATTCAGATAGACTACAGATTAATAATTTAGAATTATGTTAAGATATATATAATCACAAGGTGAAGCATTATGAAAAATAAAATTGCGATAATTTTAACATTACAATTTATTATTACTGTGTTTGTTTTCAGCGGATGTGGTGAAAGCACAGCTTCAAGCAATTCTTCAAAGCTTACATATTGTGCATATAATGAGGATGTTATTTGCGATATTATTGAAAGGTATAATAAATATTGTACAAAGCATCACGATGAGTCATATCAAATTGAAATTGTGGAATTTGATTCGGAAGATACTATGCTTACAAAAATATCAACGGAGATAATGGCGGGGAAAGGACCCGACATAATTTCATTGAATCAAAAATTACCTTTTGAAAAGCTGATTGATAACGGTTCATTTGCTGATATAGATGAGCTTGCGGAATTATACAAATCCGATATAGATTTTGATGACTATAATTCAACAATAATGGATTGCGGAATTTACAATGGAAAGCGATATATTATACCTATAGCTTATTGCCCCAATATACTTATAACAACTCAGGAAATATTAGATAAATATAATCTGGAAAATACTAACTTTTCATTTAAAGAGTTAGAGATACGGTTATCTGACAAAGACCATAGTTATGCGCTTTTTGGAAATAAAGATGAAACATATAAGTTCTTCCTTTCCTATGTTAATGAATATGTGGATTTTTATAATAAAACTACAGAATTTTCAAGCGATGAATTTACCGAGAGCTTAGATTATATTGGAAAAATGATTAGGAATGATAATTCAAGAAAAGAAGGAACTACATGGGATATAATAGGTAATTATTTGTTTCGTACTTCACAATTATCTTTCGACGGTTCTATGATGAGTACGCTAAATTCTTATTTTTATATTTATAATAATAACAGCACGCCGGTTATTATTCCAAACTACAATAAAAAGGCGAATGCAGTATCAGCATTTGTTCAATGTGGTATTGCATTGAATAATAATTCAAATAACAAAGAAAAAGCATTGGCTTTTATTCAATATGTTTTAAGTTATGATATTCAAAAATTATGGAGTGAAAGCAGCTCATCATCATCAATAGTGGTAAGGGCACTGCCTGTAAATAAAGCTGCTTTTGAATATGTAATTGACCATACGTCAAAATGTGTATATGATATTAATGATGATGGAGAGTATGAGGAATCTGAGGAAGAATATTCAGATGAAATAAAAACTAAGTTTTTTAATGAATATTTAGATATGATTAACAGTATAAGCAGTTGTACTTTATATGATTATCTGGAATTTGAAAATACTTATTACAACTCCTCGGTTATCGGAGGTATTGTGAACGATTACTTAAACGGGGATATTTCAAAGGAAAAATTTATACGTCAACTCACAGCGGCAACGGAAATTTATTTGACTGAGTAGGAATAAATTATGAGAAAATCTAAATTAACAAGAAAACAAAAAGAACATATAGCAGCATACCTGTTTATATTACCGTCTTTTTTAGGCATAGCGGTTTTTTATATTGTGCCGTACATAATTTGTTTTACCAAAAGCCTGTATGTCGGCGATACTTTTGTGGGCATAGAAAATTACATACAGCTTTTTCAAAACAACACATTTTTGCTTGCACTTAAAAACACGGGCATATTTACAGTTACGGCGATACCGTTGTTAATGGTGATTTCGTTTTTGATAGCGTTGTTTCTTAATTCTTTTAATAAAATATCTTCCTTTTTCAGAAGTGCATTGCTTATTCCTGTTGTAGTTCCGATTGCATCTCTGATTTGCGTGTGGCAATTAGTTTTTGATGATTACGGTGCAATCAACGGATTACTTAATTCATTTGGATTTAATACTGTTGAATTTTTTAATTCGGAATGGTCTATGGTGATGATCGTTTTTATTTATGTGTGGAAGTACTGCGGATTTTGTGTGATTCTTTTTACGGCAGGCATTGCCAATGTTTCGCAATCTCTCTACGAAAGCGCAAGGCTTGACGGTGCAAAAGCTCATCAGCTTGTGACTAAAATTACTATACCTATGATTGCGCCAACTACATTTTTTGTTTTTCTGATGGAGCTTATTTATTCATTTAAAATTTTCCGTGAGGTATTTGCTTTGTTTGGCGATTATCCAAACACCAATGTGTATTTTTTGCAGAATTTCATCAACAACAATTATTACAATCTCAACTATCCAAGATTGTCGGCGGCATCAATTGTCTTATCGCTGTTTATAATTATTGTGCTGTTTATTTTCTTCTGCTTTGAAAGGAAACACAGCTATTCTTGAGAGGTTTGTTATGAAAGATACGGTTATGAAAATACTAAAATATATTTTGTTGATTGCTGTAACTGTGCTGTTTTTGTTTCCTGTCATTTATATGCTTGCTTGTTCATTTATGACAGGTTCACAGGTAAGCGAGATGCTCAATTTTTCTGACGGAAAATATAAAGAACTCAATATGATTCCGAATATGGCAACTTTGGAGCAGTTTTATCAGACTCTTTTCAGGAAACCCGAATATTTGTTGAAGTTCTGGAATTCGGTTGTTTGTACTTTCCCGACAGTAATCGGTCAGGTTGCAGTATCATCATTGGCGGCTTTTGCTTTTGCAAAATTGAAATTCCCGTTCAGGGACAAGCTGTTTTTTATATATATAATTTTGCTCATTTTGCCGTTGCAGGTAACTCTTGTGCCTGATTATATGATTCTTGAAAATATGAATTTGCTGAATAATTTTCTTGCGGTAATTTTACCCGGAACTTTTTCTGCATTCGGAATTTGTCTTTTGAGGCAAAGTATAAAATACATTCCCGATTCCGCAATTGAGGCGGCAAGAGTTGACGGTGCGTCATATTTGAAAATATTTACTAATATTATTCTTCCGCAGATTAAGGGCGGACTCATAACACTTGCGTTGCTCTGCTTTATTGATAATTGGAATGTAGTTGAACAACCGCTGATTTATTTTGATAATGAGGGTATGTATCCGCTTTCCGTAACGCTTACTGATGTTGGTAGTTCGGATTACGGCATAATATTTGCCTGCGGAGTTATATTTATGATTCCTGCATTGCTTATTTATCTTTACGGACACAGGGATATTGATTCGCCGTTTGTCGGAACTGATAAGGGATAGGAGAGAGGCTTTTATGAAAAAAGATAAGCTAAAGAGCGTAGTGTTGAAATTTTCAATTGTATTTTTTATTGTGATTGCATTACTTACATATTTTTCAAAAACAATCAATAATATGCTTCTTCCAAAGGTCAAAGTGGTTTCGGTTCAAACAGGTGTAATTGACGATACCGCAGGTTCAAATGATATGAAAACACATTATCTTTTGCCTGTTTCATCGGTGGATGGGGCAGGCAATACGGGAATAGTATTTGTTATAAATAAAGCCGAAAACGGTGATGCAACAGTTGAAGAGGTTTCGGTGGATATATGTAACAGTGACGAGCTGTATTGCGAGGTGACATCGGAATCACTTTTTGGCGACAGTCAAGTTGTATATAAAACAACCAAGAGTATAGAAAACGGTTCAAGTGTTTATATTGAGGAGGAAACAGTGTGAGCAAAAGAAAAATTGTTTCGTTTCTGTTACTGCTGTTGCTGACTGTGAGCGTTTTTATTGCGAATATTATAATTATTGAAAATGCAAAAGGGCAATTACCTGATGTTACTCAATTAACTTATGATAAAAATTCCGAAACTGCTCCAAAAACGGTTTCTGAACTTGAAAAGCTGTTTGAACGGATTACTGACAAAGGCATAGCTTTTTGTTCCGAGGGTAAAGAAACAAAAGTTAAGGAAGAAACCGTAACTACGGTACTTGTGAATGAAAACTGGTTTTCGGATTATAAGACCGAAATTAACGGCGAAAATATTTCGTCCCAAAACATAGATAACAGAGATAAGGTTGCAATAATTGGAAGTTCTCTTGCTCTCAAACTGTTATTTACAACAGATGCAGTCGGTAAAAAGATTTGCATTGACGGAAATCAATATACAATTTGCGGTGTGATATGCGAAAACGAAAGTTTAATAAATAAGTTTTCTGCTGATGACAAACAGAGAGTGTATGTTCCATATACAACATCCGAAAATTATGGTGACAGAACGGTTGATATGATTGTTTACGATAACTCGGTATATACAGGAGCAATTGTTGAGCAAATGGATTTGCCGCAGTATTATTCGGTTAATCTGAATGAGAAAAATCAAACGCTCTCGTCATTTGAACATATTTTATACCTTGCAATATTTATCGGATTTAGCATTATTGCATTGAAGTTGTGGTATAGGTTCAGTAGAAAATTTTTTGAGGAGATAAAAGAAAATCTCAAATTAAACTACTTTCTGAAATCGCTAAAAAATATTCCGCTAAAATATGTTGCACTTGTGCTTGTTTTTGCAGGAATACCTGCCGTGCTTTTGATTGTATTTAATATTTGTGATTTCAGCATTTTTATCCCCTCAAAATATATACCGAATGATAACATTTTCGACATTTCAAATTACCTGAATGTGCTTGTCGATAATGCACAAACACTAAACTCACAAAGCCTAACAGGAAATCAAATGCTTGTAAATCTGTTCTCAAGAACATTTACAGCGTCACTGTGGCTGACAATAATATTTTTGATTAGCTGGAATTTTGTTATATGTTACTTTTTGTTAGACTATAGAATTAAAACTAAAAAATAAAGTGAATTTAAAATTATAGTATTGGAGAATATAAGTATGATTAACCGAATAAATAAGATAAAAAGTAAAAATCCTAAACTAAGGAAAATTTTTAAAATGAAAAAATTATTAAGTGCGTTACTAATTGCTTTATTGTTGCCGACTATGATGTTGATGTCTGCATGTAATGACGCAAGCAAAACTTCAGATGATAAATTATCATTTGACTACACAACAAATTTTCAATATTATTACAGTAACTTGAACGGAATAAATTTTCCTGTGACAAAATCAGAAAAAGGGTACTATGTGTTTTTGCCTAATAATTACCTTTACTATATTGACCGTGAATCACAGGCGGCAACACCGCTATGTAACAAGCCTAATTGTTCGCATAACAGTGTTGATTGTAATGCATACTTTAATTTATTTGTAAATGCATCAGGAGAATCAGCTAATGTTGTGCAATATTATGACGGTAATTTATATATTGTTGTAAAAGATGAAGATGCTATGGGTAATTTTCTCGGAAATATATTGTACAAAGTTACACCCGATGGATCAACGAGGGAAAAACTGATTGAATTTAAAGACGGCATTTCGCATTGGCTGATTCATAAAGGTTATTTTTATTTCTCACAGGATAAGTTTGCCGATGATATTGATTCGTACTCAGTTTATGACAGCTTTTCGATAAAAAGATATAAAATAAATAACATTAAATCTAAGCCGGAGGAAATCTTTAACAGCAAAAATTACAGTGATAATCTTAGAGGTACTTTCCAATTTACCGCATATGATGACTATATTTATGTGCCGGTTCTTCCTATTTCAGAAGATGAAATTAAAAAGCAGGAGGAAAGCGGAAAGGTAACAGTTTCTACGTATCAGGAATTTTATTCGATTAATATCAATACGATAAAAATAAACCAAATTAGAAATGATGAAGGTGATGTTTGCTCGCCGTTTTTCTATAATGGACAGCTAACATATCTCATTGATAATTCGGATACTAACGGTAAGTTTAAATATTTTACAAGTGAACTCGACGGAAGCAATCCCAAACTTTTAACGGAAATGAATTACGGCGATAATTTGTTTGCAAATGAATCACAGCTGTATTTACAGAACTTTAGTGAAGATACAGATGAAAACGCAGCAACTGAAAGTGACGGAGATAATGTTAAGTCTCTTGACGCTTCATTTAATGAAAAAAGTTCGTTTTTAATACCTTTTGAATGTTCAGTGTTAAACATTCCCCAGGATTCAGAATGCTTCATATTTGTTCAACAGGTGGATAATATGAATTGCGAGATTTATTTTGTTGATAAGTCAAAAGCAGAATCTTTGTCAGGACAAACAGTGGAATATAAAACATTATTAAGTTCCGTGAATGTCGAGGGTGAAAATAATAACGCATTAAGCTAAGTAGATGAGAATGAAAAAATTGATACTAATGATAATGAATTGAAAAATGTTTTTGAAAATACACAAAATAAGTTGTATAAGATTTCAACATCATATGACAAAACGCTTTCTGATGAAGTCAATAGTGGCTTTTCAGTAACTTTATCTTGGGAGGGTGACGGAGGTAATTATACTGCAAATTTTCAAATATTGAAATTTAAAACCGCAGCAAATGCCGAAAAATTCGTTAAAGAAAATCCTCTTTCTTTTGTAAATGGGCAATATGTAGCTTTTGTATCTGTTGATAAAATTCCCGTAGAAATTAAAGATATGTTAGTTTCTATTATAAGAAATGAACCTATTTCGCCAATTAACAGCACTGATTTTGGCGGAGAAATCTACTCATTTAATTAAGGTCGTAACAATATGAAATTGATTATGTTCGAGATTTACAAACTGTTCAGCAAAAAACTGCTTTTAATATGCCTTGTTTTGTTTTTTACTGCAAATTCAATATTCTTGGTTTACACTCAATCAAATAATCTTGAAGTAAAAACAGTACATACTAATTTATCTGATTATGAGAATATAATATCTAAATATTCAGATTATGTGCCGACTGAAGCACAACGACAACTTGAAAGCGAATTAAAAACAGTTGAAATCGCTCTTCAATTTGACAGAACGGCAGATAACAGCAACGGCGATGATCTAAAAAATCTTGGGCGAATTACCGAACAATATAAGGCGGAGAACCCGGAGGAATACAAAAAGGCGCGGGCGTTACATTATACAAAACAAGAGCTTCTTGATAAACAAACCTATCTTTCAAATTTGGTAAATCAATGCAAGTCTTTATTTGATTATAGCTCTTTTATCGGCGATATGGATGAGCGCGCGCAGATGCAGACAAAGTTCTCGGTTTTTGCGGAAGAAGGTTCGTTTTCATACAACAACATATTAAAAACCGCCGAGGATTTTAAAGATGTTAATAATACAAAGCTTAAAATCGGAAACAATTTTGCCGTAGAAAATTCAACAACATTTGTTCTGACCGATTTGCTCGTATTTGCGCTTGTATTTTTAATGTGCATCTATATTTTTACATTGGAAAGGGACAAGGAATTATACGGGCTTATCAGAACCGCAAAATACGGACGTATGCCGCTTATTATTTCAAAATTATTCGTCCTTATCTTTTTTACGATTTTAATATGCGCAGTATATTATTCTTCAAATATTGCACTCTGCGGATTGTACAGCGGCTTCGGCGATATGACAAGGAATATTCAGTCCTGCGAGCTTTTTATGAATTGTAATTTAAATCTGCAAATTTGGCAATATCTTGTTTTGTGGGGTTTATCAAAAATAATCACGATGTGCGTGCTTGCCCTTTTTATCGCGTTTATATTTGTTTTAGTAAAAAATACGGGAATGGTTTTTGCCGTTACCGCATTTTGGGCTTTCATTGAAGGAGTTCTTTATCTTGCAATAGGAAGCAACTCTCCCCTAAATCAGCTTAAGTATATAAACTTTTTATACTTTTTAAGCGGAAATAATATTTTCGGAAATTATCTTAATATCAATATTTTTTCACATACTGTAAATATTACCCTGATTTACGTTATAGCTATGATATTGATCGCTATTGCTTCCGTAACGGTAATTTGCATGTCTTTTGTAAAATCCGCGCAAATAACGACAAACAATATATTTACGCCAATGCTTGAAAAATTCAGACGAAGGTTTTATAAAATTCAAGGCGGCGTTTCAATATTCAAAGGCGAATGTTTTAAGCACTACAAAGGCTCAATGGCAATAATAGCGATTATTCTGCTTGTTTTTGTCGCCTACGGTAATGCTACTGATGATATTTCGGTTGTATACAGTTCGGCTCAGGAAAGCGCATACAGCGCGTATATTGATAAGCTTGAGGGCGAGCTTACGCAGGAAAAAGAAGATTATTTGCGGCGACAGCAGGATTATTTTGACGGACTGAATGAAGAGCTTAACACCATTTCAACTGATATGTCCTTATCGGCTGAAGAAAAAGAAATAAGGATAACGGCTATAGATTCGATTTTGAAAACCAAGGGCGCCGCCTTTGAGGAGATTTCAAATCAAGCCTCGTACATAAAAGAGGTCGGAGAGCGTTATCATATTACTCCCATATTCATTAACTATATTGTTTATAAAAGACTTGCCCAAAATCCGTCAAGAGAATGGCAGTATTTTACCTTGCTTATGGCAGTAATAATATTTATATCGTCCGATATATTTGCATATGAGCATAAAAAGCATATGATTAATCTAATTCGCTGCACAAAAAAGGGCAAGCTGAGGCTTGTACTTTCAAAAGTAATGACACTTTCGCTTACCACGCTTATATCATATACTTTAATTTATTTGCCTTATTATATAAATTTCATAAAAACCTTCGGAACGGAGTCGTTAAACACTCCTGTTGTATTTATGCAGGACTTTGCAAATATTGGCAGTACAATTTCCGTAAACAGTATGATTTTTATTACGGCGGCAGTGCATATAGCGGAGGCTGTCTCGGTTATGACGGCGGTTGCTATGCTTTCTCAAGTATTAAAGAATAATATATTGTCTATGATTGTCGGGGCGGTGATAGTATTATTTCCGTGCCTGTTATGTATGAATTTGACCGATATAAGATTATACACAAGCTTTCAAAAAGGCAGTTGGATGTGGCTTGTCCCGAGTTTGATAGTATTATGCGTATTCCTGCTGATGATTTGTTTAACTATAATTGCATTTAACTTTTCTAATATTGAATTTAAAGCTATGAGAAGGTGTAAAAATGAGGCTTGAAATAAAAAATTTATGTAAAACATATAAAAAAGGTGTAGTTAAGGCACTTGATGATTTCAGTGTGACCTTAACGCCGGGCGTTTATGGCTTGCTCGGACCAAACGGCGCAGGCAAAAGCACCCTTATGAATATCATCACCGACAACCTGAACGCCGACAGCGGAGAAGTTCTCTATGACGGCGAGGAAATTAAAAAACTCGGCAAAGACTACAGAACAATTCTCGGCTACATGCCACAGCAACAGGGCTTGTACGATGACTTTACGCTCAACCGATTTTTGTGGTATATGGCGGCTTTAAAAGGTCTGAAAAAGAAAGAGGCAAAACAAAAAATTGCCTCACTTCTTGAAACCGTCAATCTTAAAGAGTCAGCACATAAAAAATTGGGCTCGTTCTCCGGTGGTATGAAGCAGAGAGCCTTAATTGCACAAGCCCTTTTAAATGATCCCGAAATCTTAATTCTCGACGAGCCGACAGCAGGGCTTGACCCGAAAGAGAGGATAAGAATCCGCAACTTTATAAGCGAAATTGCAGAAAATAAGATAGTGCTCATTTCTACCCATGTAGTGTCCGATATCGAGTTCATTGCTAAAGAGATTATACTTCTAAAGCAGGGAAAACTCGTGTCACACGATACCTGCCAAAATCTCGTAAATGAAATTGCAAATAAGGTAGTTGATGTGGAAATCGAAAAAGAAGAATTAAAATATTTTCAGGATAATTACCGTGTTTCAAATCTCTATCATAATGATGATAAAATCGTAGTAAGATTAGTTACAGATAATCCCCCTGAAAATCATAAACTGTCCCCACAATCCCCAACCCTCGAAGATTTGTATCTCTATATTTTTGAACAAGGAATGTGATATTAAAATTATTGCCGACAAGTAATGGTGTTCTATGCTAGTACTTGTCGGTGTTTTTTTGTCCTTTTTACATTAAATTGTAAAGATAAAACGAAATATAGATACAAAATAATCAGCTAACGCATAAAATAGCAATAAAATAGTTTGACTAATATATAATATTGTGTTAAAAT
>OFML01001155.1_pt1 | contig 15959 bp, 16 predicted proteins | sample 1541831 | NCBI WGS metagenome assembly OFML01 (sample SAMN04209237, study PRJEB22552) | human gut metagenome | biome: gut; material: feces | host: Homo sapiens | place: USA: Oklahoma | reverse complement strand
TCACACTAATAAAACCCTTCTTCATTTTTGGTGACATTTTTGCTGAACGTTAACAGGGTGTTTTTCAAAAAAGTTGAAAAAATTTTTTCGTGACCCTCTGAAACAAAAAAGCCACCTTTCCGAAAGCGGAAAAGCGGCACAGGGTTTAAGGATATATATAATAGGAAAAGGGCTGCTCATCCCCAAGCGGGGAATAAGCAGCCCAAGCTATGTTTAGATGTAGACAACTTTGAGTTTCTTCTTTTTTGCACGGATTACCTTTACCAACACCTCATCAACGGCATCGGTATATTTTCCTTGCTGCATACAGAGGTTTTTGAAATCAATTAGGGACTCTATAATCTCTGACCGCTCCTGATTGGTCAGGTAGATATGATATTTGTGTTCCTTCATTGTCTGACACCTCCTGATACTTTCATTATACTTATACAGGTGCAGAAATTCAAAGATGCGATTATATTATGTATAGATAGCAATAAGGCTCCGACTCAAAAGGTCGGAGCCTTATTGCTCGCCTTTGCAAATGCCATTTTTCAGTGTTTTGAAATTATCGCCTTACCGGGCTGTGGCACCTTACTTGTCCTTTTCCATAAATCATATATTTTGTAGAAGTAATTTCTTGCAGACCAAGTGGTCCTCTGGCATGAAGTTTTTGCGTTGAAATACCCACTTCTGCACCAAAACCAAATTCTCCCCCATCACTAAAACGTGTAGATGCGTTATGATAAACGCAAGCTGAATCTAAAGATTCCATAAAATATTTTGCTGTTTCTTTATTTTCGGTAACAATGGATTCTGAATGCTTTGTTGAATAAGTATAAATATGTTCAATAGCCTCTTCCATATCTTCTACAACTTTAACATTGCAAATATAATCATCATATTCCGTAGCATAATTTTTTTCAGTAGCTTCTAAACAATCAATGATTCTTCTTGTTTTTTTATCACCATAAATTTGTACATTTTTAAAGGTTTCTTGAAGCTTTGGTAAAAATTCTTGAGCTACTTTTTGATGAACAAGAATCGTTTCGATTGCATTGCATACCGATGGTCTTTGAATTTTTGCATTTTTCGCAATTTCTAAAGCCATATCAAGATTGGCTTCTTGATCAACGTAAAGATGACAAATTCCTGCTCCTGTTTCAATTACTGGAACAGTCGCATTTTTTACAACATATTGAATAAGTCCCGCGCTTCCTCGTGGAATAATGACATCTATATAATCATGTGCTTGAATTAAATCAAACGTTTCTTCTCGATGTTTTGTTTCAATAAGCGTAACAGCATGTGTTGGTAAAAGATCTTTAATGGCTTCGTTAATAATTTGAACCAAGATACGATTTGAATGAATAGCTTCTTTACCGCCTTTTAAAACACAAACATTATTGGTTTTAATACATAAACTGGCAATATCTACGGTGACATTAGGTCTTGATTCATAAATAACTCCAATCACACCTAAAGGAATTCTGATTTGTTGAATTACTAAACCGTTTGGTCTTTTAATTTCTCTTACAAGAGTTCCAATAGGATCTTGTAAATCAATCACTTTTAAAATATCTTGTGCCATCGCTTCTATACGTTCTTTATTCAACAACAAACGATCAATCATTGATTCTTTAATCCCATTATTTTCAGCTTCAACAATGTCCTTTTGATTTTCTTCTATAATCAGTTCACTTTTTTGAATTAAAGCCTCTGAAATACTTCTTAAAGCTTTATTTTTTATTTCTGGTTTTATATTTTGCATAGAACGACAGGCTTTTTTTGCTTCTTTAAGTTGTTCTTTAATCATGATTTTCACCCCTTATTAATGACAAGATTATCTGCATGAATCACTTCATCATAATCTTTATAATGTAAAATACTTTCTATTTCATTACTATGATGATCTTTAATCAATTTTAACTCATCACTTGAATAATTAGTAATTCCTCTAGCAATCAATTGTCCTTTAAAAGAAAGAACATCTATTACACTTCCTTGCATAAAAGAACCCTCTACTTCTTTAATCCCTTTAGGAAGTAAACTTGTATGTGTTTTTAAAGCTTCGCAGGCTCCATCATCAACAATAACTTTTTCTTTAGGAGAGCTTCGATACATGATCCAATGATCTTTGGCACTTAAAGTACGCCCTGCTTTTCCACTAAAATATGTACCAATTTGTTTACCTTCTAACAAATCAATAAGAGCTGTTTCATTATTCCCATTTACAATAGCCATATCTCCACCATAATCATTGACGATTTTAGCGGCACGAAGTTTTGTTACCATACCACCTGTACCAAATTGACTACTTGAATCCTTAGCATAATTCATAATTTCATCATCCACAAGTTCAATATCACTTAATAATTTTGCCATTGGATTCGTATGAGGATTATCATCATAAAGCCCATCAATATCTGAAACTAAAACAAGTAATTGAGCATCTACAATTGGTAAAAGTAATGCTGATAACGTATCATTATCCCCCACTTTAATTTCGTCTACTGCCAATGTATCATTTTCATTAATAATCGGAATCACATCATAATCTAAAATGGAAGATAAAGCATAACTCAAATTCATCAAACGTTTACGATGATCAAAATCATCATGATTTAATAAAATCTGTGCACATTTTAAATGGAACAATGAAAATAAATCTTCATAAATTTGCATTAAATGTGCTTGTCCAATAGCCGCAAGTGCCTGTTTTTTAGAAATTTCTTTGGGTTTTTCACTTAAATTTAAAACACCCATTCCTGAAGAAATCGCCCCTGATGAAACAAGTGTTACTTTTAACCCTTTTCGTTTTAAAACGGCTATTTGTTGGATGAGTTTTAAAATTCTTTCTTTGTCCAACTGTCCATCTTCATTACACAAAGAAGTCGAACCAATTTTTATAATAACATGTTTGACATGTTCTAAATTTCTCATGTTTACACCTACTTTTCATTTTTTCTTATTATACAGAAAAGAAAGAAAATTGACAACAAGTGAATACATTTGAAACACTTTTATATCTATTATAATTTTTTATTATTATCTTTCATATATCTAGATAAATGATAAAATAGAACATATTATTAAGGGGGAAAATTAAAATGAATCTCATTATTCCAGAAAACTATGATCCTGTGTTATCTTTAAGACAAACACAAGAAGCAATTAAATACATAAGAGATACATTTCAAAAAGAATTTGGAAGAGCTTTAATGTTAGAAAGAATTTCAGCACCTCTTTTTGTACAAAAAAGCAGTGGTTTAAATGACAACTTAAACGGTGTTGAAAAACCTGTTTCTTTTCAAATTAATTGTTTTGAAAATGATGATATCGAAGTCGTTCATTCTCTTGCTAAATGGAAAAGAATGGCACTTAAAAAATATGGCTTTGGTGTTCGTGAAGGACTTTATACAAATATGAACGCTATTAGAAAAGATGAAGAAGTTGATAACCTACATTCTTACTATGTTGATCAATGGGATTGGGAACGTGTCATTGAAAAAGAAGATCGCAATATTACAACATTAAAAAATCATGTTAAAAAGATTTTTAAAGTTATTAAACATATGGAACATGAAGTTTGGTATAAATACCCTCATGTTGTTAATCGTTTACCAGATCGTGTCCATTTCATTACTGCACAAGAATTAGAAAATCAATATCCTGATTTAACAGCTAAAGAAAGAGAAAATAAAATTTGTAAAGAATTCGGGTGTGTCTTTGTTATGCAAATCGGTAATGTTTTACAAAGCGGGCAAAAACATGATGGACGTGCACCAGACTATGATGATTGGAAACTAAATGGTGACTTGTTATTCTGGTACGAACCATTACAATGTGCCTTAGAAATCTCATCAATGGGTATCCGTGTGGATGAAGATTCTTTAGTAGAACAACTCAAAAAAGAAAACTGTGAAGATCGTTTAAATCTTCCATATCATCGAGCTATCATCAATAAAGAATTACCTTACACAATCGGTGGCGGTATTGGTCAATCAAGACTTTGTATGTTACTTTTAAACCGTGCTCATATCGGTGAAGTTCAAGCAAGTATTTGGCCACAAGAAATGATTGATGAATGTGAAAATAATAATATTCATTTATTATAAAAAAATCTATCTAAGCGATAGATTTTTTTTATGTATAAATAGATTATTGATAAATAATAAATGGTTTCTACAAAAATAAGCACCCCTAAAACAAATAAAGCAAATAACTATCTTAGTAATAATGTCATCAATAAACCAAAAGAAATATTTTTTAAATTTCTACCATTTCCTTTAGAAAATATTCTCTTTGTTTCTTCTTTAAAACCATCAACAACTTGTTTATTGTATTACAGATTCTTAAATTTTTCGTCTTTCATAGTTTTTCTTCAAAAAAAAGAATTATAGTTTGAAACTATAATTCTAATGAATAACTCTTTTAATTTCATAGATTCCTTGAATACGTTCTAGATTAGCAATTGCACGATTTAAATGTTCGGCATCATCTACTCCTATTTTTAATTTAATCAAGGCTTTTCCATCATCAGAAGCATCGGCATGAATATTCAAAATATTGATTTTCATTTGCCCTAAAACCGTAATAATATCATTTAATAAATTTGTACGATCTAAACCATCAATTTGTAAGTCAGCATCAAATTTCAAATTAGAAAGTGATGCAAAATCCCAATAAACATCAATTAAACGATTTTGAATTTCCTTTTGTTTAATATTTGGACAATCTACACGATGGACTTTGATCCCTTGTCCTTGTGAAACATAACCAGTAATTTTATCTCCTGGAATTGGATTACAGCATTTAGATAATTGAATTTTTAATCCTGAAACACCTTTAACGACAACACCGTTATTTGATGTTGTTTTTTCCAATTTTTCTCTTTGTTCATTATTTCTTTGTAAGATTTTAGATAAATTATCAAAGAATCCTGCTTTTTTAGGATTTACTTTTTCTAAAAGTGTCGCTACTGAAAGAGTTTTCTTTCCAATGAAATAAAGGATATCATCTAAATTTCTTGCTCCAAAAGCCCCTAAATATGTTTTATAAGTTTCTGGATCCAAAAATTTCTTTTCATCAAGGCCTCGTTTTTTGATTTCATCTTTTAAGATTTTTTTACCATCTTCAATTGTATCTTTCTTTGTCTCAGCTTCTTTTTTAGCAAGGAAAGTACGAATTTTATTACGAGCACCTGCTGTTCTTACAAATTTTAACCAATCTTCACTTGGTCCAGCAGATTGTTTATTAGTTTTGATTTCACAAACATCCCCTGTATTTAATTTTGTATCAATAGGCACCATAACATTATTAACAATCGCACCAACTGTATGGTGCCCTACTTCTGTATGAATGCGGTAAGCAAAATCGACCGGTGTTGAACCATTAGGAAGTTCAACGATTTTTCCTTGTGGTGTTAAAACATAAACATTTGCTTCAAAAATATCACGAGATATTGAATCATAATATTCTTTGGCATCGCCGTCTTTAATATCATCTGATAAAGAAATAAATTCTCTCAACCATTGAAGTTTTTCGCCAATTTCTTTTTGTTCATCCTTTGCTGAATAACCTTTTCCTTCTTTATAACGCCAATGAGCTGCAACCCCAAGTTCAGCAAGTTCATCCATTTCTTCTGTACGAATTTGAATTTCAAAAGTATTTCCATCTTCACCAATAACAGAAGTATGAAGTGATTGATACATATTTGGTTTTGGCATAGCAATATAATCTTTAAAACGTCCTGGAATTGGTCGATAATGATCATGAATCAAGCCTAAAACACTATAACAATCTAATTTATCTTGTAAAATAATACGAAGTGCATAAAGATCATAAAGTTCATCAAAACGTTTGTGTTTTTTAAACATTTTTTTATAAATACTATAAATAGATTTTGCTCGACCTAAAATACGATATTGATAATGATTTTCTTTTAATAGATTTTCAACTTCTTCCATCATTTTCGCTACAGATTCTTTACGTTCATCTTGTTTTGTTTGAAGAAGTCGAGCAATATCATGATAAGCAATTGGATCCAAATAAGATAATGAAAGATCTTCCAATTCTGTTTTAATATCACTTAACCCTAAACGATGCGCAATTGGTGTATAGACTTCTAACGTTTCGCGAGAAATACGTTTTTGTTTTTCTGGGGGCATGAATTGTAATGTACGCATATTGTGTAAACGATCAGCAAATTTAATCAAAATAACACGAATATCTTTTGCCATGGCAATATAGATTTTACGGTGATTTTCCGCATAAACATCCGCTTCATCTTTAAATGGCATCTTAGAAATCTTAGTAACTCCTTCAACAAGAGTTGTCACTTCTTCACCAAATTCTTGAACCATTTCTTCGCGTGACACATCGCAATCTTCCATGACATCATGTAAAAGACCCGCTGTAATTGTAAGTGGACCCGTTTGTAAAGTAGATAAAATATAAGCAACCCAAATCAAATGAATGGTATAAGGCTCCCCACTTTTACGTTTTTGCCCTTCATGTTTAACCATGATATAATCATAAGCTTTTTTTATAAGTTTCATATCATCTTCATTGGTAATATAGCGTCTACATGATTCATAAACATCTTCAATTGTGACTTTATCTCCGGCTTTTTTAAATTCTTTCATATTATAACCCCCTCATATGATAAAAGAGAGTCTCCTCTCTTTTACTTAATAAGTTAACATTGAATAAACGTTGTAGTCTTTTAATCTTTCTCTTCCTTTTAAAGCTTCAAGTTCAATTAAAAAAGCAATTCCTACAACTTTACCACCAAGTTTTTCAACAAGTTGAATTGTTGCTTCTACTGTCCCACCTGTAGCAAGTAAATCATCCACGATAATAACATTTTCACCTGGTTTAATACTATCCGCGTGAATATGTACTTCATTTGTTCCATATTCTAAAGCATAGCTTGCTGAAACAGTTTCTCTTGGTAATTTTCCTGGCTTTCTTACAGGGACAAATCCTGCATTGATTTTATAAGCAACAGGACATCCAAATAAGAAACCTCTGGCTTCTGGACCAGCAACAACATCAACGTTGACTTCTAATCCTTCAGCCCATTTTGCAAAAGTATCAATTGTTTCTTTATAAGCTTCTTTATCTTTTAATAAAGGTGTAACATCTCTAAAGATAATTCCTTCTTCTGGAAAATCTTTGATGTCAGCAATATATTTTTTAAAGTCCATTTATGTACGCCTCCTATTTCTATTATATCAAAGTTTTAGAATCAATGAAACTATTTCATATCTTCAATAATCATATTTATTGATTCTGTATTTAAATATTTATTGATTTTCAATGTTCCAATTAAAGAAATTGTCTTTTTTTGTTGTAATTGTTCAATTTCTTTTGAACAATTAAAATATAATGCTTGTAAATTTCCTTTATTTAAAGGAATATCAAAACGTAAATGCTTACCATCAGATAAAACACGACTGGTAAAATTGGTAATGTCTTTTAAAATAAATTTCATTTCCTCATTACATTGTCCATAGGGTTCTAATAATTCTAATTCTCTTACCGCTGGTAAAGTCAATTCATTTAAATCAATCTCAATTCCTTCTAAGTGTTTTTCATCAGAAAAAGTATGTGATATTAAATACGTATGTAATGCTTCTTTTAAAGTTAAAACTTCATCTTTAGCTACTTGAAAACCACCCGCTAAAGCATGACCACCGTATTGTACAAAATGCTCTTTTAAATCATCAAAGATTTGATTTAAAGGAATACTTTCAACACTTCTAGCACTTCCTCGATAGACTTCATTTTTTTCATCATATTTCATCACAAAACTTGGTTTTTGAAATTCATGAGTATACTTACCAGCAATCAACCCAACGATTCCTTCATGAACTTCTTGATTATAGCTATATAAAAATTCATCTTTTGGGCTATTTTCTAAAATATTTTTGTATTGTTCATTTGTAAGAGATTGTCTTTTACTATTGATTTTTTTAGCATATTGAGAAATTTGAATCGCAAATTTTTGATCAACATCCTTTAAAAAATATTTAACTAAATGATTTGGATTAACAAGTTCTGGTAATCTTCCAAATGAATTGATTTTAGGAGCAATATTAAATCCTAAAGTTGTTGTATTATATTTTTGATTTTCTCCCATCAACAATTCTAATTGAAAATATTTTTCTTCATTCATAAATTGAAGACCACGTGAAACAAGAGATTTATTTTCATCAACTAAAGGCATCATATCTGAAATTGTCGTAATAGCTGCCAAAGAAAATAAATATTTATCATGTTTTCCAAGTAAACTGCTCGCCAATTTATATGCTAAGAAACCTCCACATATTTCTTTAAATGGATAATCAGCTGACATTTTTGTGTGAATGATAGCACAGGCATCAGGAAGTTCGTCATAATCATGATGGTCAATAACAATGACATCAATGCCAAGTTCATTAGCTAAATCAATGGCTTCATACGCTTTAATTCCATTATCCACCGTAATTAATAATGTATACCCTTTTTCATACATTTGTCGGACTCTTTCTTTATTTAACCCATAACCATCTTCAAAACGATTAGGAATATGATAACCTACTTTCTTACCTAATTCTAAAAAGGTTTGAACAAGAATCGTTGTCGATAAAATTCCATCGCAATCATAATCTCCGTAAATGCATATTTTTTCATCATTTTCCAAAGCTTCTTGAATTCGATCTAAAACTAAGTCTGCATCTAAAAACAATGAAAAATCATGATATATTAATCTTTTTGAGGTATGTCCTTGAACATCTTGTTCATTATATTCTCTTTGAGCAAAAATCTTTGCGAGTAAAGAATGAATTGAATACTTTTGCATATATTCATTATAGTTATGTACTTCTTTTATATCCCAGTTCATAAAATCTCCTTAAATAAAAAATAGTTGTTACCAACTATTTTGAAATGAATTCTTGAAATGCTTTTAAATCGAGTGTGTTTGCTTCTTTAACTGCTTGTACACTTAAATAATCAAAAATCTCAGAAAATTGTAAATTCATTACATCATCAATAACATCACACATTGGTAGACTCTTTTGAGATTTCCATTTAATATTAAACAAATAATCTCTTATTTGTTTTTCTGATATATTATCTATATTTTGCTTACGAAAATCATGCGCTTTTAATTTAATTAAAAAATTTAAATCATACTTACCGAATTTATAATCCAGTTTTTCGTTCATCACAAATCAACTCCCACTTCATCTATTATAGATGAAAATTCGACATAAAGGAAGTCTTTTATGAAAAGAAAACTTATCAATTCATTTATTATTCTTTCTGCGAGTTCTGCCATTTCTAAAATATTTAGCATTTTAAACAGAATGTTACTTTCTAGGCTTCTTCCTCTAGAAGCTATGTCTCTTTATCTTGTCATTATGCCAACGCTTTCTTTGTGTTTGACACTTGGGCAAGTCGGCATTCCTTCTGCTGTTTTTCGTCTTATATTACATCCAAATTATAAAAACTATAAAGTTATTATTACAGCCATACTTTTATCATTTTTTTCAGTCATTGTTATTTGTGGCACTCTCTTTATTGTAAGTCCCTTCATTGCTCATTCTTTACTTAAAAATGAATATACTCTTTATCCAATTTTATCCTTTTTAATTTTTATACCATTAATTGCCATCAGTGGTATTATTAAAAACTATTATTTAGCAAAAGGACATGTTTATGTTATCGCTAAAAGTCAAATCGTTGAAGAAACTTCACGTTTATTATTTACGTACTTGTTTTTAAAGAATCCTTTAAGTTCCTCCTTACCTTTTTTGGTAACAATCGCTTATTTATCAATGAGTTTTGGTGAATTAATGTCCATTATCTATTTACTTCTTCTAAGTCGTAAAAAGTATTCTTTTGCTCCTTTAAAAAATATCAACAAGCAAAATTTAATCATGAAAGATCTTTTAAACATTTCTTTGCCTTTAACAGGATCACGACTTTACCATTGTTTTATGAATTTTTTAGAACCCATTCTTTTAATCCATGTTTTAACTCAACTAGGTTTAACTCAAAATTACATTCAGGATCAATACGCTATCCTTTCTGGCTATGTTGTTTCCTTGCTTGTCACACCCACATTTTTTTGTACGATTATCTATCGTCTTTATTTACCTATTGCCACTGATGATCTTTATTATCATAAAAGCACTGCTTTTTTGCATTTACTCTATGCCTTACTTATTTGTCTTCTTATTGGTCTTCCTTTTACTTTAATTTTCTATTTTTTTCCAAAACAATCTCTTATGGTTCTTTACAATACCACGAGCGGTTATCAACAATTAAAATACATGGCTTTTCCTTTTTTGCTCTTTTATTTACAAACGCCCCTTTCAACTATTCTACAAGCTAAAAATAAAAATAAAGTGATGTTTATTATTTCTATAATTGAATGTACTTTAGAAATTATTTTAACCTATACCTTATCTCATTATCTTTATGTTAATGCAATTTTAATTAGCTTATTTACAGGATTAATTACCACTTTAACATTAAGTGCAATATATTGTTTTAAAATTATAATAAAAGACACTTCTTTATCTTGAAGTGTCTAATTTTTTTAACCAATTTGAAAATATTTCTAAACCTTCTTTGACAAGTTGTGGAGCATTGGCAAGTCCAAAACGTAAATGATTTTCCACGTCAAAACAACATCCCGGAACAAAGAAAACACCTGTTTCTTCTTGTAATGTTTCACAAAAAGTATTTGAATCTATTTGATAATCATATTTTAGAAAACAAACTGTTCCATATTCTGGTATAACGCAAGAAAGATGTGGATGACCTTTTAACCATTTTTTTAAATAATTTTTATTTTCTTCTAAAATTTCACGATTCCTAGTTAAAATTTCTTTACTGTATTTTAAAGTAAGTGCCCCTAAATAATCATTGATTGGTCCACTACTAATAATTGAATAATCACGTCTTTCATTGATTAAACGAATAAGTTCTTTATCTTTTGTTTTGATCCAACCAATACGAAGTCCAGGAGTTGATAAAACTTTAGAAAGTCCTGAAGTTACAATTCCTTTTTCGTAAAAATCACTCATAGATTCTTCTTGGTAAAGTCCTCTATAGATTTCATCAACAAGAACATAGAGATCATGTTTTTTACATATTTGAATAAGTTGTTGCATTTCTTCATGATTTAAAGTTGTTCCTGTAGGATTGTTTGGTAAATTCAAACAAATCATTTTTGTATTTTCTTTAATATTTTTTTCTAATTCTTCAAAATCAATTTTCCAATCATTTTCTTCTTTTAAATGAATAAAATCAACTTCTACTCCTAAAGATTCAGGAAAACTATAGAGTTGTTGGTATGTTGGTAAAAAAGATAAAATATGATCATTTGCAGAAAGTAATGTCATTAAAACAAGTTCATTAGCATTGACACCACCATGACAGATAGCAATTTCTTCATCATCGCCACTTTGATACAAATCCAAAATACCTTTTTTTAAAGCATGAGAACCTTCAATTGCACCATAATCTAAAGAAAGATTCATTAAATCTCCTAATGAATCTTTTTTTTCAAACGCTAATAATTCTTTTAAAGTTAGAGGTTTAGCGCATGTATCTGCCAAATTATAACGACAGTTATTTTCATGTAAAGTCATATAAGACTCTACTTCAAAACGTTGTAGTTTCATTAGTGCATAACCTTCTTTAAGAAATCTTGAGCACGTTCAGTTTTAGGATTTTCATAGAAAGCTTTTGCATCGTTTTCTTCCACAATTTTTCCATTTTCTAAGAAAATAACGCGATCAGCAACAGTTTTTGCAAAGCCCATTTCATGAGTAACAACAATCATTGTCATTCCTTCTTTAGCAAGTTGTTGCATAACTTCTAATACTTCAATAACCATTTCTGGATCTAAAGCACTTGTTGGTTCATCAAAAAGCATGATTTCAGGATTTGTACATAAACTTCTAGCAATGGCTACCCTTTGTTTTTGCCCTCCTGAAAGTTTATTTGGATATTCATCTTTTTTATCTAATAAACCAACTCTTGTAAGATAGTTACAAGCAATTTCATTTGCTTTTTCTTCATCCATATGACGTACTTTTGTAAGTGAAAGTGTTAAGTTTTCTAAGACTGTCATATGTGGAAATAAATTAAAATGTTGGAAAACGAATCCCATTTTATTTCTTAATTCTTGATAATTAGATTTCTTTGGATCTAAAACTTCTCCATTAAGGTATACATATCCTGTTTCAGGTACTTCTAAACCATGAATACATCTTAAAACAGTACTCTTACCTGAACCAGAAGGTCCAATCAAACACACAATTTCTCCTTTTTTAACTTCAAGAGAAACATCGTCAACTGCTTTTACTTTTTTAAATTGTTTTGATATATGTTCAACTTTAATCACTTTCAGCTAACCTCTTTTCTACATATCTACCTAAATAAGAAATACTAATTGTCATAATTAAATAATAAACTGCAACAATACAATAAGGTGACATAACATCATAATATTGAGCTCCAACTACTTGAGCTGATTTTAATAATTCAACGGCACCAATACAACTAATTAACGATGAATCTTTAATTAATGTAATAAATTCACTGATCATTGGTGGAATAATTCTTTTGAAAGCTTGTGGTAAAATAACAAGTCTCATTGTTTGTTTATAAGAAAGTCCTAAAGTTTCACAAGCTTCCCATTGTCCTTTATCAACTCCGTTGATTCCACTACGAATAAGTTCAGTTGAATAAGCCCCACTGTTTATAGACATGGCAATAGCCCCAATTAAAAAGACATTAATTCTTAAAACATTTCCTGTAAATGCTGTATAAATAGATGGAATAACTGAGAATAAAATCAAGATTTGAAGTAACATTGGTGTTCCACGAATAACTTCAACATACACATTTCCAATAATTCTAAAAATTTTATATTTAGATCTTTTTGCTGAAGATCCTAAAATCCCAAAAACAATACCAAATAAAAGGGATACAGCAGCAAGTAAAAGTGATACTACTGCACCCTTAGCAAAGTAAAGTAAGTTTTCAGGAGTAAACACTTTTGAAAAAGCTACAAACATTTCTATACCCCTTTTCTATATTTTTTTATTTTTCTAATGGTGATAAATCATATTTTTTACATAATTTATCGTAATCTTTTGAAGCTAAGAATTTTTTAATACATTTGTTGATTAATTTAATTGTTTTTGTATTACCTTTTTTAGCGATAACATAGTTCTTTTCATCCATTAATGAACCATCTAATTGTGTAAAGTTTCCACTAGATACATATTGTTTAGCAACACCTAAGTCAACGATTGCTGCATCATATTGATTACTTGCTAAACCATTGAAAATATCTTGAACATTTTTCATTGAAACAACTTCAGCATTTTCAACTTCTTTAGCAGCTTGTTCACCAGTAGCTCCAGTTTGAGCAGCTAATTTTTTACCAACTAATTGATCATTTGAAGTAATTGAAGAACCTTTTGGTACAATAGCAACTTGTTGAGTTCCTAAATATGGATCAGACCATTCAACAACTCTATCTTCACTATAAGTAAAACCAGAAATACCTAAATCAATTTGATCCCCTTGAATTTGAGTAACGATGTTATCAAAATCCATTTGTTTAAATTCTAATGAATAAGTTTTACCTTCCATATCAGATAAATAACCTTCAAATAATTTTGCCATATCAACGTCAAAACCAACAATTTCACCTTTTTTATTTAATGATTCATAAGGTGCATAATCAGGTGATGTACCGATTGTAATTGTCACATCGGCATCACTTTTGCTGCTTGATGAACATCCAGCAATAGCACAAGTCATCACAAGTGCTAACATTAATTTTAATACTTTTTTCATAATCTTTTCCCCTTTTCTACTCAATAAAAAACGTCTCCTAGCGATTGCTAAGAGACGAAAGATTCCGCGGTACCACTCTTGTTGATATGATAAACATATCCACCTCACCGTTAAAGCTGGTTAGCTTGTTATCCTATGTATTCAGATAACCCTCTCCAAAGTGCGCTTCATTTTATTTTCAATACCTAATTTCCACCAACATAGGCTCTCTAACATATCCAATAAAACTACTCTCTTTTTCATTGAGTTTATTTATATACCTGTATTATAGATAATATTTAAGCTTTGTCAACATTCCTCGATTATTTTTTTGATAAAACTTTTTCATTGAAAGAACGCACAATCTTCATTGCTTTTTCTAAAGGGGTATTCATTTCTTGTAATTGTTCTAAAACATCATCAAGTTGTTGATTGATTTCTTGAATACTCTCTCTTGTATCTTGAATTGTTTGTCTTGTTTTCTTTTTAGCATCATCACTATGAAGTAAAAAGTAAATACCTAAAGACATACATACAAAAATACCAACAATGATAAAAAAATCTTTAACTAGTTCCATAATCTCACCCATCAATAGTATAGCTTATTTTGTTTAATCAATCCAGCCAAAATGACGACAAGCATATTCAATACCATCATCATCATTTCTTTTAGTTACAAAATCAGCAACTTCTTTAACTTCATCAATCGCATTACCCATAGCAATACCTAAGGGCGCTTTTTGAATCATTGAAATATCATTTAAACCATCACCAAAAACGACAATATCTTTTTCATCGCCTTTTAATAAATGAACCATTTCTAAAATACCTTGATATTTCTCCGCCGGTTCCACAATAACTTGTCCTTTAAAATAACGCATATAATCTAAAGTTCCTAAATCTAATAACTTTTCTTCTTGTTCATTACATTCAATAAAAACCTTATAAATTTGCTTTACTTGGTGAAAATCTATACTTTCATCAACAACTAATTTTACCGGAAGTTTTTGATTTTTTTGATCACTTTGATTCGTATACAAAACAGCTTCATTTCCTAAAGCAACCGCAAATGGTAAACGACGTTCAATACATTGATCAATCACATGATTAGCTTGAACAAAATCAATCGGTTTAATATATTGAAGTTCATTATGCAAAGTAATACCATTTCCACCATCTGTTACTAAACAATCAATATGTGCTTCCTTAGCTGCATCCATAGCCATATACTGTGCTCTTCCTGTGGCAATAGCAACAAAATGCCCGTTGGCTTTTAATTGATCAAGTGTACGATAGGTACTTTCTAAAATCTTTCCTCCTGGATTAGCATCTGTAAGGGTGCCATCAATATCAAAAAATATGTATTTTCTTTCCATGTTATTCTCCTTTAAATTGCATATTATACAATCTTGCATAATTTCCTTTTAACTTCATTAACTCTTCATGACTCCCTTGTTCTTCTATCCCATTTTCTGTTAGAACGCAAATATGTTTAGCATTTTTAATCGTAGATAACCGATGAGCAATAACAAAAGTTGTACGATCTTTGGCAAGTTTTTCTAAAGATTCTTGCACAATGCTTTCACTTTCATTGTCTAATGCACTTGTTGCTTCATCAAAAACAAGAATTGGTGGATTCTTCAAAAAGACACGTGCAATCGAAATACGTTGTTTCTGTCCTCCAGATAATTTAACACCCCGTTGGCCACAATCCGTATCGTACCCTTCCTCTAATTCCATAATAAAATCATGAGCGTTAGCTTTTTTAGCGGCCTCAATGACTTCTTCATCACTCGCTTCTAAATTTCCATAACGAATATTATCCATAATCGTTCCAGTAAATAAATAAACATCTTGTTGAACAATGCCAATATTTTCTCTTAAAGATTGTTGTTTTATTTCTTTAACATTAATTCCATCAATCAAAACATTTCCTTTGGTTGCTTCATAAAAACGAGGAATCAAAGAACAAATCGTTGTTTTACCAACTCCTGACGAACCAACAAAAGCAATATACTCTCCTGGTTTTACATCTAAATTGATATTATTTAAAACATAAGGTGCTTGTTCATTATAACGGAATGAAACATGATCAAACGTGACATTTCCTTCAATATGTTGTAAGG
>OFML01001104.1_pt1 | contig 16442 bp, 13 predicted proteins | sample 1541831 | NCBI WGS metagenome assembly OFML01 (sample SAMN04209237, study PRJEB22552) | human gut metagenome | biome: gut; material: feces | host: Homo sapiens | place: USA: Oklahoma | reverse complement strand
CACCTTGAAATGTATTACCATTTTTACAAACTATTTTTACAGGCTTATCTAAATACTTAGTATATTTCATTCCACACATCTCCCACGAAGTGTACTTTCTTTCACTAAAATTTCATAGCCTTATGGAACAAAAAACTGCCTGCCGGAAAAGCAGACAGTTTTCATTTATTCCACGCCCAGTTCCTGCTCTACGGCAGAAACAATATCGTCAATCACCCGTTCCAGCCGGTCGATGTCTTTTCCTTCTCCCATTACCCGGATAAGCGGTTCTGTACCGGAAGGACGGACCAATATACGTCCTTCGTTACCCAATTCCGCTTTTGCCGCCGCTATGGTGTTCTGAATCAGTTCATTATCTTCCAGTCCGTTTTTACTGTAGACAGTTACATTTTTCAGAATTTGCGGATATGTTGTCATCAGACGGCCGAGTGCTGATAATTTCACTTTTTCATCTCTCAGTACGGAAAGCGTCTGTACCGCCGTTATGAGACCGTCTCCTGTCGTATTGAATTCGGGAAATATGATATGTCCCGACTGCTCTCCGCCGATAGAATAGTCATGAGCAAGCATTTCTTCCAGCACATACCGGTCTCCCACTTTCGTGTAAACCGCCTTGCATCCGTGTTCAGCCAGTGCTTTTCCAAATCCCATATTGCTCATCACTGTCCCGACTACGGTATCGGCATGCAGACGATTTTCTTTTTTCATTTGCAGTGCATTAATCAGCATGAGATGGTCGCCGTCGAGTACCTTTCCTCTTTCGTCGACAAAAAGACAACGGTCCGCATCTCCGTCATTGGCAATTCCGCAGTCCGCTCCTTCTTCAAGCACCACCTTTTGCAGTGTTTCTATATGGGTCGAGCCGCAGTCATGATTGATATTCGTGCCGTCAGGTTCACAGAAAAGCGGAATGACATCTGCTCCCAAGTCGCGGAGAATATCCGGCAAGAAATTGCTTGCCGCTCCATTGGCCGAATCGGTCACGATTTTCATCCCTTTGAAATCACCTTTTACGGTAGAACGGACATAGTCTTTATATTTCAATGCCAATTCTTCTTTGTGGGAAATCACTCCGATATGTTCTCCCGTAGGGCGGACAATTTCCTCTTCATGGCGAAGTATATTTTCGATTTCTTCTTCTGTCTTATCCGGTAATTTATATCCGTTTTTATCAAAGAACTTGATTCCGTTATCGGGAAACGGGTTGTGAGACGCGGAAATAACGACCCCCGCATCATAGCCGAGTGTACGGGTCAGATAGGCAATGCCCGGTGTCGGAATAACGCCTGCCACATCTACATTAACGCCGGATGCGCAAAGCCCGGCGGATAAAGCAGCGGTAATCATAGAGCCTGATATACGGGTATCACGACCAATCAGAAACCGGTGATTTTTTCCTTCTCTGCAGAAATAAGCACCTGCAGCACGTCCCAATTGATAAGCCAGTTCGGGCATCAACGTAGAATTGACTACGCCTCTCACACCGTCTGTACCAAACAATGTAACCATGTAATTTCCTCCACAAATCTATTGACCGGAATGGTCTTTTTTCCTTTATTTATAAATTTTCCTGACGCAATTTTCCAATCATACAACGTGTTTTATGATTCGTCAAGTTCACCATATTATTCTTTTTCTATCTCCACAGTAACAGTCGCTGTCCCGGGAATCACCATTCCATGTTCGGGCTTCGGAATATCCAGTCTCTTCGTAACCGTGTCAGTTGCCCCGGATATATCCAGTTCTTCCGTTTCAATTTCATTGTGGGTATCAAAGTAACTTCCCGGTGCTTTTACCGTCGCAACAGACGGCGACACACTTATGCTCCCCACCTTATACCCTTCTGCCGGATTTCCTTTTATAACCGGTTTGAAATTAATATTTTTCGTTTTTTGGTCTTCCGCCATATGTACGGAAGCACGGACACGGGTCGGCATTACGTCAATACCGGTTACAGTATTTCCCGCACTGTCCAAAACATTGACTGTATCAAATTCTTCAAAGTCTTTATTTTTTGAGGCCACATTCACAGATACAATCGCCCGGTCTGCCGATTCCACCTGGTGGCTGGCTCCTGCAATAGTGATATAGTCAGGTGTAACAGATTTCTTTTCCGCCTTGAATCCCTGCGGCGGTGTACCTATAAATTCAATCTGTGCAGGAAGTGTCTTCACTGCATAGGTATCTACTATAAGGTCAAAAAAGGACTGACTCTGGGATACGACCGTCTCATTTCCCGGTACGGAAATATGAATCGGTGTATTCGGATAGGTTCCGTTGGAAACACCTTCCAAATCTACATAAGCCTTGATGTTATCGGACCGCATTCCGATCATATCACTCCGGTTCATACGCACCACGACTTTCACTTTCGGCGGTACATTCGTTGCTACCAGCAATCTGTCCAGATTCCGTATTTCAACCGGTACGGTATATGAATTTTCGACCAAAGGATTTTGCTCATTCATTACGTAAATCCAAAAAGAAAATGCGGCAATGAGACAAAGTAACTTTGGCAGCCACCATTTCGGATTTGTATATTTCATTTCAAAGGACTCCATTTCTGTAACATATTTCCCATTCCTTTTCCTTTTTCCTGGGCCAGGAAATTATGCAGGACATTCCGGAGTCCTTCATTTTCCAAGTTTCTGTAAATATGCCCTCCGTAGGCATAGGAAATAATTCCCGTCTCTTCGCTGACGACCACTATAATGCAGTCTGCCTGTTCAGACATACCGATAGCCGCTCTGTGCCGGGTCCCGAGCTCGGAGGACAAACTGCGGTCCCTCGTAAGCGGAAGGAGACAGCCTGCCGCCATAATCCTGTTTTCTCTTATAATGACAGCTCCGTCATGAAGAGGTGTATTGACGATAAATATATTTCCCAAAAGCTCTTTCGATACAAGGCCTTCTATACGGATACCCGTATCGATTCTGTCATCGAGCCCTACCATTCTTTCAAAAACGATGAGTGCACCGATTTTATTCTTCGCCATGACCGCCGTTGCCTCAACAACGTGGTTAATCACCGAATCCAGTTCCAGTTCATTCATAAACCGCGAGGAAATATAAAACTTCCCCCGCCCGATTTGCTCCAATGCACGCCGCAATTCCGGCTGGAATACGACCGGCAGTGCTACGATAAGAACCGTCATCAGTTTATCAAGAATCCAACTGACCACATGAAGCTGGAGCCATCCGGCAACTACCGTAATCAGACCGAGAAATACGAGCCCCTTCAATAAAGCGGTGGCCCTTGTGTCGCGGACGAGCAGATACATTCTGTAAAAGAAAAAGGCTACAACGAGAATATCCAATATATCCCAAAGCCTCATTGTCATAAATAATCCTTGTATTTGATGAACCATGAAAACTCCTATTGCATGAATACTTTAAATAATTTATTTTATTGTATCACGAACGTTAAGAGGCTGTCAGTTTTGTAATTTTTGTGAAGCTTTTCATTTCACAAAACACAGACACTTTCTTTTTATTTCCAAAATCAAAAGACGCTCCGGAAACCCGAAGCGCTTATCAGTTATTTTTTATTTGGCCCGTAAAAATCCCACTCCATCGACTTGATACGGAAACGACTGTCTGCTGAAGCCTTTTGGAGTGAATATATATCCTTTTGCTGTTCCTTATTTTCTTCCAAAGCAAGACGGGCCGCCCACTCGATATTACCAAGCTGCTCATCATAACGGGAGGCCTCTATATTCATCATCCGCTCCTGAAGATCGGCAATCAGAAACTGCTGCCACGAAATAAATGCAATCAGCAAAAATATGCAAAGGTATAAATACCAAGTACGGCTGCGACAAATTCCGTTCCACTTTTCCAAGAAAATCATCCCTTACTCAGCTGTTTTTGGCCTTTGCCAAAAGCTCTAAATGCTCTTTTGTGAATTCAATCCACAAACGGGCGGCTCTCGACATATAGCGGCCTTTTTTCCAAATGGCATACAGATGATGTGTCATTTTAGGTTCCGTCAGCGGGCGGACTGCCACATTCCCGTCTTCTCTGTTTGCCGGGCAGAGGCGGCTGGGAAGTATAGCCACACCCAAGCCTGAAGATACGGTCTGAAGCATCAATTCCCGCTGGCTTGTTTCAAATACGATTTTCGGAGTAAATCCGATTTTCTCGCAATTTGCCAATATGTCATCATGAAGGTTGAAATCGTCACGGTATAGCACAAGCGGATAATCTGCCAAAAGTTTCATCGGAATGGTCTTTCTTTCCTCCAAAGGATATCCTTTCGGCATAACTACACACATTTCATCATCAGAGAGGAAAAAAGATTCGAAGTCCTTATTCGGAATGGTACAAATAATACCGACATCGATCACTCCTTCCTGAACGGAGGACTCGATGACTTTCGATCCGTATTCATACAGTTTAATGGCAATCTGCGGATACGTTCGTTTGAACTCCCCTAATAATTTTGCAAAAACATGGGCATCTGTAATAGGCGGCAATCCGATCTGGATGGTATCCTGTTTCAGGTTAAATTCATTTTCAAAATCCGATTTCAAATGCTCAAAAACAAATAAGCACCGTTTGACATAATTCAAAAAAATGGTTCCCGGTGCCGTGATTTCTACGGTTTTCGCATTACGGATAAATAATGTCACACCCATTTCATCTTCAAGGGCCTTAATCATTCTGCTGATAGCCGACTGGGAAATATGTAAATTTCTCGCCGCTTTGCTGAAGCTTTTCTGCTGTGCCACTTCCATGAAATATTTAAGGTGACGATAGTCCATGCCTATTTCCTCCCGCCGTCGTATGTACAAATGAACAACTGTGAAACTCTTTACAGAACCCTTCAGCTTGTCGAAAAACAGAGATTAAACTATAATAAAAGTAGATTTTCTCATTTAATAATCAAGCTTATTCACATATGTACACCTATGCATAATTTAAATATCATCTACTATGATATTTTCTCATAGTAATTGTACATAATTTTTGGGAATCTGGCAAGAAAAAGTATAAAGGGAGTCGTAAAAGGGAGTGTTTTAATAATGAAAAAAATCAAAACAATGGACGGTAATACCGCCGCTGCGTATATTTCATACGCATTTACGGAAGTAGCTGCCATTTATCCTATCACTCCGTCATCCCCTATGGCGGAGTCTGTCGATGAATGGGCGGCACACGGTAAAAAGAATATTTTCGGGGACACCGTACAGGTCCTTGAAATGCAGTCGGAAGGAGGAGCTGCAGGTGCTTTTCACGGCTCTCTCCAAAGCGGGGCACTGACTTCCACTTATACGGCTTCCCAGGGAATGCTGCTCATGCTCCCCAATATGTATAAAGTGGCAGGAGAATTACTGCCCGGCGTTTTTCATATAGCCGCAAGATCTTTGGCAAATCACGCTTTGTCAATTTTTGGCGATCATCAGGACGTAATGAGTGCCCGTGCTACAGGCTGCGCTATGCTGGCAGAGGCGAATGTACAGGAAATCATGGACCTTTCCGGAATTGCTCATCTGGCTGCTATCAAAGGGCGCGTACCTTTCATTAATTTCTTTGACGGGTTCCGCACCAGCCATGAAATACAAAAAGTAGAGGTTCTTGACTATGAAGAACTTGCAGGATTGATTGACCGCGAGGCTCTGGAACGTTTCCGCTCCTCCGCCCTGCATCCGAATCATCCGGTCATCCGCGGAACGGCGGAAAACCCGGATATTTATTTCCAGCATTGTGAATCGGCCAATCCGTTCTATGAAGCAATTCCCGACATCGTCCAAGACTATATGGACCGTATCAGTGCTATCACAGGCCGAAGCTATCATCTCTTTGACTATTACGGTGCTTCTGATGCAGACCGTGTCATTGTTGCCATCGGTTCCGTTACGGATATTTGCAAAGAAGTTTCCGATGCACTGAATGAAAACGGGGAAAAAGTGGGCGTTCTGAATGTCCATCTTTACCGTCCTTTCTCGGTCAAGCACTTCATTAATCAATTACCTGAAAGTGTAAAGAAAATTGCCGTTCTCGACCGTACCCGTGAACCGGGTGCTATCGGCGAGCCGCTGTTTTTAGATGTACAAAGTGCCGTTACCTCTTCAGGAAGAAATATCCGTGTCTGCGGCGGTCGTTACGGTCTCGGCTCAAAAGATGTAACACCGGAAGATATCATGGCCGTTTATGAACATCTGAAAGCAGAAACCCCGCGACATAATTTCACCTTGTCTATCAAAGATGATGTAACCGGTCTGTCTCTTGCTCCCGTTCCCGTACCTTTTGCAAAAAACAGTTCCGTTTCCTGCAAATTCTGGGGATTCGGCTCTGACGGTACAGTCGGTGCCAACAAGAGTGCCATCAAAATTATCGGGGACCATACATCTATGTATGCCCAAGGTTATTTTGCTTATGATTCCAAAAAATCAGGCGGTGTAACGATTTCCCATTTACGTTTCGGTCCCGACCCGATTCGCAAACCTTATCTGATACGGAAAGCGGACTACATCGCTTGTCACCGTCCTTCCTATGTCTATAAATATGACCTGCTCCGCGGTTTCAAACCGGGCGGTACGTTCCTTTTAAACTGTAACTGGCGGCCCGAAGATCTTGACCGGGCACTGCCTGCCGCATTAAAAAGAAAATTAGCGGCTCTCCATGCGAAATTTTATATCATTGATGCTTTTGAAATCGCAAAAAATATCGGCCTCAGCGGACGCATTAATATGATTATGCAAGCTGCCTTCTTCCATCTGACCGGAATCATTCCCGAAGCCGATGCCGTAAAATATCTGAAAGAAGCCAATGAAACTTCTTACGGTCGCAAAGGGCAGCATGTCGTTGATATGAATAATGCCGCTGTCGATGCGGGTATCGGCGGTGCGATTGAAGTTCCCCTTTCCGAAGAATGGGCTCATGCCACAACGGGCGGATCTATCGCACGGGTTCCGCGTCCCGATTTCATAAAAAATGTCTGTGATGTCATGAACCGTCAGGAAGGAGATGACCTTCCCGTTTCTACATTTAAAGGCATAGAAGACGGTACATTCCAAACCGGCACTTCCAAATATGAACGCCCCACAGCAGCTATACAGGTTCCCGAATGGATAGCAGAAAACTGTATCGAATGCAACCAGTGTGCCGCATCATGTCCGCATGCTACCATCCGTCCCGTTCTCACCACGGAAGAAGAAGCCGCAAAAGCTCCGGAAGGATTTATCGTAAAGGATTTCCAAGGGCCTGTGAAAGGTTTGAAATTCCGCATTGTTATTTCCCAGGAAGATTGCTACGGCTGCGGAATTTGTGCCAATGTCTGCCCTGCCAAAAATAAAGCACTTGTCATGAAACCCATTGAAACCCAGCTGGAAAAACAAAAACTTTGGGACTATGCCATGACAATCCCGCGGAAAAAGAATCCGATCAAAAAAGAAACCATTCGCGGTGCTATGTTCGAACCGACCTATTTTGAATTTTCCGGAGCTTGTGCAGGCTGCGGAGAAACACCGTATGTCCATCTTGTGACACAGCTTTTCGGTGACAGAATGCTTATTGCCAACGCAACAGGCTGCTCTTCTATCTACGGTGCCAGTGCCCCGTCTATGCCTTATACAACAAATGCACACGGGCAGGGTCCCGCTTGGGCGAACTCGCTTTTTGAAGATAATGCGGAATACGGACTGGGTATGCACTTGGGCGAAATTAAACTCCGTAACCGTATCGTCAAAAAGCTGGAATCACTTCTGCCCTCTGTGGAAGGAGATACCGAAGCTGTGATACGGGACTGGCTGGATCATAAAGACATCGGCGACGGTACCAGAGAACGGGCGGCCCGACTGGAAGAACAGCTGACTGCCGAAGTGGATAAGCACCCTGAGTTTAAAGACATACTTCAGTGGAAAAATCATTTTATCAAAAAGAGCCAATGGATTTTCGGCGGCGACGGCTGGGCCTATGATATCGGATTCGGCGGCTTGGACCACGTTCTTGCCTCAGGAGAAGACGTCAATGTCCTTGTATTGGATACAGAAGTTTATTCCAATACCGGCGGTCAGTCCTCGAAATCCACACCGGCAGCTGCTATTGCCAAATTTGCCGCATCAGGAAAGAAAACAAAGAAAAAAGACTTGGGCATGATGGCCGTTTCCTACGGATATATTTATGTCGCACAAATTGCCATAGGTGCCGATATGAATCAGGCAATCAAAGCCATTACGGAAGCAGAAGCTTATCCCGGACCCTCTCTTATCATCGCTTACTCGCCCTGTATCAATCACGGCCTCAGAGCAGGCATGGGTTGGTCTATGGAAGAACAAAAACAGGCTGTAGCTTGCGGTTACTGGTCCACATGGCGATATAATCCGGCCCTCCTTGATGAAGGGAAAAATCCGTTCCATCTGGACAGCCGTGAACCGAAAGGCAATTTCCGTGATTTCCTTATGGGAGAAGTCCGTTTCTCCAGTCTGGCCAAACTGTTCCCTGATAAAGCAGAAGAACTTTTTGCGAAGACGGAAAAAGACGCCGCTATACGCCGTCAGAATTATCTCCGTATGCAGAAATCATTTGAGGCAGAACCGGGAAATAATTAAAAACTTACACCAAAAAAGCATGTTTTCTTATAACAAGAGAACATGCTTTTTTTCTTGCAGGATTAGCCCAGGCGGAGTGCATTGGGAACTCTTACTGAGGCTAAATGCTCCGACATATCCATATACAACTCTATGTCATCAAAAAAATAGTCAAATAAATCACTGAAAGACGTATCTATTTCATCGGTAAATTCATATTCCAGATAGTAGGGCATCCAGCCTGCCTTTATAAAGAAATATTTTATATCTCTCGGTTCTCCCTGTGATTTCAGGCAGGCCGCTTTCAAAAGCTCTGCCCCTGAAATTTTCTTATAACCGAAATAAGAGATCATAGATAAAATAATCAGCTTTGTTCTGTAGGATTTCGCTAAAACATCCAGAACCTTCATATTCACTCCCAGTCTTTGGGCAATGAGGTTTATTTCGTCTGTACTTTTATTATATTCTTCTTCCGTCAAATCAATTCTGTACCCGTCTGCCATTTCATAAAGCAATCCCTTTTTTATCTCCATGTACTTCTCTCTTTTCTTGCCATCATGTTGCATATAATATATTTCACAAAAATCAGTCCTTACCGTTTTTTCATCGTTCTATAAAAATACACCCTGCCGCCGTTTCTATCCGCCAGTCAGGGTGCATGAAGGAGTCAGATTTTATATTTATTCTTTCCCTTTTTCATCCCAATAGTCTACTTTCATTCCGATAACGGAGGAATTGAAATTCTCATCTCCCTCTTCGTAGTCTTTCGTGGCTTTCAACACATATTTAAAGCCCAAATAAAGCATGGGAATGTTGCAGTAGACGATAATAATATTTCCTAAATCGGAGAAGGCCCACAAATTGGATAAATCGTAGCCGGCAATATTACAAAAAATACCGAAGGCGGCTACAAAAACACCGATTCCGCGAATAAAATGTATGAATGGCATCGAGCCGGAGATACGGTTCGCCGATATTTCAGAAAATGTAATGAACCCGATTACACAGGTATAGGCAAAGAGGCAAAAGCAGACGGAAACCAAAAATAATACGACCTGACTGAATCCTTCCGGTGTCATCGATCCGATTGACAAAAGAAATTTCGGATACGTCCCTGCCGCTTTCCATGCTTCAGGTTCTACCGACCATCTTTGTGCCATGATAACTATAAATGCGGTCATGGTACAAATCACATGGGTATCTAAAAATACACCGATAGCCGAAATGATGCCCTGCTCGCAAGGATGCTTTGCTTCTGCTGCAGCGGCAGGCATGGTAATCGTACCTTGCCCTGCTTCGTTTGACATCAGTCCTCTCTTGACCCCTTGCATAAGAACGGTACCGAAAGCTCCTCCGAAGACGGCTTCGGGACTGAATGCCCCTGTAAATACAGCATTAAAGAAATAAGGTACATTATCTAAGTTTACAAGAATCAGTGATACAACAGTAATAACGTAAATCACTGCCATGAGGGGAACCATTTTATTGCTTACTGCCGCAATACGTTTGATACCGCCAAAAGCCATAATCGTGACAAGTACAATAACTATGACGGAAACAATGTAATAAAATTCCGATTGTACGGGAATCACCTTTCCCGATAAAATTTCACCCATAGCGCCAACAGATGAAACGACATTGAATCCTTGAGCAGGAAGGCACATGAGAGCATATAAAATATAGACCAGCGATAACGCCACACCGACGCCTGCACTGTTTCCGCAAAGACGGCGGGCATAAAAAGGAAGGCCTCCCACAAATTCACCGCCCCGCTTTTCTTTAAAAATCTGTGCCAGCGTACTTTCCGTATAGGCAGTTGCCATACCGAAAAAAGCGGAAATCCACATCCAGAAAAGAGCCCCCGGCCCGCCGGCTGCAATAGCACCGGTAACACCGATAATATTTCCCGGTCCTACCCGCATGGCTGTACTCAGACAAAACGCTGCCAATGGGGAAATCCCGGTATGGATATCTCTCCTTTGTGCTATGGTACGCACACCGTCTCCGAACTTCCTGAGCTGGATGGCCTTAAGCCGGGCCGTGAAGTACAGACCGGAACCGACCAGCACAATGATGGCCAGAGAAAATTCTCCCAACAGGGGAATTTGTTTCCAGAAAGTGAACATCTTAGGGAAGTCCCAAAAGAAATCAGATACGGGAGTGACAAAAGATAATACGGCATTTACCGCTGCAAATAAACTTTCCATAGTGATAATCTCCTAAAAAGAACAGTCATTTTGCAATTCCCACAAAATGACGTTCTCTTATTTTTGAAATTTTTATAATATGACCTCTTACTGCTTAGCGCCCGCTTCTTTGATGGCAGAAGCCACTTTAGCCGCTAACCCTTTCATTTTTGCTTTCGATATGGAACAAACAGCCAGGCGTATTCCCTTTTTCATCGGTACAAGGAATATATTTTCCTTTTCCAAAAGTTCACATACTTTCTGTGCCCCTTCTACAGGAATGGTAATGAAGAATCCTGAAATATAAGGAACAATTTTTACCCCTGCTTCTTTCGTTTCTTTCACGAAAACAGCCGCTCTTTCCTGAATCAGCTTATAGTAGACATCTCTTTCTTTGTCCAGCCGGCGGATTTCCTCGGGGTCACTGCAAATATCTATCATCACATTCTGTGCCGCACTGTTGCAATTTGACCAGGTCGCACGGCTTGCATACTGGTTGACATCCACAAACTCTTTCGCCACGTCCTTATCGGAAGTGACAGCTATCATCGCGCCCTGGCGCTGGCCGTACAAAGTAAATCCTTTGGATAATGTATACGCAACAATAACCAGAATATTTTTCGGTAAGTTTCCAAATACTTTAAAGAATTTACGACACTCTTCTTTTTCCCCGCTGTAATCCAGATATGCCACATCCGGTACAAGAATGACGTTTTTGTCTTTCCCTTCCACTGCTGCCTTAAGCACATCGACAGCTGCCTGCCATTCGGATACACTCATGGAGTATCCGGTGGGGTTATTGGCAATACCGTTTAAAATGATAACAAGATTTTTCTGGCAATTAAGAATTTCATCGACTTTTTCACGGAATGAAACAAGATTGAACTGTCCCTCTTCATTCAAAAATTCGAAAGTACTTACCTTATTATTCGGATAATCGATAAGGGAATTATAAGCGCCCCAGTGCCAGTCGGTAATTAAAATCTCGTCTCCCGGTACTGCATAATTATGAATGACATGGTGCAATACACCGGTGCCTCCCGGCGTTGCACAAGCTTCTATATATCCGTCAGGACGGGAATGACCAAAACACTGGTCGATACAGCTTTCTAAAAATTTCTCGTACCCCTTTATCGGTGCATACGCACAAATTTGGCGGGGCGTCAGCCTTTTATACGCTTCCAGTACTACGTCAAGAACTGCCAAATTCCCCTCTTCATCAAGAATAGAGCCGACTGTCCCGTTGACCACCTTATCATTTCCGATCTCATCTGCCAGAGCCACCGCTCTGTTATTTGCTGCAAAAATATTATCTTCTGCACACTTTCCCCTGACTTGCGGAGCTACGATACTAAACATAAGTCCCCTCCCGTTTAAAATTCTTACTTATTATTTATGAGTTTTATTCATTTTACCATTAGGAAAAGTACATCGCAATAAAAAATACGGCTTTTTATCGAATATTTCACTCGGATAACGATATTTTCCCCCTCTTCCTTTATAATATAAAAGGAGGTTTTTATGAAAATATACATCACAGACGATTTTGACCCCGATAAAATCATAGACAGCGGACAATGCTTCCGTCCGAAACGACTCGATGACGGCCGTTACCGCTTTATCACAGGTCGCAACATTTTACATATATTCCCTCTGTCCTCCGGCACCTGGCAAGCCGATTGTACGCCTTATGCCTGGAAACACATTTGGTATCCCTATTTCGATTTAGAAACGGATTATAAAAAATTCCGGGCAAAAATCCCCGAAAATGACCTGTTTCTGAAAAAAGCGGCCGCATACGGAAACGGCATTCGTATATTGCGGCAAAATCCGTTTGAAATGCTGATTACTTTTATTATTTCCCAAAGAAAATCGATTCCTGCCATACGAAGTGCGATAGAGAAATTATGCCGTGTTGCCGGAACGCCTGTCCGAACGGAAACAGAGGAGCTCTATCTCTTTCCCTCTCCTTCCCGCCTGAGCCGCCTGTCCCTTGAAACACTGCGTGATTGCTCCTTGGGTTACAGAGCCCCCTATGTCCGGCAGGCAACAAGAATGGTGGCCGGTGGAAAAATAAAGATGAAAGAGCTTTCCCGATTATCCGATCAAGACTTACTGGAACAACTGCAAACCATTCCGGGAGTAGGAATAAAAGTCGCCTCCTGCGTCTCTTTATATGGATTTCACAGGACAGCAACCGCCCCTGTCGACGTATGGATAGACCGTGTCATTTCTTCCCATTACAACAAAAAGAATCCCTTCCCGGACTTCAAAAAAACGGCAGGTCTCATGCAACAATACATGTTTTACTACTACAGAGATCACGCCGGTAAATGATTGTTTCTTATTTTCTTTTCACAGAACGATTGAAATCATTGAACAAACTTCACTACAAAACATCATATTTAATTTTCTCCTATGAAAACATTTCTGGATAGAAATCAACCGGGGTGTTAAAATAAATAAAATACACAAAGCGAGGTGCTGACGAATGAACGAAACGAATGATATAAATACAATGCTTACCGTATCCAAAGAAACCATAGAAACACTCCGCGGATTGACAGAAGCTCTCTATGAAAATTTAAAGCAGATAAGAAATGAAAACGAAGAACTCATTTTTCAAATAAACGAGCTGGAAAATGAAAATAACCGCCTCCACGAAAAACTGCTAAAAAACACCTATGAAGACTCATTTTCCGACGATGAAGAAACCATACACACGCTCAGCAAGAATCTGCTTCCCTATTACAAGGACCTTTCCTTATATCATGAAAAACACATCAGTCTTGAAGACGGAGAAAGACTATATCACACAATCAAATACATTTTTAAGCAGTTAAAAAAAGCCGGGATTGATTTATAATAAAAATTATACGGCATATAAAATATATCAGCCCATGAAAAAAAGAAGATTTTCCAATCTTCTTTTTTATTTCACCATTTTTTACTTTGATTTCATTCATTGGGCATCCGGATACATAATCATATAATCTTCGCACAAGGACTAAAAGAATACCCCTTTTGCCTTTTCTTTAACTTCCTTGTCTGCAATAAATGGAATTCTTGTTGTTCTGCCTTCTTTGGCGGCAACAATCTTTTTAAAAGGAAAGCTGAATATTTCCCGGTTCCATGTATTTACCGCATCATTATAAAATGACCTGGCTGCTGTAATTTCCCTTTGCAAATAGGAATTCTGTTGCATCGCATCCCTTATGGTTGCCTGGCTTTGTAATTCCGGATAGTTTTCCAAAGCAACGTTTATCGCATGAGACGCTCTATTGATTTGAGCATTGGCTTCATTTCTCGACTCTTCACTGAAATTTCCACTTCTGTATTTCGCGATATCGGAAAATACATTTTTGTCCACATCAATAGACTTTTCAACCAATTTAGAAACGTTCATCAAAATGCGGACTCTCTGTTCCATGAAATTATCTATCTCGGAAGCCGCTGTTTGGATGCGTTGTTCCATCATATTAAACTCAGAACTGATCTGCTGAAGTCTCCACCACGGAAAAACAGCCACCAAAACTCCTACCCCTGCCATAATATAGTTTTCATTCAGAAAACCTGCCAAAATGACAATCACCCCGATAGCCATAATCACATACGGTATCATCTTTTCCGTTCCGCCGGCCTTCACAGGAATCACTTTCGCAATAACATGTACCTCCCGTCCTTCTTCCATAATTTCAGCATTCATTTCATCCAGTTGATTAGCCATTTTGACCTCCTACATAGCCTTTATAAATTTTTTCCAGCAAATCTGATAAAGGTTCATTATCTCCATATATCTTACCTGCCAGATAATGTCCATAAGCAAAAGTTCTATCGCGGTTTGCTTCTGAGCATTGATAATAATCTAATTCTTTGATGGTTTCAAATTTATCAGACGGCGAATCAACGCCTGCAACTTCTATATATTCCCTCTTTGTCACCGGAATATACTCTTCCCACTCTACCGGTACATCATATACCTTATCATTACCTGCCCTTACGGGAACATAGTCTACTCTTTTAATCGTTTTATAGGAATACGCATCCACTTGAACAATTTCGGACTTTTCTTGCCTTTCATAATGTGATGTTTTAAGCAAAGTCCTTACATTATCACGGATATCTGCTTCTTCCGGTGTAAACAATGCAGATGCCATCTTATTGGCTATCATTTCCGTCGTATAGTCATTATAGTTATAGTTATATGAATTTCCATATATATAGTCCGTCGACATCATCTGTTGATACAAAGGAATCGCAAGCAACGGTAAAAAGGAGAAATACATATGTTCAAAGTAATTACAATTGAAAGAAATAAAATTTTCACGGATTTCCGCGAACGAAAAACTCCAATAATGAGAAGGTGACGTATCAAAATCCCAGTTCTGTGAATTTTCTGCTTCTATTTGATTGATTTTATTTTCTTTATAAAAGGAAAAATCATCACCATAGGGAGAATTCTCAAATATATCCAAATAATTTTTTTGTGCCAACGGTGTAAATAATAAACGGAACTGCACCTCATTATTTCTATCCATAGCATTAAAAAGAGCATCAAACTCTTCATTGGCCATTCCCTGAAAAGTTTCTCCCTGTTTCACAGACTGACGTGTTCGATTTCTAATCTTGGATACTTTCCGTTTCAGCCGGGCTTTATTAAAAAATCCGGTCACTCCCCCTTTGCTGCCCTTATCCCGGTGAAATATCAAATCAGGAGCCGCCTCATTTCCATATACAAGAGAAACCGTATCGGAATAATAAGGCCCCGGTTTCTTAATTTCCGCATGAAGCGTTTCATGTACTCGTCGTGTACACGATTTACCGTCAGAATCCTTATAGTGTTCCAGATAACTGATATTTAAACTTCCTTCATACGTATATTCACCTATTTCATGCACCAGCCTTTTTATAAAGACAAACGGATTCCCTAAAATGTCTCCTGATGCAATATCTAACGTAGAATGATTGATATCATCTTTTTCCAAAAAATTATAATTTTTCACTAACTGCTCATATCTTTTTATATGGAAAGCAGGGTCTAAATGTATAAAAGGTATGGTTTTTTTGATAAGCTCTGCCGTCATCTGGCTATGAAATAAATTGTTTAATGCTTTCATACCTTCATAACCGTTTTCCCGCAGATGATTTAACGTTTCATCCAGATTGTTTAAAATTTGATCCAATTCATTCAGCTTCGGTTTAGTCCAGAGAAAATAAATCCCCATAGCAAATACCAAAATAACAAGATAAATCCCTGTCATCTCAACATTCGTAGAGTCTTGAAAAAATTCTTTTCCTATCAAAAATAAACAAACCCCGGTAACGCCAAAGAGCAGTTTCTTTAATAAAGAACAGAGCCTATAATTACCTTTAAGATGATTTACACGATTAGAAACATCTTCATACTGTTTCATTAATTCATAATTTTTCTCAATATCTACGCCTGACTCTTCTACTAAATTTTGGAAATAATCTTTCACTGCCGATTTAAAGTTATCTCTTAAATGTTCATTATAGTATTTAAGAGGCTCTAAAAGCTCTTCATTGTACTCTGAATTCATGTATTTTCCTTTCAGAATCTTTATCTGTTTGGTTATAATTATATATATGTATTCTTTAATGTCAATATAATTTATCATAAATAAAAAAAGACACTCCTTTGAGTGTCCTTTTTCATATCTATCAGCAGCTTCCTATCCTCCCGGGCCGCCTCCGGCCAAGTACTT